>X409_Impala__coassemble_363_pt1 | contig 40394 bp, 35 predicted proteins | sample X409_Impala__metabat2_low_PE_002 | metagenome-assembled genome bin X409_Impala
TGAATATTTTACTAAAAAATATACACAAAACGATAGAAAGAGAAGGTGACTAGTATGGGTATTTTTAAGAAAAAACAAGTTGTGACGGAAAGCAATATCGTAAAATCGGTTTCTGTGGATGAAATCAAAGAAAAAATTGCTCCCATTATGGAAGGCTCAACCTTAATCGGTAACAAATATGATGAAATGTTGTCGGAAGAAACCGTAATCAATGGCGAATTAGGAAGCATTTGTGATAATTTAGGAGAAATCAGCAGTTCAGTAGACGGATTGAACTCTTTGGTAGAGACCTCTCAGTCTGCATTATTAAAGACCGCAGAAGCAGCTTTGAATTTCCAGGACGCCAAAGTTGCCATTATTGATTCCGTAGAAGATGCTAAAACCGAAATCACTAACTTAAAAGAAAGTTCCGACCAGGTAGTAGCAAGTTTTAACGAAATGCATGAAACATTCCTTACCTTACAGAAATCTGTTTCTGATATCAGAGATTGCATGAAGGGCATTACCGATATTGCAAATCAAACAAATCTTCTTTCTTTAAATGCTTCTATTGAAGCAGCGCGTGCCGGCGAAGCAGGTAGAGGTTTTGCTATCGTTGCAGATCAGGTTCGTATTCTTTCGGATGAAATCAAGAAATTGACTGCAAACATTGCAGAAAGCGTAAACAACGTTGAGAAAGACACACAGGGATTAAACCAGTCTATTGCAACTTCAGAATCTGCTTTTGAAGCAAGCAATGCAAATGTTGCATCTGCTTACTCTATCGTAGAGAAAGTGCAGACTCTTGCTACCAGCATGGACGCCTCCTGTGAAGATTTGACTGCTTCACTTGCTCAGTCTAAGCAGGCTGTAGAAGGCATCAATGTACTTACTGAATCTACACAAAATTGCTATGGCAACGTATCAAGCAGTGTAGGTGTAATCAGCGCTTGCCAGAACAATAAGAACGCGCTTTATGATGAAATGCGCGATGCACTCCTTGGCGTACTTCCTGCTACGGAAGAATTATCTAAGATGTAATACTCACTTCTTCAGTGAATTTGTAATCGCAAATAAAAAGAATATAATATTTCAATCACAAAAGCGGATGATTTCACTCATCCGCTTTTGTAACATCGTCGTTTTTAATTGTACCATCTGTCTATCCGACCTAATATACTCTCTTCTCAATCAGACGTTCTTCGAAACGGTCTCTCGGCATAGGGCGGTCATAATAATAGCCCTGTACTGCCGCACAGTCAATCCTTTTTAAAAATTCTACCTGCGCATCCGTTTCCACACCTTCTGCCACCACACGCATGCCCAGTTCATTAATCATATTGACAATATTTTTGATAAATGCCTCATCCTGTTCATCTTCATTACGAAGGGTATCGATAAAACTTTTATCCAGTTTAATAATATCCACATCCATCTTCTTCAAAATATTCAAAGACGAATAGCCGGTGCCAAAATCATCAATGGATACTTCAATGCCGTTATCCCTCATAATTTTATTGAAAACAATAAAATTATCAAAATTCTCAAAACCGGAGGCTTCTGTCAGCTCCACTTCGATATAACTTGCGGGAATTCCATGTCTGTGAATTACATCCAAAATACGTTCTGCAAAATTTTCATCCTTAAAATGCTGCTTTGAAAAATTCACCGAAACTCTTACCGGCTTCATTCCATGATCCAACCACCTGCGAATATCCTTGCATACAGTTTCAAACACATACATATCCAAATCACATACGGTTCCTTCTTTTTCTAATGCAGGAATGAAATCCATAGGCGGCACCATAAGACCATCACGCATCCAACGTACCAGGGCCTCACATCCACACAACGCATTATCTTTCAATCTAACTTTGGGTTGATAATAAACCACCATATTCTTATTCTTAAGTGCAAGCGGAAATGCTACGGAAATATCCTGTTCCAAAAGATCCGTATCTCGCATTTTCTTCTCAAACCAAACAACGTTTTTTACATTTTGCTGACGTGCGTATCCCAGTGCAATGACTGCACAATTCAATGCGTCATCTACATTATTTCCCGGCGCAATATCACAAATACCGATTCTTGTTTCTACTTCTAAAGAAAGAGGTTGATTATTGACCCACAACTGAATGGAAATCATTTTCATTCGTTCAAAAAAAGCACCCATTCGTTCCTTTTTAACAAATACAATGAAATTGTCCCCACCCATACGGGCAATGCTTTCATCCGGCAGCAAAAAGTCTCTGATTTTAGCCGCATATAACCGAAGCAATTCATCCCCCTGCGTTGAACCTACCTTCTGATTATAATACCTGAAATTCTTAATATTCATGAAGGCACAATTATATGCTGCCAATTGATTCTTTGCTTCCTTTTCAGCCATAAAATGTTTCATTCCGGCCACATTACTGACTGCCGTCATGCTGTCAGTCAGCATTGCGCGTTCTACAAGTTCTTTTAAACGTGCTCGGCGCATAGATGCGTAAATGACATTGGACACAGCACGAACCGCTTTCTTCTCATCTTCATTCCAAACATACCCCGGTTCTGAATGAAAAATAATATGAAAAACACTACTATTGCTGGTGATATAACTTTCCCGTAATTCCTCTGCTTCATAACCGTTCTTATATGTATAAAAATCATGGCAAAGCATTCTTCCGTGAGGCTGATACATATTGGGACGTACTTCCATAATCATAGCCGCTTTACCCAAATGCAATTCCTCTCTTATATAAATCAATGCCTCTCCAATCCGGTCTTCCAGCTTGTCCAAACCGATTTCGCAATCGGATACAATATCCATAAACTTGTAAAAATTGTCACTGCATAATATGTAACCCATTTTTCACCACCCTTTCATTTAAAGAGGTATGAATTTATAAATTACCGTTTCCCTATTATAATTATAAAATTTGCAAAAAAGATAAACAAGGTACTTATTCACCAAATATAAGAAAAAAGGTGCAAAATCTGTAATTTTAGCACCTTTTATATGTCATTATTTTGATATATTTTTCATAGATTTGATATCTCTTAAAATATAAGACTTACCTACATTTTAAATATGTCTTATCAATTAGGTTCGACCGCCCTGATTTTGTCTCTTATAAATCCGCCACTGTTATAGTAATTAATGCATTTTCATCTTCGCCCAAACCATACTCTTCAATCATGCGGTTCGCCTGATTGGAAATTACTTTTTCAAAATAGTTTCGCATGGTTCGCGCATTTGCAAAATGCTGCATATTGATTTCCTTCATATTACGGATTTTATCAAGAACAATCTGCTTGGTTCCCTCTGCCAGAATATAGTCCTGTTTCCTGCAATACAGTGCAAAAATGTCATATAACTCAATTTCACTGTAATCCACAAACTGAATAAACTTACTGAATCGTGAACGAAGACCGGGGTTGGAATCCAGAAACTGCTCCATTTTATCATTATAACCGGCTACAATTACAACAAGCCGCTCACGTTCATCTTCCATAATTTTCAACAGGGTATCAATGGCCTCCTGACCGTAATCACCTTCGTTGGTACTTGCAAGAGAGTATGCCTCATCAATAAAAAGCACGCCTCCCATAGCCTCTTCCGCCATTTTACGGACATTGATAGCAGTCTGGCCCATATCCGGCGACACCAGCATGGAACGATCCGCTTCCACCAAATGTCCCTTCTCCAGAATATCCAGATATTTAAAAATATCCGACATTTTACGGGCAATGGTTGTTTTTCCGGTACCGGGATTACCCGTAAACACCATATGTCTTGAAATTGCTGTTGTTTTAAATCCTTTCTGCGCACGAATCTTCTGCACAATCAAAAGATTAACCATATCGTGGATTTCTTTTTTTACATTTACAAGACCTACAAGTTCATCAATCTCTTTTAAAACCTGATTAATTTCCTTGATAAAAGGTTCGTCACTACGGGCAAACAAGGTTGCCTTATCTTCAAGACGCTGTTGCTTAAGTTTGGGGAGTTCCGTAACACCTTCTTTGGCCTCTACTTCATAAATGTACTCCTTCATACCATTTAAGAAAAAGTCAATCAGTTTCACGGCATATTTTAAACGGGCACCACTGCAATTAATTAAGACATTTCCGAACTGCTCCATAAACTGATACAAACGCCAAGTATCCGAAAGATAATTGGTCTCCCTTAAAATATCTGTTTTTTCCGCACGCGCAATAAGCTGTATTGTCTTAGGTACCTTCTGCAAAAAGCTGTCATCGCTCAAACAATCATCTCCGTAGCGTCGGATTAACATCTCATAATTTACCATTTTATCAAAGGTGTTATTAATCAGATTGATTTCTGCAGCAGTTACATTCTCATCGCAGATTGCAATCAAAAAAGCCATGTTGATTACTTCATCGCAGAACTCTACATACAAACCACCTTCTGCATAGCCACTGATAGTACTTTCATATTTGTTGCAGATTTTTTGACATTCCAATAAGTTCTGTTTTAATTCTGACATGTGTGTTCCCCCGTTTCATTACCGCTCTTTCACTTATTTTAACTCTTTAATTCCGTCTGTACCTATAAAACCTTTTTTACCATCGGAAAGTATAATTTGATACCAGGTTCTTCCTCCTGTTTTCTCTGATGATAATGACAGGTACTGCTCTCCGCAATATACCTCACCTATCTTATCAAAAGAAGTACCCGCACCACTTCTGACATTTATATATTCATCTGTAATCAATATCTTTATCGGCACATCAACCAAATCACCTCTGACATAACCTTCCAAACCATTGTCCGTGCAAATCATATACCATGTATATCCACCTTTTTCTTCCGTATCCTGGATATCAAAAACCATCCCTTTATATACCTCTCCGACTTTAGGCGATGCAGAATCTGCCTGCGCACGAATATTGGCAAATGAATCACTCACTATTATCTGTCTCTCAGACGATACTTCTGTTGCATTTGCAATATTTTCTTTAATAAAACCAATTTTACTAAATCCTATTAATACGCACACACCAATTAACACAATTCGCAAGATTATTTCCGGCTTTTTATCTCTTCGCATCTTCGAAAGTGTTATTATCACTACCAAAATAAGGTCAACTATATATACGAATATTATTCCGGATACCAAAAAACCATTGAGTCGCATTATGAAAATAGCCAGAGTCAAAAGTATAAACCCGGAAACGAGCAATCTTTTCGTCCATGGTTTTGTATATCCTTTAAAAAGCCCGTATATCATGCCTGCCGCATCAATCAATCCGTCTACTGCAAGAATGCCGAGAAATGGCAACAATGCATAACTAAAACGCTTTGCCATGCTTTCAAATCCCAGTGACACATAACCGTTTGAAAAACTTGGAAAACCAAGGAATATAGTCGCTGAAAAAAATGCGACAAAACCAACAAGAACAAAAATAAGTCCTCTTATCACCCACGAAGTTCTTTTTTCACGAGAATTCTTTTCCTCAAGTAACTCATTTATGATTTCGTTATTTGATTCCCTTGGTGCTTTTCCCAGCAATTTCGTAATGCCATAGACCAAATCTTGAATTGCACCTACTTTACCTAAATCCTGAGCCTGATAGGCTGTTAATTCATCCGGCAATTCATACGGAGACATTTCGCAACAAGCCGGAATGATGGATTTATTTTTATCTTCATCCATAAATTGGATAAATCGCATCCATTCATTCTTCACCCAGATTGCATTACAATGTGCATTACTTGTTGTAACCAATACCATGACTCTTGCCGACTTTAGTGCTGCATATATAAACGGCTCATAATTTTGTCCCACTTTATCTTCCAGAGAAATTCTGGAGAAAAAAGCCCTTATGCCCTTTTCCTGAAGTGCATCATATAGTTGTTGCGCCAAGACACTTTCTTTCGTTCTGTCTCCGGTTTGCTCATCAGATTCCTTATAACAAATGAAAACATCATAAGGCTCCTCTTTCGCCGAAACAGAAATTATATTTTTTTGAAGTTTATCAAGAACTTCTGCTTCATCCTGATATATAAATTTACTTTCAGCATCCGCGAATTGCAATGCATGCTTATAATTCACTGATGAGGTGATAGACTGGACTCTTGTTCTGTGACATGTAGGAATACGTTTCCCTGTTTTCGGATCTTCAACATATTCAACTCCGTATTCCGATAAAATCAACCCCCAGTATGCTTCCGCTTCCTGTTCATCTTCATCCACTATTGCTCTGTAAGCGTCATATGCTTTATCAAATTCATTATTCAAACGATATTGATTCGCACGATTAAATAACCTTGCTTTCTTTTCACTCTCAATTCTTGGCAATGTCATGGTAGAACCGCAATACAAACATGTTCCCACAGTCATATCCTGACTTACTTCGATATCACCACCACACATTTTACATTTTAAAACAGTAGCCATTTGTATCTCCTTTACTTAGCAGATTTGCATTTTACATTCCTTTCTGCCACAACCTTCATTGCATATTCAGTTATACTTTTAATTTCTTCTTCGTTTCCTTCAGAAATACTCTTCTTCAGTCTATATATTGTCGCTTCTATTTCTGACTCAATATCATCTAAATCATTTCTACTGACAGGATCACTAAATCTGACCTCATCCTCCAGACGTTGTACCTGCTTACGCAAATCGGGATCTTTTATCTCAACGGACAGATTTCTGACAGATGCTTTAACAACCTTCATTCGCGATGTTTTCTCAGCAACACGTGTTTCTGTTTCTTTTACATGTTGACGACCAATTCCGCCTAACATTATCATTGCAACAAAAACGACAATAATGACTATGCTAACCACCAAGGCAATCAGCACAGATATCTTTAAAAAATATGTACTAATCACAGCAAAAAGTGACTGTACAACAACATATAAAACAACCGCTGTAACCTGATTTCCGGTTAATAAATACTCATTTGTATTTTTATGGTATCTGGGAGTATATATATTGACCATAATCAAGGAAACCACAAATGCCAAAATTGTAAAAATTAATTCAATCATAAATACAGGCGAATACAGCGCTTTCGCTGAGATACCGGTAATATCAGTTACAGTTTCCGGAATAACAATTATATCCGCCGCACCCAAAATATCCATGGCAATGGTTGAAACCGGATAACCATTGATATATGAAGGGAGTACCAAAATTTCATCGTTACCGGCATACCCGGTAATTTCCACAACATCTCCATTCAAGTTATACTGAAAAGGTATATCTCCAAGATTAAAATTGACGAAATCAGAATCATACGCAGTTTCTATATTCCAACCTTTTTCTTCATAACCGGAAACCAAAACAGACTCTTCCGGACAATAAATAGTCACATCTGTCTCTGCATTGCCAAGAATTTCTGCGATATTCTCAGAAACGTAAATACTTTTAACGGTATCTAACGATGAAATAAAATCTTCACCTAACGTAGTAACTTTAATACCTTCTATGGATGCCGGTATCACCAATTCCGAACTCTTTCCCTCATACTTTTCAAGTACAATATTTCCATTGTTTATATTGTAATCAAATATCTCATACCGTTGATCAAAATAAACCTGTTGACTGTCAGCCAGAGATATCTGATTCAACTTATACTCCGTCGCATATTGTTCACCATAACTTCCGGCTATGGTTGCAACAGAAGCCTTTACAACTTTTACATTCCCCAATATCATAATCAACGCATAAATTATTGCCGTTATAATAACAAATATATTTAATCCGATTATACGCTTATTCTTCATAATTGTTATCCCCTCTTTGTTCCGCACATAGGACAAAATTTCGCTTCATTTGTGTACTTAAATCCACAGTTACTGCAACTGTCATCACCTTGTACTTTAGTTCCGCAACCCTCACAGAACTTTGCCATTGCAGACAATTCATGTCCACAATTCATACAGAAACGTTTCTGCATCTGTGGCACTTCCGTCTGCATAGTCTGTTCTGTCACACTTTGCATTGCCTGACTCGCAACTCCACCAACCGTTTTACCAATTTCACCACCAACACCGGTAATCATACCAAGCCCTACACCAATATTACTGAATTGAGCAATTGCATCATTTTGTGCGACTTCCTTGGCAACTTCAAATCCTTTTTCCTGCTGATATGTATAGCCTTCCAACTGACGCTTTCTTGCCATAGCCTCAGCCTCCATAATCGTAGACTGAGCTTTTGTCTGCTGTTCTATCAATGCAAGTTTCTGTTGTAACTCAGCTTCCATGACATCACTTCTTCTACGTGAATATATATCCTTAAATTTAAGATAATTTCGATCCTCATCCGGTTTTAAAACTGTCGTAATCAGAAAACTATTTAAATTAACTCCGTAATCAAAGAAATCATCTGCCAGTTTCTGTCTTATTGCTTCAGACACTTCCCCTAAATACATATCAATCTCAAAAATACTGATTCTCTTACTTTGGATTTCCTGCGCAATAATAGATTTAGCCCTTGTCAATAAAAATGCTCTAAAACATTTCGTAATAGTATCTTGATTTAAAATTTTCTCAGTCCCCAGCAACTTGATTAACAGTTTAGCAGAATTGCTTACAGAAAGACTCATTTCTCCACACGCACCTATTTCAAGAGGAAAATCATAAACAGGATCAAGGTAACTGATTTTACTGTCAGTACCCCAACGAATTGCCATTTGCTCAGTTAAATTAACAAAATAAAGCTGCGCAGGAAATGCATTCTGTCCGCCTGTAGCAAGTTTCATTACAGATTTTACAATTGGAAGATTCTCCGTTTCCAAAATATGTTTCCCCGGACCAAATGTATCAAGCAGTTCCCCATTCAACATAAAAACTGCTTCCTGTGATTCATGTACAATTAATTCTGAACCCGTATTAAAATACTCATCCGGGTATTTCCATATAAAAGTTTTATTATCTCCTTCATATCTTAAAACACTTGTAATTGCCATATGTATGTCCTCACTCTTCCGTAATTTCTATATTCTCCGCGCCATTTTCTTTTATTATAAAAAACACACCTAATTATAACAATTATATCATATTAAGAGAAGAGGGAAAAGGGGCAATCAGTAAAACCCCGCAGCATGATGACTGCGGGGTCTGATTAATTTTTATTTTAAATGTTCTCGTCCCCTTCTACGCCCTTACCGAAGTTGGGAATATACTTCTTGAATGCAGCCTTCTGGATGATGGGCTCAAGAATGATAATTACGATTAACGCAATGATGAACTCAGGTGCAAGACTCTTTAAGAAGTTGCCGAGTGCAACAGGTACCAAAGGCATGCCGGGATTCTTGGGAACAACAAATAATGCTGTTGAAACAAATGCCATTACGAATCCGATAAAAGGTGTGTAAATCAAGTCGGATACCAGGCTCTGAAGGAAATGTAACAAAAATCCTTTGGTCTTGGTTTTCTTCTCAATACCGTCATTCACTTTCTTCATAGGAATGATTAAGCCGATTGCAATGGCAAGAATCATTGTAATAATAAGCGATACCAGGAAAGAAGGGAAGAATGCAAATATAAAAGGTGCACCCTGCTTTACGGCATTCATAGCGCCCAATAATGAACCAACCAGTGACATTGTGATACTCATTGCAATACCCATGCGAATACTAATAAATCTTCCTATTTTCTTTTCAATCATTGTGTGTAACCTCCGCTTTCATATAACATTTTTTACTACAGTGCATTTTTATCGTAATTTGCTTTTACCGCAGTCTGTTTTTACTCTACTTTTTGCTGTATTCAATTTTTAACCCAATACTTAATTCTTTTTAAACAAAGAAAAACCTTTCTTTGGTTTGTCTGAGCCAACCTTAGATAAATCTGCCCCAATCATCTTGTAAAATTGTGAACGCTCTCCTCTCTTTGTCATTTTGGGCGGACCATCTAACTTAGCCAACATATCTTCAAACGCCATCAGTCTCATCTGACAGGACATACGGCCGTCCTCAATACCGGAAATCGGTCGTACCTGACTGAGAACCTGAGGCATCTGATAATATCCTTTTGCCTTAAAATATTCATAATCGTTAGGCGTCATATTCTGAAGCCTGTACGCAAGGTTTGCAAACTGGAGACTCAAGCCGTAAGTGTATGTATTTCTCTGGGGATATATATCATTGATGCACGCATAAGCGGATTCCTGAATCAACTTATCGATTCCCTCTTCCGTACCGGCATACATACCCACAAACACATCATGGCCCAAACTGTCAACCACTAAGGTATGCTGTTCCAATTCCGCCAAATCCATGGGGTCCATCTCACCACAGTAGACATACGCCTTGGTATGTTCATAGTCCTGTCCGTAGCGGCCGAATTTTACATGACGGTCTAAGAAATATTTGTAATTGGTGCTGAACTGATTATAGTTAATTCCGCTGACTGTGACAATCATCTCGGAATTCTTGTAAATTTCATCCGTTAATGCTTCAAAATCATCCTTGATTACACACTTATTGTTGGTGTAACAACCAAAGCACGCAATGCAGCCTTTTATGGTCTTTTCCCGGAGATTATAAACCGTAACCTTGGCCCCCAAATCCTCATATTTCCTGGCAATCCGGGCTACCTGCTCCTGTGTTTCTTCCGGCTCGTCACCACAGTCTAAAATAGAGATTCGGGTGTCCTTAAGGCTCTGTGCGTCAAGCGGTTTGCTGCTGACAATGTCTTTCACATACTGAAACCACCGGTAGGCTTCTTCCCGTCCGTGCTCCGCCAGAATATCTTCATCCAGCAGGCTGAGACTTTGAATCCACTTCAAGCCGTTCTGCCTTGCATAGGATCTTAAATAGTTATGCGCCGGAACATCCATATTACCGCCGGAAGAAGTGATATAAGTAATCGCTTTCCCCTTCGGCAGATGAAGTCCTTTTAAATAACGCATCAATTGTCCGTGGGTATTAAAATGATATAGAGACGATAAAATCAGAACCAAATCCGCGTCTTTGGCCTTAGACTCAAACTCCGAGCAGTCATCCACATTTTTGATAAAACTGATGTCAAACTCGTCTTCTTTGCACATCTTTTGCAACGCTCTGACAATTTGCAACGTCAAACTGAGCTGCTGTTTCGGCGATGCGCTTAATACTGCAACCTTCATTACAGGTACCCCCTTGATATAAAATATTCACGGACACCATATTTTTACATTACCCCTAATGTAAAAATATGGTGTCCGTGGCTATTGCTTAACCCAATAAAAACCCTATGAATATCATAACACTTAGGGAGAGGAAGTGCAATTGGAGAATGGAGAAAAAAGGGCGAGTGAGATAAAAAATGTACGATAAAGCGAAGCAACGTAAGTGGCTTACGCCACTTACTACGCGCGTATGCGCGCTATAACTGAAAATAAAAAAGCACTGCTCAGCAAGTAAACTTGCCAGCAGCACTTTTTTATTTTCAGTTGCATCGCTTATTACATTCGCGATTATTCCCACTCAATCGTAGCTATAGGCTTAGGGCTCATGTCATAACAAACTCTACAAACTCCGTCCACCTCACTCAAAATACGATTTGTAATCTTTTCTAAAATATCCCAGTCAATGCGGGGCACGCTGCAGTGCATTGCATCTACAGTGTTTACGGCACGAATAATTACAGGCCAGTAATCAAGACGCTTGCCGTCTTTTACACCGGTAGAAGTGATATCAGGAACGACCGTGAAGAACTGCCAGATTTCCTTATCTAAGCCGGCTTTGATGAATTCTTCGCGAAGGATTGCATCTGATTCACGAAGAGCGTGTAAACGGTCTCTTGTGATAGCACCGGTACAACGAACACCAAGTCCGGGGCCGGGGAACGGCTGACGGTCAACCATTTCTGCAGGAAGGCCAAGTGCCTTACCTACCACACGAACTTCGTCCTTGAAGAGTAATTTAACGGGTTCTACAAGGCCTTCAAACTTGAAGTCTTCAGGAAGTCCGCCTACGTTGTGGTGTGCCTTAACACCGTCTGATTCCAAGATATCGGGATAAATGGTTCCCTGTGCAAGGAAAGAGATTCCTTCCAACTTGCTTGATTCTTCTTCAAATACACGAACGAATTCTTCGCCGATGATTTTACGCTTCTTCTCGGGTTCTGCAACGCCTGCAAGCTTGTCTAAGAAGCGGTCTGTTGCATCAATATAAATAAGGTTTGCATCAAGCTGGTTACGGAATACTTCGATAACCTGCTCGCTTTCTCCCTTACGCATTAAACCATGGTTTACGTGTACGTTTACCAACTGCTTGCCAATGGCCTTAATTAAAAGTGCAGCAACTACAGAGCTGTCTACACCGCCTGAAAGTGCTAATAAAACTTTCTTGTCGCCAACCTGCGCACGCACAGCAGCAACCTGTTCTTCGATGAACTTTTCTGCCAAAGCAGGAGTTGTGATACGTTCCATTGTATCAGGTCTCTTGTTTGAATCCATGGTATTTCCTCCTAAAAATCATATAAGATTATTTTTGACAAAGTTTATTATAATCAGTTCATAATCAGAAATCAATTTTTTTTTGTAAAAATACGCAAATTTCTTTTTCGACAAAGTTTGACAAAACAAAATTACTCATATAAAAGAATGGATTCAACTCATATGTATTTCCTTTTACTTCAGCAATTCATCCGACAAACGAATAATCTCCGGCGCAATCCGTTCCCTCTCATGCTTGGTCACCACCTGATACACAGGGTACGCCAGGCACACACCAATCAACCCCACAACACCAATCACAATGCCCGGCACCATAACACTTTCCATTCCAAGTTTCGCGCCGATGTCTGTCATCACAAGACTCATCCCCGCACCCATAATCAACGCACCGATGATGCCAATCACCAAAGACACTACTGTCCCCTTGCGGTACACGCTTGCGTCCAAGCGACGAAGTTGCGCCATTTTATCTTCTTCCTTGGGAAGGTACTTCTTTCGTATATCATTGATTTCATTCTGCTCTTTGGCAGAGTAGGTATATTGAAATCCTTTTTCGTCCATTTTGTTACTCCTCTATTTTACATCTTTGATCTTCTTAATTTGCTTGTTCGCCACAATCACCATATAAATCGCCATACCGAGAATCAGTATCGTCACACCTGCGCCTGTAGCCCCGGTCATAATCAGACGAAACTGCTCATCATTATCGGTACCAAATGTTGCAAGCATTGCTTTTTCAAGCGTAAGCATGGAAACCAACGCCGTCGCAAGCCCCAGCATTTTACCCGCCGTGTAAACCGGACTTTTTAACTTACGGTATTTGTTAAAATCAATAACAGCCATTGTGAAAGCATAAAAGGTATACGTCGCCATGGCAATCACGGTAATCTCGTGGTGCACAAAAGCACGCCCCTGCCACATAATGTAATACACAAAACCTGCCAGCGTGGCATTTAGCAGAAAGAGCGAAATTCCGCACCAACGGTACAGTTTCCACTCTTTCAACAGGTCGGACCGCATATTGTGTTTTTCTGAATATTTCGCAAGCAAAAATCGAACCAGTGCCAAATTGCCATAATAGCCTGCCATAGAATAAAACCACACCGTATGATGTTTATATCCGAGAGTCAACTGAAACAACGCATACGCCAAATTGATTGCCACATTGCGATAAAGCGATGTGCGAATCCGCAGTCCGGCATCGCTTTTATACTGTTCTCTGAAAGATTTTACCCGCTTATTCACCCTGCTGCCTCCGCACTTTTACGGTAAAAGTACTGCCCGCGCCCGGGGTACTTTCCACGCCGATTTCGCCTTCCATAATGTCGATGACCCTTTTTACAAGGGCAAGGCCCAAGCCGTTTCCCTGGGTGGCTCTCGAAGCATCGCCCTGATAAAATTTCTCAAAAATATGCGCCCCTACTTCCGGCGACATACCACATCCCGTATCCTTGACTTTGATAATGGCAAAAGCATCATCCGTCTCCAGACTTAAGGCAACCGTTCCGCCTTCCGGCGTAAATTTAAAAGCATTGGACAGCAGGTTGTTCCACACCAGATACAAAAGTTCCTCATCTGCCGTAATCATAACATCTTCCGCGATTTCAGTTTCAATCTCTATGCTTTTCTTCTCCCACACATTTTCAAACTGCAGGAGACCTTGGCAAAGTTGCTCGCTCAGATTATACTCTGCGGCATTGCAATAGATCTGCTGATTTTCCAGACGGTTTAATTTTAAGATATTGGTCATCATATCCGAAATACGTCTGCTGCCATCGGTAATTCCCTTGGCATATTCCAGTCTTTTATCAGCAGGCAAATCGGGATCCTGCAGAAGCGTTCCGAAGTTTTGCATTACCGAGAGCGGCGTCTTCATTTCGTGAGACACGTTTGCGATAAAATCCGTGCGCAAAGTTTCCACGCCCGACAACTCTTCCGCCATTTTATTGAAACAATCTATGATTTCGTTAAATTTCGTCTCCGTACCAAAGCGGCTGATGGGCTTAATACGCACACTAAAATCGCCCTGCATCATTTTCTCCGTCGCATCGGTAATCCGCTTTACCGGGCGCTCTACCGTAAGTTTTCTGCGAACCACATCAATCACCGTAAACACAAAACTTAACAGCACCACATTGCCGAATGTAAGTTTTGCTGCCATATTAATATTCTCTTCCGTCAGCGTAAGTTGCAATGTATCAGCAAGCACATTAATAAAAAGCATCATACAGCACGTGGTCACAAAGGCCACCAGCGCAAAGAAAACAATATAATTATTTACAATAAAAAGCACTTTCTCATACGTATTCTTCTTTTTCACGAAATCACCACCTTATACCCAAGTCCATGTACCGTCACAATTTCAAAGTCTTCGCACATCTCAAGTTTCGCACGAAGTTTGGTCATATAAACATCCACCGTTCTGGTTCCTGATGCGGTGTCCGCATCCCAGAATTCGTCCATCAGCTGACTGCGTGTAAATGTTTTCTTGGGATAAGATAGCATTTTATATAAAATATTAAATTCCCTTGTGGTAAGTGAGATTTCCTCTTCGCCAAGATAAGCCGTACGCTCATCCATATCCATTTTAAAATTGCCCACCGTAAGCGTTCTTGACGTGGCAATCTTTGCGCGACGTAAAAGCGCACCGATACGCAAAAACAACTCATCCAAATCGATGGGTTTTACCATATAATCGTCTACGCCCACGCGAAAGCCCCTCTGCTTTGACGCAAAGTCGTCCCTGGCCGTCATAAAAAGAATAGGGATTTCTTCGTTCAGCGAACGCACTGTTTTGGCAAATTCAAAACCGTCTATTCCCGGCATCATAACGTCCGATACGATTAAGTCAAACACCGTATCATACATTACGTCATATGCTTCTTCAGCGCTAAGGCAACCCGTTGCCTCATATCCGCTGTTGTTTAAAAAGGAACAAACGGTTTTATTTAAATCTCTGTCATCTTCTACCACTAAAATTTTAAACATAGGGATTCCTCCTTTTTGTCTGCATCTCTAGTGTAAACGATAACATTTAAATGTTAAAGTTTTGTTTACGTTTCTTTTTTATGTAAAAGAACCCTTCTCTCGTTTTTACTGCATCAACTTCTCGCTGAGTTTGAGAATCTCTTCGCCGTATTTCTTCTTACGTGATGCAAGAATGCTCTTGTACATAGGATAGTTGATGATTGCCATAATCATGCCGATGACACCGATTACGATTCCGGGCACCAAGGGATTGCTGATGCCAATTACACTGCCGATTTCAGTCATTACAAGGCTCATACCGCTGCCCATAATGATTGCGCTAAAACTGCCGAATACGTATGCAAATACATTTGCGGGGCGTTTCACTTTGGCATCCAATGCTTTTAATTCGTCCAACTGTGTATGCTCCTTCTCTGTGTATTCGCTTCTGATTTTCTGTACCAAAAATTCCTGATCGTTTCTGTTCATTTTAATTCTCCTCTTTTCTTTTACCTTACTAGACTATTACTTTTCTCTGTTTTTCTTACTTCACATTTCCCTGTAAACGCTTCTTCGCATCTTCCACGCTTTCACCCTCTTTGGCAAAAAGCTTCTCAACACACTTATCACTAACCTTGTTAAAACCTTCCACAGCACCGGTCTCGATTTTCTTGTAACCTTCTACCACACCGTTTTCGATTTTCTTGTAACCGCCTACTACAGCCTCTGCAATCTTTTCGTTTGTTTCTACTAATTTAGACATATTTGTTTCTCCTTTTCTTATAAAAATGTTGTTTGTTTTGTTTCAGTTTGTAATTGCATTTTATCGGCGATTTGTTTTCGGGTTGTTTGCGAAATGTTTCAGTTTTGTTAATTTTCGCGAAAAGCACAAGCCATGCAAGGTCGGACATTATCAACCGGTGGGTGCTTGCACACACAAGGGTGATATTGTCTGACCTTATAGGGCGACGCCCGTGACCGAGTATGCGCCAGCATACGAGGTGCATGGCGCAGAATGCGACGCCCGTGACCGAGTATGCGCCAGCATACGAGGTGCATGGCGCAGAATAATAAAAAAAGGAACCTTTCGTTTGAAAAGTTCCCTGTTGTAATTTTACTCTAATTCCTCATAGTCTTCAAACATAATTCTCACTCCGTCCTCATCGGACTCCACGTGATAATGTCCGGCGTACCACTTCTCGAACTCCAGATTGTCCATAATCTGCTGTAACCACTTCTCCATGGTTTTATCTACCCCACTTTGGTCAATCCCCGGAATAAAAGCCCATACCGGCTCGCATTCAACCGGAACCGTATGCGTCAACACATAATCCACCTGCCAGTCGCATGCGTCCAATTGCGCCTCTACATATCGCATCGTCTCCTCATCTGCCTGCTCGCTTTCAAACCATTGCCAGCCGTGACTTAATCTGTAGTATTTATCGATACTGTAGGCACCGCCGATGGCAATTGCCTTTTTACCGTTAAAATCATAAATCTCACCATCCTTGGCAAACACCAGATTCAGATATGCTTCTTCTATGTAAGCGATTGCACCGTGCCATTCTTTTTCCTCATAATTACCTGTCAGATAGGGGCGTTCCTCGTGATTGCCGTGAATGCAGAATAAGGTAATCGGCAACTGCGATAATTCATTTTTAAGATTATTATCCCGGTGGTCGCAATAATAATTAATGCCGGCGTCACCAAGAATAATCATAATATCTTCCGTTGTAGTTTCCATTCTCTCGCAGAACTGTTTGATTCGATAAAATTCTCGGTGAGTATCTCCCGTTAAATATACTGCCATATGCAATCCCCCTTTTTATAGGCATAAAAAAGCCGACAAACGCAATTTTATCGGCTCTGATTATTATATTCTGTTATGAAGCAGGATTTCCTTTTTTACTCCTCACCATCACCATATTCTTCATACGGAATCTCATGCTCATCCAAAAAGTTCCTGAATTCCTTCGTACTTCCCCATTCCACTGTATACCCCTTCAACTTGCCGGTATAAATATCAAAACAACCGCTCACTTCGTTCAGCTTAATTGTGACTTTTTTACCGTTCATATAAACCTGATCCGGCGTAACATCGAAGGATACGTTTTTATCGGAATATACAATCTTTTTATTCAGTTTGCGGGCACCTTTTACCATAATAATCATCGCAGGGATAATAAGCAAGAACGAAAAAATCAAAGCAGGTGCCGTTATCGCATAATAGTGCGGAGCCAAAACACCGTTCAATACCAGACAGGTAAAAACAGTAATCGCCCATATCGCTACTGGTAACAAAACTTTTATGGCAGATTTACTATCCATCTCTGCCACCCGAATACAGGTGGTATACACAGAACCTTCCTCGCGTTCGCCTGTTACATATTTTGTCTGCGAATGCTCCGCGGATGCGGCTTTACCCTTCTTAATCCTTGCTCTCTTTTTCCTTTTGGGTGCAAATTCGCCCTTGCTGTATCGCAATAATGTTTTTTTGTCTTTGTTACGAATTACATTTTCCGCAATTACTCCCGCATCATGCATCCCGGCCAAATACGCAGCCAACTGCTTAAAATTTCTCCAGCCATGGGGAATATCCAGAGTCTTATCATCACCAAACTCCAATCTGATGTAATAGGTAACATTTCCCTTACCGCTTATATCTTTGTAACAACGCAGTTTCTTCAAATCTGCACAGGTAACCGTATATTTCTTGTGAAAACCGATTCTTATGGCAAAGTTCGTGCCATCCACCTTGACATAACTTAAGGACAAAATAAATCTTAAAACCGTAGGCAGACCAAAGATTCCCAACACAACCAAAGCAAGTACGCACATCCCAATTAGGGATGCCACGCCTTCCTTTCTGATGATACTCAGAACAATTAACAAGGGTGCCAGCCCCACGTTAATGACGCACAACAACGCCATAAAAATGGTATAACCATAACCGCCGCTTAATTTAAATTTGCTATTCTCCATACAGTCTCCTCAATTGCAGACCTGCCGCTGTCACCTCTGCCTAAAAACTCTTCGCCCAGTTTATGAGCGAACCCAAATGTTCATTGTCTCTGACAGACTTAATAATCTGCTCCGTCATCGGCGTACCGTTTCGACGCATCTTTCCAAGAATCACTTCCTGCAATTCAGCCACATTCATTTCTTTATAGGGCTTATCTAAGTCAAGCACTGCTTCGCCTTTCTTCGCAAGTTCCACGGCGCCCTGTGCGGCTTTCTCCGGCTTTACAACCTCATTGCGTTCAGCCTTCTTTTCAACTACTTCTGCGCCCTTTACAGCACCTTTTTCCGCGCCTGTTGCCGCCTGCACAGCCTCTGCTTTTACTGTTTCAACGCTTGCCTGTGCTACAGGCGCATCCTCTGTCGCCGTAACTTCCACAGTTGCTTCTGTTACATTAGCCGCTTCCACACATTCCTTCACAGGCTGCTCTACTGCCTCAAACTCCATTTGCGTCACTTCGCATGTCTCGCCTAATTCACAATTCACGCAAGATGCCGCAGGCACCCAGATATCTCCGGAATTTGCAGCCATATCAATGTTTAAATTGCCACCGCATGCGTTTATTTTACGACCGGACAATGCACCGATGTATTCACCGTCGGTGGCGGAAACACATACACTACTGCCGTTTTCATCGTTGTTTACCGCCACGATTACGGTAGAACCCTGATAACTTCTTGAGAAGGCGTATTGTCTGTTGGTAAGGCGTAATTCTTTGTAATCACCGAAGTTTAATTCCTTGGTGTTCTGACGGATTTTACCAAGGGCAGAAATCAACTTCACGCAATCATTGTCTGCCGCCTTCGGTCCATATATATCATAAGACATCTCGGGACGGAGAGAGTCGTCGCTGAATTTTTCTTTTTTACCCTCAATACCGAATTCCGAACCATAGTAGACGGAAGGAATGCCGGGCAGGGTGTACATCAGAATATGTACCGGCGCAAACTGCGCCTTATTACTAAGTTTTGTATAGATACGCTCTACGTCATGGTTATCCACGAAATTGTAAAGTTTTAAGCCATCGGGACGATTACCGCCCATTTCATACAATCTCTTTACTGTATGGGCAATTTCAAAGAAGTTATGGTCGTTGTGACCGGAATACAATGCCTTATGCAAGTGATAGTTGGTTACGGAGTGCAAAGTGCTTTCATTTGCCCAACGAATGTAATCACCGTGAATTACTTCACCCATCAGCCAGAACTCAGGCTTTACTTCATTTGCGGTCTGACGCAATGCCTTCATAAAATCAAAGTCCAAAACATCTGCGGCATCCAGACGAATACCGTCCACGTCAAATTCCTGCACCCAGAAACGGATTACATCGCAGATATAATCTTTTACCGCAGGATTCTTCTGATTTAACTTTGCAAGCAGATTATAGCCGCCCCAATTATCATAGGTAAAACCATCGTTGTATTCGTTGTTGTTCCAGAAATTTACATTACAGTACCAATCCTTGTACTGTGAATTTTCACGATTTTCCTTAATATCCTTAAACGCAAAAAAGTCGCGGCCGGTGTGATTGAATACACCGTCAAAAATAACTTTTACGCCCTGTGCGTGACATTCAGCCACGAATTTTTTCAACGTTTCGTTGGTTCCCAAACGGCTGTCCAACTTGCGGTAATCTGTGGTTTCATAACCGTGTCCTACGGACTCAAACAAGGGTCCGATGTAGAGTGCGTTACAACCAATGTTCTTAATATGTGAAATCCAGGGAATCAATTGATTCAAGCGTTCCACAGGCTCCCCATATGAATTTTCCTTGGGTGCCCCTGTCATCCCCAGCGGATAAATGTGATAAAAAACTGCGTTGTCATACCATGCCATTTTATGATAGTTCTCCTCTTTTTCTTAATTTTTCAACGTCTCTATTTTACCACAAATGCAGTGTTTGGGCAATAAATTTCAGGCCTTTGGCAAGGGTTAAGAAAGCGTGTTTTTACACTGTCCAAACAAAAACGCCCGGCTTATACACCGGGCATTTTTGAGTAGTTTGTTTATGAGGATGAAACTGTGCAAGGCTGTGATTGTATCACTTCCTCTTCACAGTGATTTTGGCGACATGCTTTTGCAAAGCACATATAATCCACGCATACAAGAATTGCACTTAAAATCCATATTACAGGCTCTAAAAAGCAGATACCGATGTATCCGCATAAGGGCACAATTACAATTACGGCAACGAATTTACAAATCAGTTCCACAATACTGCCGATTACGGGAATCAATTTTCTTCCCACACTCTGCAAACTGCTTCGAAGTACTACAAGAATACTTAATACATAAAAGAAGGGTAAGTTCGTGCGGATATAAGTGGTTGACCATTTTAAAACTTCAGGGTCTTTCGTACCGCTTAACAACTGCACCATAAGTTCGCTTCCGAAAACGGAACAAAGCAATGCAAAAGTACTCCAAACAAAGTCAATTAAAACGGAACACATAATGCCTTTTTTCACCCGGTCCATTTTACCAGCACCGAAATTCTGTCCCACAAAAGTAGACGCTGCCATCGTGATGCTACTCAAAGGAAGCATGAAAATATCGTCGATTTTTCTTGCAGCCGTATGAGCCGCGATGGTTTGCTCCCCGAGAGAGTTTACGCCACGCTGCAGGGCTACGGAACCGATGGATACCACCACAATCATAAGGCCCATGGAAATACCGGTAGCAAGCAACTCTTTGATAAGTGCCCAGTCTTTTACCACGTCCTTCGGACGGAAGATGAACATAGGGCATTTTTTATAAATATAAACGATGCAAAGGATTACCGAAACAATCTGCGCAATTACAGTGGCTACCGCTGCGCCTGCCACGCCAAGGGGTGTGTATTTTACAAGGATAATATCCAGGATTACATTGATAATCATTGCTGCGATTAAGAAATACAGCGGTGCGCGGCTGTTTCCGATGGCGCGAAGCATACCTGCATACATATTATAAAACATGGTCGCCACGGAAAATGCCAGGATAATCACAAGGTATCTGTAAGTGTCATCAATAATGGTAACGGGTGTCTCAAGGAAAACCAAAAGCGGACGTAACAAAAGTAAACTTCCGATGGTAAAAACCACTGAAATAATCGCCGTTAACACAAAACTCATGGCTACGGACTTACGGATTTCATCTTCTTTATCTGCGCCAAACGCCCTTGCAATGACAACCGCAAAACCATTGGTTATACCATTGGCAAAACCGATTACAAGATTGTAAATCGGTGACACGGCTCCGATGGACGCTAAGGCATTGTCACCCAACACATTACCGATGACGGCCGTATCTACCACGTTATATAACTGCTGGAATATATTTCCGATCAGAATAGGAAAAGCAAACGCCAACAAACAACGCATAATCGCGCCGTCTGTCATATTGCCTGCATTCTTTCTTAAATTCATTTTTGCAGTTTTCATTTTACTTCCTTCCATTCTGTAATTTTATAAAAACGTTTCTCTTTTATTTACAGAAAACCATCCAAATTTTTCGTTTCTCATCGCTATGGATTATAGCAATCTGTTTTTTTAATTTACAATAATTTTGTCTGATTTTAAACATTTTTGTTGTGTATTTTTAAGATTGGTGATAATGTGTATTTTAGATGGCAAAATGCGATATTTTATAGTCATTTTTATTTATATAAAAGTTTACATCATATTGTTTCATCTCTGTCGAAACAGGAAAGGACAATGCAATGCGGGATTCACTTGCGCAAACAATCACTCACCTACAGTTTATTCAGCGTGAAAACAGCATTAAACATCATAGTTACAAAGAAGAAGTTTTATCCTATGAATACATCAAACAAGGGGATATGAAGGCTGTTACGGAGGGCGTGCGTATCTTCCTCTCGGATACGGTAGGACATTTATCAGACAATCCGCTACGCAACAAGCAGTACCTTTTTATTGCTTCTACTACTCTGGCAACCCGCTATGCGATTGAGGGAGGTTTGGACGCTGAAACCGCGTACATTGCCAGCGACCTTTTTATCCAAAGAGCAGATAAATGTGAGACAGTGGCAGAAGTAAACGACCTGCACAAGGAAATGCTTACCTACTATGTTAAGCAGGTGGCATCTCACCGGCGTAAGACTGTGCTTTCCAAACCGGTCATTCAATGCATGGATTACGTGTATTATCATCTGCACGAGGAGTTAAGCGGAGAAATTCTTGCAGAAGTCACAGGCTTGAACCGTTCCTATCTCTCTATGCTGTTTCACAAAGAAACCGGTGTTACCATATCGGACTACATTATGTCTAAGAAAATGGAAGCCACCGAAAATATGTTAAAATATTCCGAATACACTTTAACTGAAATCAGTGAATTCTTAAATTTCTCTTCTTACAGTTACCTTGCCAAAGTTTTTCGCGAACAACATGGTATGAGCCCCCGTGAATACCGGAAACGCTACTTCGGACGCTCAGATATGGGGAATCTGGAAAATCCGGATGGTAACCGAAATATCTTTTAGATTCCATTCTCTCATTACACTATAAAAAGGACGCCGTAAATCTACGACGTCCTCTTACCATTTCACTATATTCTATTCCTCTTCATCTTCCCACATTGCACGTTCTTCCATCTTTCTCTTAAGACCTTCCATACGCTTTAATGTGTTACGATTAATATCTAAGGGACGGCTCTTTACATTGACAACAATGCTGTCATAGCCGCCTTCATTGTACAAAAGTTCGGTCAATGCATCAAATTCCATTGTCCACGCATGATATTCCTTGTCGGAATACATCAAACGGAACTGATCCCAATCCGTAAATACGGGCAATCCCTTCGTACCATCCGGCGCCACCAATACGGGAATGGCCGTATTGGAATCCGCACCAATACGAATATCTGCTGCATTTTTGGATTCAGGCGCTCCTTTGGTAGGAACCAGTAATACCGCGTCTCTGGATGCGCGAATCAACGCGTTTTCCAATTTTTCAATCACACGACGACGCTCTGCATATTCCACTTTCCAGCCTAATTCCTGCGACAGTTTTAAATGCGCACGCATAAACTCCGGATTGGTTACCGGAATACGATTGGGCGGAAATCCTTCCCAAGTAGGCGGCAGTACCAAATCCCTATTTTCAATATAGTAACCTGTCTGTCCGTTATCTACAAAAATACCGCCCACACCATTGGTATAAAATGCTCTTCCAAGAAAACCGATGCGACCTTCTTTAGCAATTTCCACAACATGAAAACTTCTGCGTTCTTCCTTGTAATGCTCCACGCAATTATCCGCATATTCTTTTTCGGAGAAAATCCAAATGGAATGATTGATTTCCGTAATGAACGGGTATCCCGTACAATTATCCACTACCGTGTACAGAAGTTCCGCATCTCTGATTTTTTCAATCAGTTTAAGATGTAAACTGCGAACTTTTCCCTTCATCTCATCGATTTTATCCATACTGTCTATATGGTCTCCGGACTGAATGAGCCATTTAGCGTTATTAACAAGCACACACATATCCTGAATGCTTAAACCTGCACATTCTTCCTCAGAAAGATCCTCGTCGCGCAGCAAATACTTATCGCTGATTTCCTTATCATGCTGCTTCTTTTCTTCCAATGTCATGTTTAGTCTCCTCTACACGCGAATTCAAATCACAATATCGCGCTTCGTCATTTTTATAAAAACGCAATCAGACATTCCTCTTTTTATTCCACCATCTGCTGCATTTGCTCTGTAATTTTGGCAATCAGTGCCTCGATTTCTGCAGTCTTTGCTGCAATCTCTTCACTGTTGGCTGCCAATGTTACAATCGCTTCATTTACCTGGCTGATATTTTCCAGGAATACATCCGTCTCGGATACAAGATTTTCCATAGCAGGAACTACGTCCTTGCTCTGTTTCTGACCGTCTTCTACCGTAGACTTCGTCAATTCGGCAAGTTCTCTTACACGTTCAGCAATTACCGCAAATCCCTTACCGGCTTCACCGGCTCTTGCCGCTTCAATACCTGCATTCAGTGCAAGCATATTGGTCTTGCTGGAAATCTTAATAATCTCTTCATTGATTTCGTCATAACCCTTCACAGACTGCATTACATGTTCGGTAGATTCTTTCATCGTATCACCGAATTCAGCAACGGATGACATCATCTGCGCCATATTGGTAGCATCTCCTGCAGTTGCGGAATTACCTTCTGACAATTCATTCATAGCCTCCGTAATACGTGCAAGTTCTGTCGCTACTTCCTGATAAATGGCTTCTTTTTGCTGACGATGTGCCTCTGCCTCCAAAGCCTTCTCTTCTACGAATTTCATAGTTTCGCCCAATTCGTCTTTCACATAGTGAATACAATTATCCACTACGTTAATGCCGTTTGCAACCGCAGTTGCCATTGTTTTACAATTCTGATATCCGCAGGCACCGCAATTAATCTTTCTCTGTTCAGGCTCATACTTTTTCATTTTCATAAATACGTTGTCAAGAACTTCCTCAGAAATTTCTTCCAGACGATTTTCCTTCACTTCGTATGTACAAACAAAATCATTCAAATCCAGTTTCTTAAACTGTTCATTCAAATGTTTCAGGCGTGTTGCATAATCAATCTCTTTACTCCACGCACTCTTCTTGTTCTGCTTATTGGATTTTACTCTCTGATTATGAATCTCAAGTAAAATATCATCATTCATTTCATTCTCGGGATTGGTTGCAGTACCGTAAATACATCCGCCGCCGCAATTTAATGCATCCACCATAAAAGGAAGTTCCTTGCCGCTCTTTACTCTGTCTGCATACGTCTGTAAAAAGTGATATACATGCTTCTCGCCTTCAATCTGACGAATGAATACATCTCTTCCGAGGAAATGCTCCACATTCTCACGAAGTCCGCCCGGCTGAGGATATACGCTTCCCAAACCATACTGGATTTCGTCAAAAGCGTCGTACTTGCTTAAGTCCATGCCTTCCAACTTCTTAACCAAATGTTCAAACGTAACGTTATATTCAATATAACCCGCATTCTGCGGCCTTGTAATCTCAGACTTCTTTGCAATACAAGGACTGATAAATGCCAACTTGTCCGTCACGTTCATATACTTCTTTGCATAAATTGCACCGCACATCATGGGACTGTGAATCGGAACAAGCTTAGATACCAATTCCGGTACATAATGTTCGATATAATCTACAACCGCAGGACAGGGCTGTGAAATACCGCCCACCAGATTATGCTTGGTAATCCAGTTTAAATATGCCCATGTGGTAATGTCCGCACCAAAACTGATGCTGATAATATGATTGACTCCAAGGCTCTTTAAATAGCCGAGAATCTGTCTGTACTTGTCCGGATAATTTGCAATAAAAGCAGGCGCAAGCAACAAACTGATCTTATGTCCCTTTGCCAAATCTTCAAAAAATCTATCCGTATCATCCTGGAATGCTCTCGCCTTATGCTGACAGACATCGATACATGCACCGCAACGCACACAGGCATCGCCATCCACCTGTACCATATTGTGAACACCTTCCACCACTGCATGATTTGCCTGCAAAACAGGACAAACCGAAATACATCTGTTACAGCCTACACAATCTTCATTTGTATAGACTAACCCCATATTTAAATCACCCATAAAAATTCCCTCCCCCAAAGAGTATAATTACTCTCATTTTATTCCAAAAGGCGCAGTTCGTCAAGAAAACTCCGCCTTTTCGCTCATTCTTTTTATGTATGCTGGTGCAAATACTTTTCTTTTGTCGCCATACCGCCGCGAATGTGCCGTTCCGACTTATTAACATCCAATACCATGCGGGTTCTTTTGGCCAACGCCGGGTCAATTTCTTCCAACCGCTCCGTCACGTCTTTGTGTACCGTAGATTTTGAAATGCCGAATTTTTTGGCTGTTTGTCTTACCGTAGCATTTTGCTCAATAATATAATTTGCGACTTCTATAGCACGCTCTTCAATATAATCTTTCAATGCTTTCCTGCCGTATGTTTTTTTACATTCTATGAAAAAACATACGGAAGTATGCCTATCGAATATCGTCGGAATTCCTTCCCTTAAATCCCACCTAAACCTTCTTGTTTACCGCGGATAATACAAATAAATGCCTTCCTCCGTAATATAGCGGTAGGTTTCCCGCATACGGTTTAAAACCTCATCAACAGTATCGGACGTAACCCTTCTCTCATCCGCAACAACGCACTCCAACATAAATTGGTTAATCTCCGGCGAATAATGCATCATATCCATATAATTATTTAAATCACACACAATTTCCCGGTCATTCTGGAAATAATATACTTTGGCATTTTCCAATTCGCACAAAACCGGCAAAGTTTCTTCCAGCACCGTAAAATATAACTCCCCGATGCCGTTTACATAGCCGCTGTCCCACCACATCAATGAATAGGGCGGAAATATAATAATATACTCCGTTTCCGGATGGGCTTTGATTTCCGCAACAACGGCTTCCAGATTCTGATGTAACAATTCCGCCTCTTTGGAATAATCTGCTTCCTCCACAATTTCCGCAGGCTTGCTGTATGCCCGCATGGCACCTGCCACACTGAAATCTTTCTCCGCAGCCCAATTATAGGCATCTCCCCCGGTATTGATTTCCATCATACCATACGCCAGGGAAAGAGGAATTTCCTCCATCAAAATATCTTTGTTGTACAAATACGTAACATCATCCAAAGGACTGGCGGTATGAAGATATTCCAACTCCTCGGTTTTATCAAAGGTGGTTTTCGTGGAACTGATCATCGCAAAAATATCCAGACTCCAAAACACCCTTTTTATCTCATTTTCTTCATGGGCAATCTCCATATAATACAACAAATCCGCTACTGACCCGGAAGCACGTATGATTTTGATGGTTTGAGCATCGTACTGTGCATTCACATAGTCACTGTCATAGTTTTCTGCCACGGAAGAACCCAGAATCACCGTATCATACTCAAAATTTCGCACAGTACCGGGCATCTGGTAATCACGGTTATATAATACAGGCTCTGCCCCTCCAAACGGTCCGTGATACACATAAAAAGGGTCAAACACACAGACAATACCGCCTACGACAAGCAGACAAACCAATATGCAAATTGTCAAGCGTTTTAATGCTTTTTTCTTCATTCTGCCGTTTTACTCCTTTTAAAAATCGAAATACAAAAACGTACTCACCTGCGAAAGGGATATAAATGCCCATACAAACAACAGTGTTAAAACCGCAATCCCTCTTTTTTTACATCCGTTCTTTTCCAACCATTCTTCCGCTTTGGACCCGCGGACCAAATACAAAGAAATACCCAACAATAAAAAGAGGCAAGTCATATAGAACGGATTCTGTAACTGAGGTAATTTTAACTCCAGCATTTTACGGATTGCATAAGTTTCGGGTAATTGCAACGTATTGCTCAATCCAACCGTAAAAGAATGGAAGCCTCCGGCAAATAACTTGGTAACCAATAACCACGCCTGGGAAAGTGACTCACTTCGGAAGATGGAAAACGTAAATGTAACATAAAGTCCTGTTACAATCCGGTTCATCCAATCTTTTTTAAACCGCAATTTCGGGAATACGGCCTCCCATACCATGGCAATGCCGTGCAAAAGTCCCCAAACCACATAGGTCCAGTTCGCTCCGTGCCAGAAACCGCTGACCAGGAAAACAATCATAAGATTCCGGCATTTAACAGCCGTACCTTTTCGGTTCCCGCCAAGCGGAATATAAATATAGGTTGTCAGGAAACGCGACAATGTTTTATGCCATCTGCGCCAAAAATCCTTTACGGACGTTGCCATCAGAGGAGAGTCAAAATTCTCCGGCAGCGCAAAACCAAACATTTTACCGATACCTCTTGCCATATCACAATAACCGCTGAAATCAAAATACAGTTCCAGCATATAAAAAATAATCGTAATCCACGCCGCCGGCAAATCCAAATAGGCAATATTGTTATACTCCGCATTTACCACAATGGCAAGGACATCCGCAAGCAATACCTTTTTTGCAAGACCTAAAATAAACAATCCGGTACCGTCAAAAAATAAATCCGGATCCGGTTTACGATTTTTTCGCGCCTGTAATTGCGGAATGAATTCATTATGCAAAACAATAGGTCCTGCAATCAACTGCGGAAAATAGGTGACAAATCCGGCATAATCCCAAAATCCGTAATCCGGAGCATCATTCCGATACCGGTCAATGACAAAAGACAACTGTTGAAACGTAAAGAAACTAATGCCCAAAGGCAGGGCAATTTTTTCTACGCTGATATCCGTATGGAGAAAGAAATTACAATTATCAATAAAAAAATTAAAATACTTAAAATAGAACAATACACCCACATTAAAAAGAATGCCGCTAATCAACACTGCTTTTCTGCGCCCCTTGGATCGGACAAGCGCAAACAATTTGCTGATGCCGTAATTTGCAACTGTACTCCCCACAAGAATCGCCAGATACCACGGATTATAATAGCCATAAAACCAAAGGGACATTCCAACCAAAAAGAGCTTTGCCGGCAGCGGGTTTGATAATTTCTGCAACCCAAACCATCCAAGCAAAGCGATTGGCAAAAATATGAGAATAAAAATCAACGAATTAAATAACATATCTGTCCTTTTATAAAAAGAGCAGTTTAATGTCATGCTCAGGACTTTTCTTTATTTGTTTATGACTGCATTTTCCGTCAGATATTCCAACACGGCCTCATCGATTGCCAATTGATAGATATATCCTTTGCCGTACATTTCTTCCATTTGTGTCATAAATTCGGATGTACTGCCCAACTCTTCCATAACGGAATCCAAGTGTTCAGAAGTAACGACAAGTCCCTTTTCTTCATAAATTGCCTGAAGAATCATATGGGCTTCCGCACTGTCCTGCGCTCTTAAACGAAGCGCCGCCTCGTATTCCATTTCGTTTTCCGCTCCCTTATAATCCGCAAGGGATTTGTACATACCGCTGCCGAAATATGCGCTGTAGTACTCGTTCATATACTCGAATTCCTCTTGATCCGTATATTTCATTTTACCCATTACGATTTCTACATATTCTTCCGGATAAGAAAGCGCCATACAGTGTTCGGAAAGATAGGTCTGCACATAACTTTCCAATGCCACACTGCTTGCTTCGTCTTCCAAATATTTACGATATGCATCTGCAGTCAGGGCATATTCGGATAAATGTTCTTTTACAAAAGCGTCATCAAATGCAGGCTTTGTATATATTCCGTTAATGGTAATGCTGAAAACCGCGTCTTTGCCCGCCACTTCCGTATTTCCGTAGTCTTCCGGGAAAGTAACTTCAATGTCAAAACTTGAACCGGTTTTATGGCCTACCAACTGTTCCTCAAAATCATCGATATAGCCGGCTTCCCCTACAACAATTACCGTTCCGCCTTCTGCCGTAGATCCGCCTTCAAACGCCACTCCGTCAATCTTACCTACATAATCAAGATTGATTCTGTCATACAATTCCACCGCAATGCCTTCTTCCGTGGAGTACTCCATATTGGCTTCAAGTACGCTGTCGATTCTTCCGTCAATCACTTCGGGATCGGGCGCAATTTCGCTGTAATCTACCTGAATACTGTCATACTGCCCGAGGCTGACATAATCCTTCGCTACCACACCTGCAATCGTTCCGTCTTCCGCCAGACCTTCACTATAGTTTTCAATCGGCTGTGTGACCAAAACAGTATTATAATATACAATATATCCAATCAATGCTGCCAGCGCCAACACCACAACACCGATTATAATATTGCGGGCACTCTTTTTTGCTTTTTCTTTACGAAGTGCTTTTGCTCTTCGTTGTCTTTTTAATTCTGCTTTCTGACTGCTCATAACATCCTCCAAACATCTATTTCTCCGCGTCCTCACTACGAATCTGGGCACGCTTGATTTTGCCGCCCAAAGTCTTAGGTAATTCGTCCACAAACTCTACGATTCTGGGATATTTATAGGGTGCGGTCGCCTTCTTAACATGATTCTGAAGTTCCTTAATCAACTCATCCGAAGGTGTATAGCCTTTTGCAAGCACAACGGTAGCCTTAACAACCTGACCTCTGATAGGGTCCGGTGCTGCGGTGATTGCACACTCTACAACTGCAGGATGCTCAACCAATGCACTTTCTACCTCGAAAGGTCCGATACGATAACCGGAGCACTTAATAACATCATCATGACGGCCAACGAACCAGTGATAGCCCATATTATCACGCCATACAACATCTTTTAAGTTATAAGAACCACTGCCCAGCGCTTCTTTCGTCATCTCTTCGTCTTTGTAATAGCCTACAAAAAGTCCGACGGGAGGATTCTTATCCAAACCGCAAATTACAATTTCACCTTCTTCACCGTTTTCGCAATCTTCACCTTTATCATTTAAAAGATGTAAGTCATAAATCGGTGACGGCTTACCTAAAGTACCGGGCTTTGCTTCAAACCATTCAAAACATGCAATCAAAACGGTACCTTCCGTCTGTCCGAAACCGGATGCAATCTTTCTGCCTGTCAACTCTTCCCAGCGGTCAAATACTTCGGGATTCAATGCTTCACCTGCAGTACACCACTGCTCAACGGAAGATAAATCATAGTCTTCCACCTTTTCCTGTAACATAAAACGATACATGGTAGGCGGTGCACAGAACGTAGTCAGTTTATACTTCTCAATTACGCTAAGCAGGTTTGCCGGAATAAACTTGTCCATATCATAACAGAAAATAGTCGCACCGCAAATCCACTGTCCGTAGATTTTACCCCAGCCAAACTTCGCCCAGCCGGAATCGGACACGCTCATATGAAGCTTGTTTTCCTGTACACGTTGCCAATATTTTGCAGTAACGATGTGTCCCAAAGGGTGCATATAATTATGACACACCATCTTAGGCATACCGGTTGTACCGGATGTAAAATAAATCTGCATAATGTCAGTATTCTTAGTCGCATCATCGCCTGTAGGACGCTCAAACACATCGGAATACTCCATCAATTCTTTGTTAAAATTAATCCATCCTTCGCGCTCATTATCGCCAACCAAAGCAATGTGCTTAATGCAGGGGGCCTGCTCTCTGGCAAGTTCCATCTGCTGTACCACATAGTCATCATTGATACATACAAACATTTCAATATTTGCTGCATTGGCACGATATGCAATATCCTTCTTGGTAAGCTGCAAGGTACCGGGAACTACAATGGCACCTAATTTAATCAAACCGGTAGCACATACCCAGTACTCCCAGCGTCTTCTTAAAATAAGCATTACAACCGAACCTTTTTTTATCCCTTTGGATGCAAAAAAGTTCGCTGCCCTGTTGGATAACTTACTCATATCTTCGAAGGTAAAAACCTTCTCTTCGTTGTGGTCGTCACACCAAACCAATGCCCTGTTGTCGGGTTTTTCTTTGGCCCAGCCATCTACAATATCAAAACCGAAATTGAAATTTTCGGGAACATTTACGGTATAATTCTTTTTAAAATCTTCATAGGAATCAAACTGAATCCTGGGTAAAAACTTTTCTAACATTTTATCTCCATTCCATGCTTTGTACGCATAAACCTTACTCCGCAATCATGGTTAAGAACGTTGCGGGCACATCCCCGCCGCATCTCTGTCCATGAGGGTAGGTAGGGTTAAAATAAATACTGTCTCCTTTTTCTAAAACGATATCCTGGTCACCAAAGGTGACGACGACAGTACCCTCTAACACCAAGTTAAACTCTTCCCCCTTGTGAGATACCAAATCTGCTTGCTTATCAGAAGGATCCAATGTTACAAGAAACGGCTGCATAATCATATTGTTAAAATGATATGCCAAATCACGGAATTCATATCCGGGATAACGGTCAGCCTTCTGTCCGTTTCCGCCGCGCACTACCTGATAGGTTTTTAACTTAGCAGACACGCCGGTAACAATTTCCGAAAAATCTACTTTATAAATCTTGGAAAGTTTGAAAATTACGTTAATGGGAATATCTTTTCCGTTTGCCTCGTACTGCTTATACAATTCCACGTCAATACCCAATTCTTTCGCAATTTCTTCTTCCGAATAATCACAAATTTCACGAAGTTCTTTAATACGCAGGGCGATTTCTCTGATTTCGTCCATAGTTAACCTCCTTAAAACAGGAATAGAGAATCGTATAAAAAACGATTCCCATCCCGATAAAAATCTTTTATGATTCCATACCAATCTTTAATGCTTCCTGATTCAATCCGAGCATTGCTGCCTTCTTTGCAGGAATAACCTTCTGGATACCTTTATCCAAAGCTTCTTTGGTGCAGAAGCCCACTTCCTTGAACATTTTACCTACTAAAATGATGATTGCACAACCTTTTAAGCCTTTTTCATCTGCAATCTTGGTAGCGTCAATATAGTATACATTTACGTCTGTACGTTCTACTTTCTTCGAAATCATAGAACTGTCCACAAGGATTGTACCGCCGGGTACAACAGCGTCTACAAACTTATCCAAAGAAGGAAGGTTCATTGCGATTAATACATCCGGCTGTGTTACCAAAGGAGAACCGATGGATTCTTCACTTATAACAACGCTACAGTTACAGGTACCACCACGCATTTCGGGACCGTAAGAAGGAAGCCATGAAATTTCCTTATTGTCCATAAGGCCTGAATATGCAATTGTTTTACCTGCGAAGAGGATACCCTGGCCACCGAAACCTGCCAATAATACGTTCAATGTTTTGCTCATTATTTGTCTCCTCCTTCTGCATCGATATCTTTGTATACACCGAGAGGATAGTACTCAAGCATATTTTCACGAAGCCACTTCATAGATTCCTCGGGAGTAAGACCCCAGTTGGTAGGACATGTTGAAACAACTTCGATAATTGAGTAACCCTTCTTATCTATCTGGTTCTGAAAACCTTTCCTGATTGCCTTCTTAGCAATGTTAACATTCTTTACGCTGTCAACGGTTACACGCTGAGCAAGTGCGGTACCGCTTAAGGTAGAAAGCAATTCGCACACACGGATGGGATGACCTGCTGTAGCTGTATCACGTCCGTAAGGTGAAGTCTGTGTAATCTGTCCGGGAAGAGAGGTCGGTGCCATCTGACCGCCTGTCATACCATAGATTGCATTGTTGATAAAAATAACGGTAATGTTTTCACCACGTGTTGCAGCATGTACGGTTTCTGCCATACCGATTGCTGCCAAGTCACCATCACCCTGATATGTAAATACTATGTTCTCGGGAACTGCTCTTTTAATACCGGTAGCAACTGCGGGAGCACGGCCGTGTGCAGCCTGCACCATGTCACAGTTAAAATAATTGTAACTGAATACGGAACATCCTACAGAAGCAACACCTACGGTCTGTCCTACTACTCCTAACTCATCTAAAACTTCTGCAACCAAACGATGTACGATACCGTGTGTACATCCGGGGCAGTAATGAAAAGGCACATCTGTTAATGCCTTGGTTTTCTCAAATACAACAGCCATGATTACATCTCCTTTCCTGCAAGTGCGCGAATCTGATCCAGTACTTCAGCAGGTGTGGGAATCACACCACCGGTACGACCGAAGAATTCAACGGGCTTTCTGCCGTTTACTACAAGACGCACGTCATCAACCATCTGACCCATGTTCATTTCCACGCAAAGGAACTTCTTTGCTGTGGGAACAACCTTTTCGATTGTTTTATCAGGGAAAGGCCATACAGTAATGGGACGAATCATACCAACCTTGATGCCTTCTTCTCTTGCAGCTTTAATCGCACTTCTTGCCACACGTGATGAAGCACCGAATGCTACTACTACAATTTCAGCATCTTCTGTCATAAACTCTTCCGCACGCTGCTCTTCTGCCTTAATCTTCTCATATCTTTCGTAACGTTCTTTTACGAGATTTTCGAGAACTTCGGGTTCAATGTATAATGAATTGATAATGTTCTTTTCTCTCTTATTCTGATGTCCGTTAGTTGCCCAAGGTTTCTCTGCAATTGCAACATCCTTCTTTTCAGGGAACTCAACCGGTTCCATCATCTGGCCTAACATACCGTCTGATAAAATCATGGAAGGTACTCTGTACTTCTCACCTACTTCAAAAGCGAGAGGAACAAAGTCAACCATTTCCTGAATGGTAGACGGTGCCAAAACAAACATCTGGAAATCACCGTGTCCCAAAGCTTTGGTTGCCTGCCAGTAATCTGACTGCGAAGGCTGGATACCGCCAAGACCGGGGCCGCCACGCTGTACGTTAATAATAAGTGCGGGCAAATCAGAACCTGCGATGTAAGATACACCTTCTGATTTCAAACTCACACCCGGTGAACTGGAAGAAGTCATGGAACGGACACCTGCTGCGGTTGCACCGAGTACCATGTTGATTGCTGCCACTTCCGATTCAGCCTGTAAAAATACGCCACCTTCCTTCGGTAAACGTTTTGACATATATGCCGCAATTTCAGTCTGCGGTGTAATAGGGTATCCGAAGTAATGCTTGCATCCGCACTGAATTGCAGCTTCCGCCAAGGCTTCGTTACCTTTCATTAAAACTTTCTCTGCCATTTTAATTATCTCCTTTCAAAATCTTTTATCTTTCTACGGTAATTGCCACGTCAGGACACATAATTGCACAAGACGCACAACCGATACATGCAGATTCGTCTGTCAATGTGGAAGGATGATATCCCTTCGCATTTATTTTATCCTTAGAAAGAACAAGAATCTTCTTCGGACAAGCGGTAACACACAATCCGCAACCCTTACATAACGCTTCGTCTACTGTAATTTTTGCCATATTTATTTCCTCACTTTCTGTTAGTATTCGTTTTATATTCTATAATTATATGAATTCAAAATCCATTCGCAAAATCGCCCCTTTGAGACTTCCCTTTTGCTCATGTATGGCTTCCCGCCGTATGAATTTTTATATCTTGTCAAAATCGGGAATCCCGGTTTCCCAGGGTGCCTTCACATAAATTTCTACCGGATACCATTTTACATCCGGATAACCATCTGCTAAACTGCGCACTCGGTCATCTTTGTACAAATATGTAGGTATCGTATTCGCCCATAGCGGTAACCGGCAACACGCGGATACTTCCTTCGCATAGGAAAGACCTTTCTCGACAGTTTCCCATGTAGTGTCATATTTCAAATGTGAATTGTTCACAATTGCACTTACTTTACATCTGGAAGCACTTTCAATTTCCTTCATAATCTCCATGGTCTCTTCCGGAGTAGCAGTCAGATTGCGATTTCGGTTGATTAAATACAACATCGTATAATCCGTCTCTGCAAGTTGTTTGTGGAATCTGCCAAGAACCACGGAACCGGCATCATCGCCACCGACATCCATAATAACATCATCTTCGGTTTCAAATACCATATTCAGATTCACGGGAAATCCCGGAGTTTCCACATTGGTATTTGCAAACATCGGTGCAATTACGGTAATGCCCATACTTTCCAGTTTCTCTTTATAACCCGAGGATAAAAAGTACGGATTTACCAAATCCAAATCCACCAAGGTAACCTTACGGCCGCTTTTGGCGCGGTCAATGGCAAGATTCAAAGAAAAATTACTTTTACCGCAACCGTAATGACCACAGACAATATAAAATTCTTTTCTTTCTGCCAAAACTGCACTTCCTTTCCCCTGTTTTTCGATAAAAAACGTCGAAAAACCTTAATTTAGATATAATAGCACAGCAATTTTAAGAAATCAAGTTATGCCTGTAAGAATTTAAGGTGCTCCAGGAGTTCTTCCGACGGTCGGATACCTTTCTTTTCAAGCGATTGCAAATATCTTGAAAACTCCGTTTCTTTCTTGGTCCGCTTATTTTCCATCTTGGACAATACCTCATTCATCGCCGGATTCTGCTTCAGCCCCGCCCGCTTCTCTTTGGAAAACAGGCAGTATTCCGCCATAATATTACGGCAAACTTTATTCAGCCGGTTCGCACCTTCTGCCTCATACTTGACCCAAATCATATAATCGGAAATAAAAACTTCTGCCGTGTTGTTACGGAATCTGGTCAGTTTATCTTTAATCTTCTGTTTTGCACCATCTGACAAATCATTATTTTTGCGATAAAACTGTATGTAATCATAATATTCCGACGTCAGACTGCGTTCCGAAATATCGTTCCAACGAACACCCTGTTCCGTACGGCAAAACTCCCAACGATATCTTGCCGCAATATTTAAAAACATTTCTTTGAAATCACCCTGAGGATACAGCGGCATCGCAAAACGTGCCGGGCTTACTCTTTTACGGCCTTCTATTTCCTGCCACATACTTGCGCGATACCCTATATGCGGAATCAAGATGATATCCGGCAAAACTTCCGTCATCAAACGCAATGCTTTTACCTGTCCGCCCGCATCGTAATAGGAATATTCGCGATAAAAAAGCGAAAAATCTACTTTGCGTATTTCCTCCAGTGTTTCTGCGATTTTTTCATAGGATAAAATACTGTTCTCGATATTTCCTGCCAGTTCTTCCCCTGTCAAAAAGGGACAAAACGTTGCATTGGAACTGTACACAATACGATTATTGGGACGGAAGAAATTCTTAATCTCAAAACGCACCTTGCGCATCATATCATTATTATATTCCTGTTCTTCTTCAAAACTGATGCTCTTCTTTTTCTTAAACTCCTGCAAGAAATCCCGATAGTCCCTTCCCAGTTCATCCCTGGAAGGTTCCCGCTCTCCGGTATAAATCAAATGAAGCCACTGGCTGATGGTATATACCTTGTATGCGCCGGCATAACTTCTTTGACAAACCAGATTATAAATCCGGACCTGATCTTCTTTGCTGAAATCCGTATCACTTAAGATGCCGTAATCCAAAAACAAATTCACCCACACGGGAGCATTGCCCTGCTCTTTCTTCTTAAAAACCGCTTCATACAATTCATAAAAAAGCGTTTCAAACTCGTGTATTTTTTTCATGGCATCCGGCGCACGGAACTGATTTTTGGCAAGAATACGAAACGATGTAAGCCCTGCCATAAACTCTTCCTTTTGCGCTCCGGTGATATCCGCAAATTCCAGCAATTTCTTCGTCAGACCCGAAAAAGCATCCTGTGCTTCCACCATTTGATTGACTGTATACTCCGTCATCATAATAGCATCTTCCGTTTCCGCCTCGGTATGCAGCACACCGATTGCATCCCGGATTTTTTCCGCCGGCGAGATAAAATGCACTCCGGGTGCTTCGCGAAATTCTTTTTCCATTGCCTGTGCCAGTGAAAGAATGGATTCCAACTCCATTACTACAGGCTGAATCTCGCCCTTAATATCCCGAATGGCCAAAGCCATTTCGTAATAACCCGTATACAAAGTTTCACGGTTGGCGCCGAAAAACATCTGTCCTATTTTTTTATAAAAAAGCATATTTTTTTCGGCTGCTGCCGCCATAACGCGCCAACTTTCTTCTGTCTGCTTCAAAAATGTCATAGCCGAATACGGCGCATTGCCAAAAAAAGCCGTAACCTGCTCCAGATTCAAAAGAGATAATTCCGAAGCAACCTCTTCCTTATAAACATCCGGTGTATAAGCACTGTATTCGCTCTCCAGATTCTCAATATCTTCCAAATCCTTTGCCGTTATATTATATTTTTTACAGAAATTTTTATACTTCTCATAACTTACTTTTAACTTACCGTAAGCCCGTTTACTGCGTTGGTACCAACGGTTCTGTAAATTACTCTGTTGCTTATAAAAACGGATGGCCGACAAAACGGAAACGGAGAGATATTTTTTCTCTCCGCCAAAAACCGGCCGCATGAAATCCGCTCCTCCGAATCCATACATACACACCTTGGTATTTTTGACGACAACATAATCGTATACGTACTTTCCGTGCCAGATGTCGCTGATACCCGCCATATCTCCGGCTCCCAAAACCACGGTGCCGAACGTGGTGCGTACTACCACTTCGCCTTCTGCAATCATGGCAAGAAAACACACTTCATTCCCCGCCTTAAAAATTACTTCTTCCGGTTTAAACTCATATATTGTTTTATCCTGATATTCTCTTTCTGTCATATCCGGCCTCTTTCAATATTGTTTATCGTTTTATTATACAAATCCCTTTCCGCAAACAGCCCCTGCTTTGTCCGCGCATACTGTTTACGCCGTTACAAAATACGTCTTACGGATAAAATGGTACGATAGGTGGCATTGGATATTTTAATACCTGTCTTCGCAGAACTTGCGTGTACAATTTTACCGCCGCCTACATAAATAGCCACGTGACCCGCATAACAAATAATATCCCCGGGCTGCGCATCCGCATATGCCACTTCCGTCCCCGCACCTCGTTGCGAGTAAGACGTTCTGGGCAGTGAAACTCCGAAATTCTGATATACCGCCTGGGTAAAACCGGAGCAATCCGCTCCGTTGGTTAAGGATGTACCTCCCATTACATAGGGATTTCCCAAAAACTGGATTGCATATAAGGCAACCTGCTTGCCGGCATCGCTTCCGTTGGCTCCCGTAATCACGGATGCGTCCAGACTGTATGCCGAACCGGTATGTTGCGGGGTGCTTGCGGATGTATTTCCGCCGCCTGCATTGCCTGTATCCGAAGAATTACCGGTATTCCCTACGGTTCCCGTACTTCCGGTTGTTCCAGTCGCTCCGCCGCTTCCGGCATTTCCTTCGCTTGTCGCATTACCGGCATTCCCCTGGTTTGCCGCATTGGCTTCCGCCTGCAAACGTTCCTGTTCCAAACGTTCCTGTTCTAACCGCTCCTGTTCCAGACGTTCCCGCTCCAATGCCTCTTCACGCTCTTCTTCCAACTGACGAATGGCCGCATTCTGTTCCCGGATTTCTCTTGCGTACTGACTGGCAAGATTTTCCGCCGACGCAATCTGTACCGCATACTCATCGGAAATTTCCTGTAATTCTGCTACCATACCTTCCAGTTCCGCTTTTTCAAGTTCACATTCATCTTTGGCGGCCTGCAATTCGGATTCTTCAATCTCCAACTGCTCCTTTAATGCAGCAACTTCCAGTTTTGTTTGCTGATACTCTTCCAACAATTTACTGTCATAATCGTAAATCTGCTGTATGTACTCCAGACGGGTAAACAAATCCGACAAACTGTGGGAATCCAACAAAAGTGTCAGGTAAGAATCTTCTCCCTTTTCATACATTGCCTGCAAACGCACCATAGTATCTTCATACTGCTGTTCTTCCCTGGCAATGGCTGCTTCTAAATCCTTTTCAGCCTGCTCTATCTGCGCTTCCAACATCACGATATCGTCTTCCAGAATCTCAATGCTGGCCATCAATTCCACAATCGCAATGGTGAGAGTATCAATCTCGCTCTCAATTTCTGCCTGTTCATTCTCTAATGTATTGATGCTTCCTTCTATTTCTTCCAATTCCTGCTGATTCTGTTCCAACTGCTCTTCCGCCTGTTCAATCTGATTCTGCAATTCGCTGGAAGATGTGGCGTACACCGTCTGACCGCAAAGTGTTACAAGCAGTAAAACCGTTGTTGCAAGTCGTAATATTTTCTTGTACATTTTGCGTTCCTCCTCTTGTCCATAGTTATTTTTATTATACATCACTTTTATTAGGAATTACAACAGTTACAAGTGATTTCCTGACTTTGGAAATGTTCTTTTTATCGTTCTTCTTACAAGGTACTTTTTCTTGCCTTTTGCCCGAAACAATGATACAATAACTTGTGCATAAAAAGTTCAGACAGGAGGCTTACAGAAATGCAGTATCTTTTATTAGCCAAGTTAGGTACCGGATGGATTGTTACCATCGTGGTTCTTGTAATACTTATCATTGCCATGATTGTTCTCTATTTTGTCGGCAAAAAAATGGAAAAGAAACAGGCTGAACAGCAGGCGTTGATGGAACAGAACAAACAAACCGTCAGCATGCTGATTATCGATAAAAAGAAGGTCAAATTAAAAGACGCAGGATTCCCGCAATCCGTATTGGATCAGGCACCGAAGATGTCCAGAAACATGAAAGTTTATGTTGTAAAAGCAAAAGTCGGACCTCAAATTCTTTCCCTTCTTTGTGATGACAAAGTATTTGAT
>X409_Impala__coassemble_364_pt1 | contig 39566 bp, 38 predicted proteins | sample X409_Impala__metabat2_low_PE_002 | metagenome-assembled genome bin X409_Impala
CTCATGGTTTACCTCTTGCAATGAGAGCAGACTGGAACGACTGTATCAACCTTTCTTGCTACTCAGACACACCCGGTGAATCTTTCCAGACTTACACCAATCCTAAGTTTGCCGCAGAAGGTGGCTACTCTAAGATAGCTGAATCCGTATTCGTTGCTACACTCTTTACTTATGCCGGCCCTAACTATGTTTCTATTTTGAAGCACTTAGGCAAGGACGAAGAAGCTGCAGCTGCTCAGGCAGAAATCGATAAGATGAAGAAAGCTGTTATGGATCATGCATTCGATGGCGACTGGTTCTTAAGAGCATACGATGCAACAGGCGCTAAGATGGGCTCTAAGGAATGTGAAGAAGGTAAGATTTTCATCGAGCCTCAGGGATTCGCAGTTATGTCTGATATCGGTAAAGAAGAAGGCGCTGATATCAAGACTTTGAACTCTATTGATAAATACCTGAATACAGACTTCGGTCTCGTACTTAACAACCCCGCATTCACCAAGTACTATATCCAGTACGGTGAGATTTCTACTTATCCCGGTGGTTACAAAGAGAACGCAGGTATCTTCACTCATAACAATGCATGGATTATCTGTGCAGAAGCATACGCAGGTCGTGGCGACAAGGCATTTGAGTACTACTCAAAGATTGCTCCCGCTTTCACTGAGGAAACTTCTGATATCCACAAGACTGAGCCTTATGTATACGGTCAGATGATCGGTGGTAAGGATGCAGGTTCCGATATCGGCAGACCCGGCAAGAACTTTGGTCAGGGTAAGAACTCATGGTTAACCGGTACTGCAGCTTGGAACATGGTAGCTATTTCGCAGTACATCCTCGGTATTGCTCCTGACTTCGATGGTTTGAAGATTGATCCTTCCATCCCCGCAGCTTGGGACGGACTTACCGCTACTCGTCAGTTTAGAGGCGCTGTTTACAACATCACCATTAAGAACCCTTCTCATGTATGCAAGGGCGTTAAATCATTGGTAGTTGACGGACAGGAAGTAGACGGATGCATCATCCCTTACGAAAAGGGCAAGGAAGTTTACAATGTAGTTGTAACACTTGGCTAATCCAAACTTTATACTTTTATAAAAAAGACCTCTCTCACGGATTCGTGAGGGAGGTTTTTTAGGTTGTGCACCGCTTTTCAGAGATTTATAACGAACCTCAGCACGATATTGTTATATTCCCTTCAGAACACGCTCTCGCTCAAGCGAAATCGTAACGGACACTAAACTCGTGCCACATTTCATTCGCACTCGTTAAGTGCCGACGTTTTCACACGGTTCTTCAGGGAAAATAACATATCTTTGCTGAGGATATACAGTTATGACAGTTCCCTGCGTAGCGAAATGCACTATGCAAAAAAATGCTTGATATACTCATCCGTATTCGAGGTATGCTCAAACTGGTCTCATACCACTTTAAAAGGAATCCTTAAGAAAATCCTACAAAAACAATGGTTTTTCTGAAAGAAATGTACTATAATATAGAAAGTATGCGAATGCATGCATATTATATACATAAAAGAGAAATGGAGCCACTATGTATTACACAAACGTTTTAGATTTAATTGGAAACACTCCCTTGATTTCTTTAAAAGAAACAACAGGGTTGAATATTTTTGCCAAAGCCGAGTTTTTAAATCCGGGCGGAAGCATCAAAGACCGTATTGCCAAGAATATGTTGGATGAAGCCGAGAAATCCGGCAAATTAAAACCCGGCATGACCATTATCGAACCCACTTCCGGCAATACCGGTATCGGTCTTGCGCTCTGCGGTATCCGTAAGGGCTACAAGGTAATTATCGTTATGCCCGAAAATATGAGCGAAGAACGCAAGAAAATTATTCGTGCTTTAGGTGCAGAACTTGTTTTAACGCCTCCCGAATTAAGCATCGGCGGTTCTGTAGAAGAAGCGGAACGTATTGCTGCTTCTTCCGATCAGTATTTTGTACCACAGCAGTTCCAGAACCCCGCCAACCCTGATATCCATTATAAAACCACTGCCGTTGAACTTTGTGACCAACTTGGTCAACAGATTGATATCTATGTTTCCGGCATCGGTAGCGGCGGAACTTTACAGGGCGTATCCAAATATTTATTGGAAAAGAATCCCAACACCAAGATTGTTGCGGTAGAACCTAAGAATGTATCCGCACTTCTCGGTGACGAACCCGGTCTTCACCAGATTCAGGGTATCGGCGACGGTTTTATCCCCGATATTTTAGATGTGTCCATTATCAACGACATTGTGGAAGTAACCGATGAAGACGCCATCGAAACCGCAAGAGAATTAGCCCGGGTTCAAGGCTTACTTTGCGGAACCTCAGCAGGTGCTAATGTATGGGCAGCCAAGAAGATGGCGGAGAAATACGGTAAGGATAAGGTAATTGCCACGATCCTCCCCGACAGAGTTGAGAGATATTTCAGCACTGCGTTGATTTAATTTATCTTCTTAATTTGATTGTTTAAAATCTTTTATAAAAAATGCATCCTTTTAACAGGATGCATTTTTAATTATTATTTATTCACTTTAACGCTTCATCAGCCACCTTTACCCGCATAAGGCCTTTCGCTTACACGAATTGCTCTGCCTTCTTTGTCAAACTCAATCACATAATATTCCATATCCAAAACACCATATTCCGTAGGATATGCCAACTCATCTTCATTATACTCCGGCTCACCGTAGACCTCTATGATTTCTTCTTTTGTTTTGCCAAGAACCCAAGGATCCGCATAAGGAAAATCCGTCGGAAATATTACACAATATGCTATAATTCCGGCAAGCAACACCGGCAATGCCGCAACTGACACTGCAATTATTTTTTTATTCTTTATATGAGCACCACAACATAATAATATTATGAACTTAACCGCCAGATATGCCATATAAATTGCAAGTGCAAAATCTCTGGCCTCATCATATAAAGCACTTAATATGCAAGCAACCAAAAATAGAATCATTTACTTATCACCCTCCGACAGGGGTCCAAGGGGCCTCAAACACATGACAGGCTTTATCATTTTCGTTAAATTCGATTACTTAGTAATCCATGTCCATAAACATCCATTTTGTTTTATAGGCAAGTCCCCTACCATCATTATACTCCGGTTCACCATAGACCTCTATAATCTGCTCTTCCGTTTTGCCAAGCACCCACAAATCCACATAGGGATAGGCCGTAGGAAATAAAACGCACCAGGTTATGGCCACTGTAAAACAAAACACCATAGCCGCAGTTGCTATTTTCATCACGGCTCTCTTCTTGTGAGAAATTGACCAACATAATAATATCAAAAATGCATCGGCAACAATCACAGAAAAATTGCAGGCCAAAACTCAATCCAAAAATAATAAGCAACCATAAATAATATCCAAAAATACTCACAAATCCAATTCAAAATGCCCATCTCTTCTACTTCTCCCGCTTCACGCTCTCCATGGCAAACACCACATATTCCTTCGCACGCACGGTCTCAAGCACAGCCTTCATATCTTCATTACCAACTACGGGCAATACCGCTTCCAAGCCTACATTCCCGTTAGTCGCGCTTCTCGGTGCGACCACGGAAATGCATCTTGCTTTATATGTATCATTGATCCAATCAATATACTCATTCAGACAATCCAAACCTTTTATTTCGATATAAATGGTTACCTTGCGATTCTTCTTGCGCCCTCTGCCTTCCAATTTAAACAGTATTGCGGAAGTAATCGCCACAACCAAAGTTCCAAGCAATGCACCGATATAAAAGCCGTAACCGCAGGCAATACCAATTGCCGCTGTCGTCCAAAGCCCCGCCGCAGTGGTAAGCCCTGTGATATGGTCATGCTCTTTTACCAGGATAGTACCCACACCAAGAAAACCGATACCCGAAATAACCTGTGCCGCAATACGTAAAGGATCCGAGGTTGCCCCCATCACATACACTACATACAAACCAATCAACGCAGTCATACAAGAGCCGACACACACTAAAATATGCGTACGAAAGCCTGCCGGACGCTTACTCTTCTCTCGTTCCAATCCGATACATCCGCCAAGAAACATTGCCAGAAACACGCGTACAACTACAGATATTACATTAAAATTACTTAAAGTCTCCAACCAAGTCATAGGATACCTCCTTTCGGATTATTGTGTATTTATTATACCATATCCTCTTTTTGAATAAAACCCTTTCCTTTCTTGTATATACACATGCCTTTCTGCTATAATTATTATAAAATAGAGTGTACCGAAATGCATATATATGTTTTGCGGGACATTTATTTAACATAATAAGGAGCCTCTATGGAAATCGAAAGAAAATTTACAGTAAACAAATTACCAAACAATCTGGACCAATACCCTTACCTCACGCTTGAGCAGGCTTACTTAAATACCGACCCTGTCGTTCGCGTACGCCGTGAGGATGATAATTTTTACCTTACCTACAAAGGAAAAGGCTTCCTTGCAAGAGAAGAATATAATCTTCCCTTAAACGAAGAAGCCTACTATCACCTGCGCGAAAAGGCAGATGGCTTGATTATCTCCAAGAAACGCTACCGCATCCCTTTTAACCGGAAATTGACCATTGAATTGGATATCTTTGAAGCGCCCTTGGCACCTTTGGTTCTGGCAGAAGTGGAATTTGAAAGCATTGAAGAAGCCAATGCCTTCACTCCGCCTGCCTGGTTTGAAAAGGATGTCACCGAAGACCGCTCCTTCTCCAATTCAGAACTCAGCAAAATGTTCTAATATCAAAAACGGAGTGTAAAAAACACTCCGTTTTTGATGTCCTATATTTTATAATCTGCCGTACACCTTCGTCATTTCGTATAAAAGTGCGGCATCTTCATCCTTCAACTGTTCCGGAAGCAATCTCCACTTCCAGTTCAATCCCATCGTAGAAGGAATATTCATTCTTGCCTCAGAACCAAGGCCTAAAATATCCTGCATGGGAATAATCGCAGTATCCGCTACACTGGATAATGCCAAGCGAATCATATCCCAGTGAAGATTTTTACTGTTGGGTACGCCCAAATACAACTTAATCTGCTTTTTATCCGTTCTGTTGGCAGATGCGTACCACCCCTGTACGGTATCATTATCATGAGTACCTGTATATACCACACAATTTCTTGAGAAATTATGAGGAAGGTAATCATTCTCTTCGTTAGAATCAAAAGCAAACTCAAGAATCTTCATTCCGGGGTATCCTGTACGCTTCACAAGGCGAATGACCGACTTAGTTAAAAGACCCAAATCCTCAGCTATAATAGGCTTATCGCCCAAAGCATCCCTCATTGCACGGAACAACTCAAAACCGGGGCCATACTCCCACTCACCAAACTCTGCCGTCTCATCACCATAAGGAATATTGTAGTATTCATCAAAACCTCTGAAGTGGTCAATACGTACCATATCATATAACTTAAAGCACTGTGCCATTCTGTCAATCCACCACTCGAATTCCGTATCCTCGTGATAGTCCCAGTCGTACAAAGGATTGCCCCACAACTGACCGGTCTTAGAGAAATAATCGGGAGGACAACCAGCCACGCCGGTAGGATATCCTTCTTCATCCAAAAGGAACAATTCCGGTCTTGACCAGGTATCCGCACTGTCATATGCCACATAAATAGGAATATCACCGATAATCTCAATGCCCTTATCATTTGCATAATCCTTGATGGATAACCACTGTAAGGTAAACATATACTGCAAAAAGGCATAAAATTCAATCTCTGTTGCCAGGCGACGTTTTGCTACTGCAATTTCTTTTTTATCTCTTTTACGAAGTTTCTCCGGCCACTCGATAAAACTTTTACCGCTATTCTCGTCCTTAATTGCCATATACAAACAATAATCCGGCAACCAGTCCTTCTCTTCCTCGCAAAATGCGATAAAATCTTCATTCTCCGCTATATTCGACCTCTCATACGCCTTGCGAAGCAGTTTGAAACGTCCCTTGTAAATCTTCTCATAATCGATATACTGCTCCATATCGCCAAAATCTACCGCATCACATTCTGCAGCAGTCAGCCACTTGCGTTCAATCAAATCTTCCAAATCAATAAAATACGGATTGCCTGCAAACGTAGAGAATGACTGATAAGGCGAATCACCATAGCCTGTAGGTCCCATAGGAAGCACCTGCCAGTAATGCTGGCCCGCTGCCTCAAGGTAATCTACAAAATCATAAGCCTCTTTTGAGAAACAACCAATACCGTACTTCGACGGTAAACTGGTAATTGCCAATAAAACCCCGCTTTTTCTAACCATTTCCTGTTCCCTTTCTACCCCTTTTAATACACTTCCCTTGCCCTCTTCCGAGAGTAAACTGTATATCCGTATAACACAACAGGGCTTCGGAAATACTCCAAAGCCCTGCGCTGCTATTTCCTGCGTATAAGCATTATATAACAATTTTTTAATTACTTCAACTTCCAGATATCGCGATTGTATTCTGCAATGGTACGGTCTGATGAGAAGAAACCTGCCTTTGCAATGTTTACAAGCATCATTCTTCTCCACATTCCTCTGTCTTCGAAGTCCGCAAACATCTTATCTTTTACTTCGATATATTCTTCCAAGTCAAGTAATGTCATAAACCAGTCTTTGTTCAACAATTCGTTGTAAAGACGTTCTAACTGCTCTTTGTGACCAATCTTCATGGTTTCTTCGCTTACAATGAAGTCTACTGCTTCTTTAATAACAGGGCTGTTCTTATAGTAATCCTTCGATACGTAATCAGCCTTTGCATAGTGCTCGATAACCACTTCACTGGACTTACCGAATTTATAAATATTGTCATCGCCTACCAATTCATGGATTTCTACGTTTGCACCATCTGCTGTACCAAGCGTTACCGCACCGTTTAACATAAACTTCATATTACCGGTACCGGATGCTTCCTTACTTGCCAATGAAATCTGCTCTGAGATATCGCAGGCAGGAATCAGGCGTTCCGCATATGCCACATTGTAGTTCTCAACCATAACCAGTTTCATATAAGGACTTACTTCAGGATCCTTATTGATGATTTCCTGCATTACAAGAATTAAATGAATAATATCCTGCGCAATTACGTATGCAGGCGCTGCCTTCGCACCAAAGATAAAAGTGAGAGGACGTACAGGCTTCTTACCTGCCTTAATTTCAAGATATTTATGAATGATGTATAAAACATTCATCTGCTGACGCTTGTACTCATGCATTCTCTTAATCTGAATATCAAAGATTGACTCTGTATCAAGTGTAACACCTTCTTTTTCAGCAATGTATGCTGCAAGTTCAGCCTTTTTACCCTTCTTGATTTCTTCCAACTTCGCAAGTACTTCTTCGTCATCCTTGTAAGCAAGAAGTTTCTCAAGTTCATCCGCATCTTTCTTATATCCGTTACCGATTAAAGAAGTAATGTATCCTGCCAATTCGCGGTTGCAAGATAACAACCAACGACGGAAGGTAATACCGTTTGTCTTGTTGTTAAACTTCTCAGGATAAATTTTATAAAATGCATTCAACTCGGTATCTTTTAAGATATCTGTATGAAGTGCTGCTACACCATTGATTGCAAAACCGTAGTGAATGTCGATGTGTGCCATATGTACACGTTCATCTGCGTCGATAATCTGTACCTTAGGATCGTCATACTTAGCAGCCACACGCTTATCCAATTCCTTGATAATGGGCACCAAAGAAGGAACTACCTTCTCTAAGTACTTCAAAGGCCATTTTTCAAGTGCTTCCGCCAAAATGGTATGGTTTGTATATGCGCAGGTCTTGCTTACGATTTCGATGGCTTCATCCATGCTGATTGCCTTATCCTCTGTAAGGATACGAATCAACTCAGGAATAATCATAGTAGGATGGGTATCGTTAATCTGGATTACCGCATGATTATACATCTTTCTCAAATCGTACTTACGCTGTTTCATTTCATGGAGAATCAACTGTGCTGCGTTGCTTACCATAAAATACTGCTGGTAAATACGAAGGAGGTTACCTGCTTCGTCAGAGTCATCGGGATATAAGAACAATGTTAAGTTCTTCTCGATGTCTTCTTTATCAAAATCGATACCGCTCTTTACAATACTTTCATCGATGCTTTCCAAATCAAACAAATGCAACTTGTTCACACCGTTTTCATAACCTACCACATCAATATCAAACAATCTTGATTTTACCGTAAAATCTTTGTATTTTACATCAAAACTGATGTCTGTGCGGTTTAACCATGACTGGTCTTCAATCCAGTCGTTCTTCTCTGCACACTGCTTGTAATCTTTAAATACCTGCTTAAAAAGACCAAAATGGTAATTCAAACCGATACCGTCACCGGGCAAGCCTAGAGTTGCAATAGAATCTAAGAAACAAGCCGCAAGACGTCCGAGACCACCGTTACCAAGTGAAGGTTCGGGCTCATATTCTTCCACTTTGGAAAGTTCCTTGCCGTTTGCTTTTAAAATATCGTTTACACGATCATAAATACCTAAGTTAATTAAATTATTGGAAAGCAGTTTACCAATGAGGAATTCTGCCGAGATATAATAAACTTTCTTCTCTCCCACGATAGGGTCGGTTACTTTGGACATATCCTTGGTAAAACTAAGCAGCACATAATAAAGTTCTGCTTCGCTGCAGTCCTTCAGGCTTTTGCCGTAAAGTCTCTCTGCGGTCTTTCCAAGTTCAGTTTCCATATTTGCTTCTAAAAGTTGTTTTTGAATCATTTCAGACTGTACTGACATTTCAAACTTCCTTTCTTACATAAAAACATCTACTCATACGCTCAATAGTTTACACGAAAAAGTAAAGTTTTGCAAGCGTGTGAACATTGTAAAAGTGCCGAAAAATGTAGATTTTCCGACACTTTTATTATGAATTATTAACTTCTTTTATACCCCATATCCAAAGGGATTAATCATCAAATATACGAAATACACCACATATGCGCCAAGAAGCACTGCACCGCCCCAGCGTTTCAACTTGCAATCCTTGTTCATTACAAAAAGGAACAAAAGCAACGCCGCAACCGTAGCTACAATATTATCCACAACAAATGCCTTCTGATAAGATACCGGTGTAATCAATGCAGTAGTACCAAGTACGAAAAGCACGTTAAAAATATTACTTCCCACTACGTTACCGATGGCAATGTCTGCTTTCTTCTTGCAAGCCGCAATCACGGAAGTTACAAGTTCAGGAAGTGATGTTCCAAGCGCCACAATGGTAAGACCGATTAAACGCTCACTCCAGCCCATAGATGTTGCAATAGCGGTTGCACCGTCTACCGCAAAATCACTACCGAACACAATCGCTACACCACCGATAATAATCTTAGCAATCAACCAGATAACAGGGGCTTTCTTTTTCTCCGGTTCCGGTTCTTCCGCAGGTGCTTTGTTCTTGCCGCTCAAAGCAGTTTTTAACAGGTAAACAAGGAATGCAATCATTCCTGCCCAGAGAATCAAACCGTCTACCCAGGCAAGCTTGCCGTCAAACATACCAAGAAACATCATAAGCAAAGTTGTTACTATAACAAAAGGCATCTCAATCTTTCTGGTATTCTTCTGTACCGCGAGAGGCGTAATCACCGCAGCAAGACCAAGGATTACAAAGATATTCATAATGTTACTGCCCACAACATTACTTACCGCCAAATCCGCGCTGCCTTTTAAACCGGCAGAAATACTTACCGCTGCTTCCGGTGCACTGGTACCAAAGGCTACAATGGTAAGACCGATTACAATCTGAGGAATCTTCATACGGTCTGCCACTTTGCTTGCACCGTCTACAAAAAAATCCGCGCCCCAAATCAGAAGGGCAAAACCTACCACGAGTAATAAAATCGCCAACCACAAATTCATTGTTTCTTCTCCGTTCTTATTTTTATGTACTATAATTTTCTTTACCGTATCTTAACCAATCTTCCCCATTATATCACTCTTTTCAAAGAATACAAACAAAAAATACATTCTTTTCACAAAATATATGCATTAATAGCACAGAAAGACGGTCACCCCGCTCAGAAGGGCAACCGTCTTTCATTTATGAGAAAAAACAATAGAACTATGCAATTTTGAACGTTACAGTGAAACACTCCGCAACTTATACTCCGTATCCAAAGGGATTTATCATCAAATAGATAAAATAAATCACATAAGATACCAGCAGAACCGCACCGCCGATACGTTTTAACTTACAATCTTTATTCAACACCAGAATCCATAATAAGAGTGCAATCACAAATGCAACAATATTATCAATAATAAAAGCTTCCGTATATGTCACGGGTGTAATCAACGCGGTCGTACCTAAAACAAATAAAATATTAAAAATATTACTTCCCACAACGTTACTGACCGCCAAATCCGCACTGCCTTTTAAGCCTGCGGAAATACTTACCGCCGCTTCCGGTGCACTGGTACCAAAGGCTACAATGGTAAGGCCGATTACAATCTGCGGAATTTTTAATCTTGCCGCCACACGGCTTGCACCATCCACAAAGAAGTCTGCGCCCCAGATTAAAAGGGCAAAACCAATTACCAGCAAAAGAATTGCCAACCATAAACTCATAACTTATGTACTCCGTTTCTTTTTCACATTGTTGTTTTTAATTTTTTATATTTTATATTATTCTCTGCATGTAAAAAAGGGGATGCCGTGGTTCTTAACCAAATCTTAACCGTTATCCTGCCAAAGCATCTTTTTAAAATTCTCCAAATAGAAGCACCAAAGATCTTTTCATTCAAACAAATAAAAAAGCCCAAACCCTTATCATTCAGAGTTTGAGCATTTATGCGGGTGACAGGACTTGAACCTGCACGTCGGGGACACCAGAACCTAAATCTGGCGCGTCTGCCAATTCCGCCACACCCGCTTATGTTGTCGGACATCTTCATCCGATATCCGCAACTTCATATTGTATGCGTTCTATTTTATGACAGAACACACCTTTTTGTCAATTCAACTTAAGATATCAAATCCGGAAGACACTTCACCGATTTACAATATCCAGACTATACATTATCCGGAATATTTTTAATCGTCTTTTTGTATACAATAATCATGAAAAATGTACACATAATCATTGACGCAACCTCAGCAATGGGAAACGCCCACCAGACAAGACTTAATACACCTGTCAGTGAGAACAAAAACGCCACCGGCAACAACACTGCCAACTGACGGGCAATAGATACCCACATACTGTAAAAACCGTGTCCCAGCGCCTGGAAGGAACTGCTTAAGATAATGCAGTACGCCGCAATCGGGAAGTGCACACCGATGATACGAAGCGCTACCTTACCCATTTCCATCAATTCACCCTGTGCTTCAAAGAGCAACAATAATTTGTCCGGGATAAAAAGGAAACAAAGCATGCCTGTTATAAAAATAATTTCCGCATACACAATACCAAGTTTGATTGCCTTCATCATACGGCTTCTTTTTCCCGCACCGAAATTGTACGCAATAATCGGTACTAACCCATTGTTCAAACCGAATACCGGCATAAAGAAGAAACTTTGCAACTTGTAATATACGCCGAATACGGTTGCCGCGGTATCCGCAAAAGATAAAAGGATCTGATTCATACAGTAGTTCATAATGGAACCGATGGCCTGCATAATAATGGACGGAAAACCAACGGAATAAATTTTAGCAATCATCTTGCCGTCCGGTCTGAATCCGCGGAACGAAATGTAAATTTCTTTATTAAACTTATAATTTAAGAATACCGCAAGTACACCCGCGCACACCTGACCGATTACCGTAGCAAGCGCTGCGCCCGCAACACCAAGTTTCGGGAATCCGAACAAACCAAAAATCATAATCGGGTCAAGGATTAAATTAATAATCGCGCCTGTAGCCTGGGTAATCATAGACAAAACGGTTTTACCCGTAGACTGCAAGAGACGTTCAAAGGTCACCTGTGTAAAAATACCGATGGAACAGCAGCATATAATAGTCAAATACTGAATTCCGTATTCTGTAATCGCCGGGCTTTCGGTTCCCTGCATATAGTAAAAGGGTTTTACAAAGAAAAGGCCTACCAGCACAAAGAACAAAGCGCTTAACATCATAAGAAAAATGCCGTTCGTCGCCGACTTATTAACAGCCTCTTTATTCTTCTCTCCTAACGCTTTGGATAATACTGCGTTAATACCTACGCCGGTACCGCCACCTACCGCCATACACAACACCTGCACGGGGAACGCCAGCGAAACCGCGGTCAACGCATCTTCACTTAACTTCGCCACAAAGATACTGTCTACAATATTATAGAGAGACTGCACCAACATCGACGCCATCATGGGAATGGACATGGTAAGGAGGAGTTTGTTCACGGGCATCACACCCATTTTATTTTCTTCCATCTCCGGCTGTCCGCCTGCGTTCTCCTCTTCCCAAGCGTTCTCTATCTCCGCATAGAATTTCGTATCGTTTGCTTCTCTTACATCATCTTCCTGAAAATAATCACTCATATACTCTCACTTTCGTGCAAGGATTCCGCCTTGCCATTCATAAACTTTTTACGCACAAAGCATATTTTATATCGAAAAATTTTGATTGTAAAGATAAACTAAAAAGTTTTTGTATCGCAACTTTTGTCGTTTCCACTGTATATTTCAAACAATACGCAGATATTTGATAAAAATAACATATATTTATTATTTTTGCGCAAAAAAGCATTGTATTTTTGACAAAAATGGAATATTATATTAATAAGTTTTAGGATTTCCTAAAATAATGAATAAGCCAAAATCAATCGTCTTTCCGATTGTTTTTCCCTTTAACAGAAAAGCACAAGGTAACCCCTATACCTTGTGTTTTTCACCTTTTATGGGACTTTTTTATTTTAATAAAACGGTTATTTCATAATCATTTTATGTAAGGCGTGAGCCTTTTCATGTTCTTCAAGTTCTGCTCTGTAATATCCCACGCTTCCCGGTACTTGCACATTAAAAGGCTTGTTATGATGTAACCACCATGCTTTCGGACAGAATTCTCCATTAGAATCCACGTACATATCTTTAATTTTTGCAGCCATCTCCTCTTTGTATTTCCAGTCCTCTTCCGTTTCTTCCCATTGCGTACCCTTCGACCACTGTTTATACTCATCCTTTTTGGTTCCTAAACCCCTGCATGCATCCAACAGGTCAAAACAATAGCGCTCACCTTCTTCATCAACAAAATCAATATCGCTGTCTATCCCGATTGTGTCCGGCTTTATATCAAGCATCTCATAACGTGCCATATTTTTACAATCTTCAAAAAGGCGACACATCTGCAAAATATCCGCTTCGGAATCGTAAACAACGTAAAAATTACCTTGCCTGAAACAGTCCATTCCCATTCCTCTTCCGATACACTGAATAAAAAGTTCCATTTTCTCTACGTCATTAAAGAATACAACATATTCTGCGCGATACTCTTCTTCCGTTTGAAACTGTCCCAAAAATCTCCAACGATAATTATCTGCTCCGCAACTCTTTGCAAACGCATCTAATTCTGTCTCATCAACAGCACCTTTGGTTTCTTCTCTTGCACAAAACATCGCAACTTCATAGTCTTCCCAGTACCCCCTAAGAGATACCAAATGTCCGTCTGCAGTTTTGGAATGGGGACCAATCAAGACCGGATCCGACACCCAGGTCCCGGGCTTTTTCCAACCCTTCGCAGCATATTCGGCAGCCTCTTTTTCTAATCTTTCCTGCCTCATAATCTGAGCACCCTTTAAAGGTTGCTGTTTCTTTTTTCCAAATCCGAATAATCCCATTTGCTGCTCCTCCTAACATTCATTTTGGTGCTTTCTTCCTACAACGAAAGTATAACACACTTTTATTACGTAATAAAACACTATTTAAAAAAGATGGTCACAATGACCATCTTTTTCATGATATCGATATTATGTATTTTACTGTTCACTTTCATATATCACATCGTATTCAGGTCCCAGAATATAATACTCAACATATACCAATTCCTTTTCTCCTTCTGCGATTCCCAAAACACCATAATCTATAACGCATATTGACTCAACCTCACCTTTACGATATTGTTCTATCGCCTTGTCCTGTGCAAACATAAACATTGCCTGACACTCATTACTTACCCTAGGTTTCGCACCTACACCTTCATTTAAAATGTCCGGTCGCTCAATTTGAGAATCTTGCTCATATAAAGCCATAAATTCTTCTGCATCATCTTTGTATACGGATATATCAACCTTTTGTCCATTCACATATACCGTTCCTGTAGCCCCTCCGCAAACTGCATAAACATCGTTCGGTGTAGAATCCTGCGTAATTCCATCCATAGTTTCAAAATCAGCATACTCTGTTCTGATATGGAAACAATCTACTGAAATGCCCGCATCCGCTTCCTCTGATATATAACAGGTTCCATTCCTATACTTCGTTATAACATTTTCTGCCGCTTCAAAAGCACTATTATAAAGAGGCATTGGTTGCCATAATTTTGCACCATTTTCCGTAAATATATATCCATTCTCGGTTGAATCTATTTTGCCCAGATACAAATCTGTAACCATAACTCCATCCGAAACCATCTTACCAATCAGTTCATTCACACTAGGATGTATCATATTGTATTGATTTTCTCCAATCTTCAGCAGTACACCATTCTCCAAGTCAAAAGAAACATCGTCTGCATCATCCAAAACAACCTGTATCGCATCCAAATTTCCTTCTTCATCTACAATGATCTGACTTCCTGTCTCCTGCTGTAAATTGTCTTCATCCTGATTGCAACCCACAAGCATTATGCTAATAATAATACATAATACAATAGAGTAATATTTTCTTTCCATCACTGCTTATTTTATCTCCTTTATCCAACCTTAACTTATTTCTTTTTTATCAACTTAATCATTGCAAATACAATCAATCCAATGACGGCCAGCGAAAAAACGGATATTATTGCAATTAACACACCGCCCATTCCTGCGGAAGAATTTGATTCATCCTCCGGCGTCGGTTGTAACATCTCTTCTGTTTGTACTTCATCACTCGACGGCATTACTTCCTCTTCAACAATTGTGTCGCTGCTCATGTCAGATACAGTATTTTCATCCGGTTCACTACTACCTTCTGCCACCGTCTCCGCTTCTTCTTTCTTATCTTGAGACAACGGATCGTCACCGCTTCCGTCATCTACATGAAAGTTCTGATCGTATTCTTTTGCCCATTCAATAAAAGCAGCAGAAGCTTCTTTTGCCCACTGAAATTCTCCGCAAAGAGCGTAAATACGAACATAGTCCCCATTCTCAATGGTTACAACATCGTAAGTACCATTTGTAAAGTCATCGACAGTATAAAAACCTCCATATTCCGGATCAATAAAAGGTGCCTCAAAAGTTGAAGTCAGTACACTCAAGTTTCCATTTGACTCCGGATAACTAAATGCATAATCTCCCGCCATCATTGTCCAGCTGTAACTGTATACCGTATCATTTCCAACAACCGCAATTTCGTTTCCATTTGGGGTGTAGGTAGTAAATCCAAACGGTACACCATACTGATAATCACTGTATTCTTCCGGTAAAGGTGAATAACAAGTAAAATGATAAGGAATCTTGTATGATGTGTAATTCAAATCGTTTTGTGTTAAAACAAACAATTCGATATCGCATTCATATCCATGGGTATTGTCCATATAAATGTACATTCCGGCCTGTTCGTGTGTTGAAAAATCATACACATCTTCTTCAGCATGCACAACTGCAGGATTTCCCATCATTACACCGGCACAAAGCAGCGCCGCAAAACAAAGTGTCCAAAAATGTTTCATTCTCATTCTCATATTCTGTCTCACCTTACATTATCCTATATTACCAATCAACTGTGCAAAGAAAGCAATTAACATCATTACCACTTCAAAAACAATAAAGAATGTTAATGGTGCAGATAATATTGTACCAATGATACCCAATACAAGTCCTCCTGTACCGACAGTATTTCTGCTTAATTTCTTTGCCTTCGCTCCCATAATAATTGCAATAATTCCGCTACACATTGAAATAGGTCCAAAGCATCCGAGCAATGAGATAATGCCAAAGACGATAGCCGATGTGGCTTTTCCCTTATGTACTTCCTTTAAATATAATGTTTCCTGCAAATCCTGATTTGTGTAATTTTCCATTGTCTTATCCTCCGTTTTTTATTTTACTTTTCTTATTTGTTCGTCGAACATCTCTTGTGTTCTTCCACATCATAACCCAATATAAACAATACGTTTTCAACTTAAGTTTACATTTACCGGTTCGTACCGTTATTAATTTTATTTATATGCATATCCCAAAACTTTCTGGTTGCGTTATTATGCATCCCAATTGCCTGCGCCGCTATTTCTTCGCGTAAATATCCGTATTGCTCGAAGAACGCTATGGTTTCCGGTGATATATAGGTGGTCAGTTCCCGCATGTCAAATATGTCACTTAACCAGGATGCTTCAGATAATAATTTATCCATAAACTGTTTATTGATTTTTCCTCTTACATTCTCTTCTTTCGCCACCAAATCTCTTAATTCCCGAACCGATACAATCGGATAGGTAAGGTTCGGACAGAAATCATTGTATGCCGCCGTAATTTGCGCACGTCCTTCCTTGCTTTCTGCAAGTTCTCCCTGCATCATACGAAGCGGAAAGGTATATCGAATCGGAAATGCCGGTATATACGGATCGTTTGTAAAGACCGCACACAGAATCGTATCAGTGCCACGCTGAAGTTTATTGCATCTGTGATCACTAATCAGTCCGATTGCAAAAATATCCTCCACATCCACAACAACACCCTGATATCCCGTCAGAATAAAGAAATTCGATGTAAAATCAATGCCTTCTGCAGAACGCATTGCAGAAAGTGAATAGCGGATTAAAATATCTGCAATTTGCTGTTCATTCAGTTTGCGATGATTATCAGCCGCCCATGCCAGTTCATTTCTGGTGATACCCTTCGGAAGCCGGTATTTTTCCATAATGCGGATACGATGTTGCTCGATTTGCTCCAATTGCTCCTCAGTAGGTTTTTTCCCGCCCATCGTATATGTATAATCAATATATCCAATCAAATCCGTCTCGCGCTTTATTTTCGCCATGGTACACTCATGACACAGATAGTTTTGCTTTGCGAACATTTCTTCACATTCTTTTCCGCACTTGACACACGTTACAATCTTCTTTGAAAAAAGGCCCATTTATTCTTCCTCCTGTTCCAAAAATTCAATTACTTTCTGACTCGCCCATCCGGTCTTCGTTTTTTCTTCATCTAAATAGATTTCATACCAGACGTTACCGCTGCTGGTAGTCTCTTGATTGCCTGTAGCCACAAAAGTCTCACCCTGCACACCGGTTGCAACCACATCATAACTTGTTCCCACACCGGCGCGGATATTGGCCGAACTTGCCGTAATCACCATAAGAACTTCCGGTTCTTCCGATACTTCTTCTGACAATTCTTCACTGATATTTTCTTCACTCGTAATTACTTCACTCACTTCTTCTGAAGGCTGGAAATAACCTGTCGTTTCACTAAACCATTGAAATCCCTTCGGTGCAAAAATAATTGCCAGAACGATTAAAGCAACGCCAATCAGATTTGTGATACTCATACCGATATGCTTTTTTATAAAAGCCTTTTTCTTCTCGGCAAATTGTTTCTCCGTCGTATCGTGCAAATTCTTTAAGATATTCTGAAAGGTTCTTTCATACCCTTTCCAGTCAATTTCTTTACACAATTTTCCGGTCACATGTTTTGTAAACAAATAAACAAATATGGTCGGAGCCACATAAACCAACAGTATTACGATAACGGTAGCAATTGTCATAATTACAAAATGAAAATCGCTTGTTGCCTCATAACCGGTAAAAAACTGCACATATTCCTGCCACTCTTTTTTGTTAAAAATCTTTAGAAGAGCCAACATATTATCCATTTCCGTCATTTTCGGCAACATCCAGTTCAGACCGACAAAAAACAAAATCGCTGCCGGTATGAACATCTTGTTTAATAATTCAAAGAATACTTTAAATATCTCCAGAACAATAAAGATTAAAAAGATTGGCCAATATGCCATCCCGTGTAACAAAGTGGCAACAAACGGCAATTTACTGAGTTGTTGCCGACCGATCTTTTCGTCGATTTTATCCAGTACTTTATTGGCTTTCGCCTTCTTCTCTGCTTTCTTGATAATGGAACGGATACCGCTGTTTGTAATACCGAAGTTATCATGAACCGGATTATAATAATTTACGATAAAATCAGCATCATCACGGAACACATACTCCCGGTTTGCAACTTTTATAATCCCTTTTAAAGTATCCGGCTTCATTTCCGTAAAACTATACATATAGGGAGTCAGATTCGGGTAATGAACCAGCAATTTAAATTCTTCAAAGTTATCCACGACATCACGATAAGATAACAGTGTATGCATCGTATTTAACAAATCCACCAACGGAATGTATTCATTGCCTCTTTCCTGTCTCACCGCATAAACATCTTTTTGCATCACGGCAATCTCATCGGCATAACTTTTACAATCCTTGGCCTCATCAATTTTAAGGAACTCAAGCATACCCGCTTTCAGTGTGGGAAACTTCTGACATACATCATTACTTGCAACTGCCTTCTCATAAAATGCAAAACATTTTTGCAACTTCATAATCGTTGCTTCCTGAAACAGATTGACTATTAACGAACTGGATTCATCTTTTGTCTTACCTTCGACTTCCTTTTCTGCCTCTTCATCCGCATACTTTTCGTCTTTCCCCAGTTTCTTTACCTTGAACTCTTTTTCAAGCATTTCAAGAATCGCTTTTTTGTTTTTACGCTCTGCCTGATAATACTCAAAGAAAAACTTAACATCATCCTGACGGATTTTTTTGGAAGTTTCCAGCAGTTTAAAATACTCCCTTGCAAAATCAACCGTTCCGCCGGCGCCGCCCTCTTTTCCGCCTTTGGCACCGGTACCGTTATAATACGCAAATAATTCCTTACGTAATCTGTCATCCTTTAGAATTGCTTCATACTGATCCGCCTTATCCATACGTTCCTTGTCACGTATGGCATTCTTTTCATTTGCACCGTTAATGCTCTGATTCCACCGTTTTCTTGTATCCTGAATTTTGGTATCTAATTCTGGCGGTGTTATATCGGGCTTGTCAATTTTATATAATTTAAAAATATTTTCTTGCGCTATATCAATTCCATAGCGACTTAAAATAATCTCTTGTAAGTCTGCCATGTGTGCCTCCTAAATCATATTTAGTTTCGTTGTCAATTTCTTGATTAGCCTCTCAAATCTGTTACGGAAAAAGTCGCCGATATTTTCAAACAATTTACTAATCAACCCTCCAATACCGCATAACAATATCAAGAGTACTGTTCCTACCGCACAAATAACCAATACAACAACAATCAAAAAGATACCGTCCACCAAATGCGTATAACCGGCAGACATTTTGAATACATATCCCATCAGTTCGAATAGAAATACCGAAATCCCGCTGATAAGCGCAACGACTGTTCCCGAAAGCCAAAGAGCCTCCAAAAGAGCCGATAATATCTCAAAAAATATTCTTAACAACAATGTAATCAAACAAAATACTGCAATCCAAAATATACTGAACATCACCATCGTTGTTCACCCCTATTCTACTTTGGCGGATGACATTCTTAATGCTGCGCTGTTCATTTCATCATCCGTCATCTGATTCGAAAGTTGGAAGGTAGTATCCAGTTTCGAATGATACTGTTGCTCTTCCGCAATGATATGTAACATACCTGCATTATCCAAAGCCATGGTCATATCAACAGCAGTATTGTAGGGTACCTTCTTGGTAAAACGCATATCAATATCCGTCAACGCAACACGGTCTTCCAATTCCATCACTTCATCCGTAGAACGGCTTTCATATACACTGATGACAACCGCATCCTGATTATCTTCTGCAGTATAGAAACGCTGTGTTTTGGTAGACGGCAACTGATCGTTAATCATTAACATATTACAAATAACCGGTTTCCCGTTCTGCAATGCAACGATGCCGTATGTTCTGGACAATACATTGGTAATATTCAGTTTTAATGCACTGCCTGCGGAACCGCCTGCAGAAATTGCAAACTTCTTGTCCAATTCACCGGTAAGGAGATTTTCTTCTTTTACTTCTTCTACCGTTTTACCTGCTTTTACGGCTTCATCCTGTACAAAATCGTTATATGCTTTTTCGTTACTTGCATAAACCGCTGCACCCTTGGCAACTGCTTCGTCCGGGTCTGCCAAAATCGGTGTCACGTGATAATCTCTCTCAATCATAGCCGCAACCTGAGGCATTCTTGAGGAACCGCCAACCAATAATACTTTGTCAATTTTATCCATGGGATATCCCTGTTTGGTGGCAACGGCCATAACATCTTCCAAAAGGTTTTTGGTTCTGTTTAAAAGATCGCTTGTTAACTCCTCATACTTTTCTCGAGTCAATTCTTCACGGAATCTTCCGGCAGGGCCGTTTACGGACATATTCACTTTTTCTCTTGAGGTAAGTGACTTCTTCCATGTCTCAACATCCACATACAATGCGGCTACCGCTTCCGGATCTTCCGACAAATCCTCACCGTTTTCTTCCTCATATCTCTGCATTACATAGTCCATCAATGCTTCGTCCCAGTCTTTACCGCCCAACTGGTCATCACCGCCGGTACAAATAACGGAAATATTACCACCGTTTACATTCATAACCGTGATATCGAACGTACCGCCTCCGAGGTCGTAAACCAATACGGTTTCGTTTTTATCTCCTCCGGATACACCGTAGGAAATTGCAGCCGCGGTGGGCTCGTTAATAATATTTAATACATTCAAACCTGCCAGTTCACCCGCAGTCTTGGTCGCCTGCTTCTCGTTCATTCCGAAATATGCAGGGCAGGTAATAACAACATCTTTTATCTCTTCGCCATCCTTGATGACACCGGTCTGCTTTAATTCTTCATTCGCATCCGTCACAAGTTTCTTTAAAATGTATGCAGATACCTCAGGCGCGGTGTATGTGGTTCCGTTCAAAGTTACCTGATCATTTTCTTTACCCATTTTTCGCTTAATAAACTGAACCGTTTTGTCCGGCTCAATTTCGATGGAACGCTTTGCTTCCGTTCCTACGATAATATTGCTTTCAGACTCTACCATCACTACCGACGGGGTCGTATGATCTCCGTCACTGTTTTTTAATACAACCGGCTTGCCATACTCATCAATGTATGCAATACAAGAATACGTTGTTCCTAAATCAATACCAAATACATAACCCATAATCATGAATCTCCTCTTCTGTTTTATTCGTTATACTGATATACAATTACACGTTCGGGCAAAAGTACTTTTTCACCCTTTTTGTATCCTTCACTTATGCTTTCTTTGATTGTTTTGTTTAAGGAAGGATCCTTCGTTTTTTCAATTTTGGCCATATGCAGTGATGCGTCAAAACCATCCCCTGCTGCCGTTGTAAATGCGTCAACGTTTTGTTGTTCCAACAAATCCGTTAAATCTTCAAAAATGTACCGATATTCTTCCTGAAGATTCTCAGCCGTCATTGTGTTCCACTTTTCGGATGCAATTAATTTGCCCATATCTTTGCGGACTTTAATAATTGCCTTCATAACCTGGTCAACAAATTTCTCCGCAGCATCCTGCTTATAATATTCCAGTTCTTTGTGGAGTTTCTCAATCATTTCATCTTTGACTTCAATTTGATGCTTTATCAAATTCTCTATCATCTCTCCCTGCTCCCTGGTATTCAGCAAAATCTCCTCAATTTTATCCTGTTGCGTGCATTCCTCCGTCTCACAATCGACAGTTTCCGTCTCAATGACGTCTTCCGTATTTTGGGTAAATTCTTCCATTGTTTTTCCTCCTTTATATTTTATTTATTTTAGCACATACTCTTTTCGCGTGCAATTATTTTGCACCTATTTTACACCTATGTTTGCGTATATTTTGGTTGTAGATTTATATTTGGTGGCAAGTAAAATTAAATTATGATTTAGAAGTGAGGTGCTCTATGTTTCAACTAAAAGCAGACTATAAAGATTATGAATCCAAAACCTTAAGACTTCCGTCCGTTCTGGTTCGGGAATTGTCCGAAAAAGCAGATGCCAGCCACATCTCTTTTAACAAGGCAGTTATTCAGTGCATCGAATATGCCCTTGCCAATATGCCCGAATCCAAAAACGAACAGAATTAAAATTACTTGTATTCTCATTTTAAACAATTTAATCCATAGGTTTTTCAGGCAAAGTTTACACTTTCCAAGTTCGGTCGGACCGTTTTATACAGTCCGACCTTTCGATTTATCCGGCAATTTTTATGATTTCAAACGCCGGATTCGCTTCTTCGTTTTTCAGGTGATTTACCTGCTCAATCCCGCGTTCTTTCAAATAGTCGTTCAATTCCATGTTTTTACACATAAAAGGCATTTGTCCTCTCCGGAAAATCCAACTGGTGCGCAACGGCATATGAAGGATGGTCTGTGTTGTTTTGTTACAACGAACCGCAATGGATGCTGCGGTTTCCGGATCGTTTCCGCCCATATAAATCATAGTGTCACAGTTATCCGCGATGGTATGAGCGCTTCTGCCGTAACTTTCTTCCAACTGTGCCAAAGACTGCAGTACCATAACCACGGAGATTTTACGGGAACGGATGTTGGAAATCATATTCTCAAAATTCACAATTTTACAGTTGGTCGCAAAATCATCCATAAAAAATCTCACCGGCACCGGTAACTGACTGTTTTCGCACTTTTCATCCGCATAAGTACACAATTGATTCATTGCCTGGGTAAAAAACATATTAATCAGCGCGTCCATGGAGCGGTCTGAATCCGACACTTCTACAAAAACAGCGGTTTTACGTTGTCCGATGGATGCAAAATCAATTTCATCGTATGCCATCATTTGTGCCAGTTCTTCCGTATCCACGGAACAGAACTTTGCGATGGACGTTGCCACAATCGTATTAAACGTCTTCTCCGGTGCCTGATTAACATTCCGGAATTGCTTTAAAGCCCAACTGTTTTCACCGTAGTAACCCAGTTCATCCATCATGCGTGAAAGAGAAGTAACCTTCGAACTTGTACTGTTTCTTCCGGCATTACGCAACAGTTCCAGAATGTAATGAAAATTATGATTTTCGGATTCTTCCGGAATCATTTCTTTTACATAAGCAATTAAACTGTTAATCAGCATTAATGAACTGTCATCCCAAAACGGATCCACCGAACCTCTGCCTTTTTCACTGAATACCAGAGAACTTGACAACTGTTGGATTTGTTGCGTATTTTTGATATATACCAGCGGATTATAATGTGCCGAAATTTCAGGATGGATAAAACTGACGCGCACCACGCGGTATCCGTGCGCACGCATATGCTCTCCCCACTGGCGGTACAGATTGCCCTTCGGATCCGTTACCACGTAACTTCCGACACACTCCAGTAAATTGGGCATGAGTACCGTCCTGGTCTTAGCCGCCCCTGTAGTACCCACTACCAGTACATTGTTATTTAACCCAGTCTCTCTGTCATCGAGACTGTAATATCTGCCGTCCGGCAAAATCATTTCGCCGTACTTATTTTTCATATTCTCGTTCATCTTATTTCCTCCTTTACATAAGCGTGGTAACCACCTTATCACACAACCCAAATTCCACAGCCTCTTCTGCCGACAGAAAATTGTCATGATCCGTGGCTTTATCAATCTCTTCCATACTTTTTCCCGTATGTTTTGCCAGCAGACCATTTAACAGTTCCTTGGTCTTTAAAATGGACTCTGCCGTACTTTTTACGGAAGATGCCGAACCGCCGACGCCTCCGGCAATCAATGGCTCATGAATCATCACCTTGCTGTGAGGCAAAAGAAAACGGCGTCCTTTTTGTCCTCCTGCAAGAATAACGGCTCCCATACTGGCTGCCATTCCGATGCAATAAATATTCACCGGTGCTTTACACGCCTGAATCAAATCATATATGGCAAGCCCCGCATTTACCTCGCCGCCCGGGCTGTTAATATAAAGATTGATTTCTGACATTTCATCCTCCATCAGATACATCATCTGCATGGTAAACATATATAAAAGTTCTTCGTCAATTTCCCCGAACAGATAAATTTTTCTTCCGCTGAATGCATTGGTACTTAAGGATACGGTACTGATACCGCTTACGCTCTCTCTTTCCACTGCCGGTGACTGATATATTTTATTCATTTTTCATTCTCCCCTCTATGCTTTCGTTTCTTACGTCTCTTGAAGTAATTTCATCTTATATCAAATCAAACTTCTGCTTTTCAATTGAAGTTTACACATGATTTTCACCGGCCGGAAAACAAACGGAAGATTCTGTATCGTTCACACACCGATTCATCCATCGAAATAAAAAACACCCCTTACATCAGATTTTGCCCTGATATAAGAAGTGTTCTCTCTTAAATGTATCTTTTGCTATTCAGTTGTAATTCAGCCCTTTGCTTTCTTATTGATAAAACGCAAGACCCATTCCCTGACATTCCACAGCATCACAAATATCGCTCCCGCAATTCCAACTTTGGCAATATCATACCGTACTGCAATCTCTGACATCCATTCGCCCATCGGCAAAAAGCGAAGGATACTTGCATGCGCCGGACCAAATGTCCATGCATGCAGAATCAATACCAAATAAAAAGCAAGCATACAAATCCAATAAAAATTAGCCTTAAAATAGTATGGCATCACTTTTCTGTCCCGCTCTTTTAAAATGAATACCTGAAACGTCAGTATCACACCCATGGAGATAAATGCAGGACCCGACCACGCATAATCGGAATACAGCGGTAAACTGCCGTTATATTTTTCAATTAGTGTCATGATATGTATAACGCCCGCAACGCCTGCTATCTGCCCCAAAACAATGCCGGACATTCTCTCCCGCCGGATATCCCATACACATTTTAACAATGCCGGGACCAGTATAATATACAACCACACACTTGGAGGAAGCGATAATTCCGGATGCACCGTTAATTTTAACATAACCGTGCCTGCTAACAGAAAAAGACTGCCAACCGCCACTGCTCCGTTGCGATGCTGCTTTTTATAATGATATCCGCTATCCAAATATAATCCTTCCAGGTCATCCAGCAATTCGTCCGCATTTTGATAACGTTCCTCCGGCTCATATCTGCACATACGGGTAACCATTGCAATCAGTTTTTCCGAGCCGTAACGCGGCTTCGGTAACACATATCCCTGACTGTATTGTCTCGCAGTGTTGGAACGGTAATCATCGGAATCCGGAAATTGCAAATCATTCAATAAAAGATATAATAAAATCCCAAAGGAATAGATATCTGCCGTATTGTCGTACTGCTCCTCCGGACCGGTTACAATCTCCGGTGCGCCGTATCCCTTTGTGTACGCCATCGTACTTGCCATACCGTTATCCGTCACTTTGGCAATTCCGAAATCACCCAGTTTATATACTTTTTTCCCGGCATCATAAAAGATGTTTTCAAGTTTTACATCCCTGTGAATCACATTTTTATCATGGGCCAAAGATAACGCTTTTCCGATATCGAAAGCAAGTTTCAAGATCTCTTTTTCATCCCGCTCTTGCAATCCCTGACATGTCAAATACGCATTTCCCGTTTTATCATACGCAAGAATCGGTTTGCATTTCTCCATAAGGATAAACTGAAGCGTAAGACAATTTTGCTCCGGCTTTTTTTCTGTTTGAGGCAATATCGAAATCACCTGATTATTTCGATCCAATTCCACACACAATTCCTTATAATCATAGATTTGAATCATACTGTCACGATATCTGCCGATATTCCTTTGTGCGGATACAGACTTTTGAAATGCATCAGACTCCACATACTTATCACCGAATCCGATTACTTTAAGAGCATATCGTTTGCGTGAATCCCTGATATTCTCAGCCTCATACACACACGCAAAACCACCGGTTCCAAGCAGGCTGAATCCGTCTTTCCTTCTGCAAAATCTGCACCGTTCGAAAAGTTGCCCCCTCGCTTCCAACTGCAGAAGTATATCTTCCATTTCTTTTCTCGACCATAGAAACATTTTACACTGCCTCTTCTTCCTCTTCGTTTATCACTTTCCCATCTTCCGCATGCATTATCTTAGCCCGGATTCCGTCAATCAGCGGTTCTATGGCTGCAACCGTTTTTAATACGAGGCCAATCAAACCGGGATGAATGCGGTTCCACCATTCCGGCATCTGCACCACACCAGTTAATTGCAATAATCCGACAACTATGCCCACCAACAGTAATATATGATAGATTGCTCTGTATAAGATATCCCAACAATCCACAACACGGTCGCTTCGTTTGTCGTAATACCATCCCTGCCAGATATAACCGTTTATCAGCAACAATAAAAGCGCCGCCGGTATCCATCCGATATTGGAATGTTCAAACAACGCAACCTCCGGAATGATTCCGTACACAGCCCAAAGCATCCACAAAAACACTCCGCCGGCACTTGCCGCCATTACAAGCGGTAACCCCGAAAGTATCGCAAGGCAAACTACCACGTGGACGACACCGCATCCTAAAGAAAGCGCCGAATATACGGTTAATCCTACCGACAATATCCCAAATATCCATTGAAACTCTTTGATTCTGACCAACAATGCCTGTACCGCCAATGCAATCGGCATAAGCCAAAACAACGGACTTGTAACACTTTTCGTTTCCATTCCCACAGACTTTATAAGCAACATCACCAAAAGAGCAATTCCGATGCCTGACACAACAGAAATGATCCTATAATCTTTCTCCGCCAACCGCTTTTCTTCTTTGCGAAACATTCTGGTTTTTTGTATCTTGCGGGTTCCTTTTTTTGTTTTATTTTTCTTGATACTCTCTTTATAGGTTTCCGTTTCCAAATCCGGGTAAAAGGTATTCTCATCGGCGGGTTCTTCCCTCGACATCATCCTTTTCACATCCGCTAATGCAGTCTCCATTGATTCATAACGGTCTTCGCTGTCATAACAACACATCTTCTGGACAATTCCCGCAAAATCCGCACCTGCATTTTTCGGAGCAGGAAAAACAAAGTCCGGTGAATATTGTACGGGATTTACCCGATAGCCTTCCGACGCCGGAAAACATAATTCATTTAATAAAAGATACAAAGTCACGCCAAAAGAATAAATATCTGCCGTAGCACTGTATTGTTCTGCCAGGCAACGTTCAATCTCCGGTGCTCCGTATCCGTCGGTATATACCATCGTTTCCGCAGTACCATTCTCCACAAACTTTGCAATCCCGAAGTCTCCCAATACATACTTACCGGTTTGCGGATGATAAAATATATTTTCCAATTTGATATCACGATGTAACACCCGGTTACAATGTGCCGTTTGTATTGCTTCTCCGATTTGCAAAGCAAATTCAGCAACACCTTCTTCCGTTTCCAATGCCGCCAACGCCAATGCAACCTTACCAAACCGGTCTTTCTTTAACACAGGTTCCAACTTCTCCATTAGAATAAATTGAATCTGTCTATGTCCTTTTTCTTCGATAGGTAAAGTGATTTCGAGGCTGTCTATAATCCGTGCCACCGATTCATTTTGTTCGCTTAACGTTCTTTGCAAATCCGTCATACAATGAAACGCTTCCGAAGTTATGGTATGCTTATCAAACCCCATGACTTTCATTGCATAATGCTTTTCCGGGTCGTTTCGGCTAACCATCTCATAAACACACGAAAAACCACCCCTGCCAAGCAATACCGGCCGGCCGTTATCTTTATATAATTGATATTGTGGAAAAATACGTTTTTCGGAATCCAATTGTTCCAGTATCGCTTCCACTTCCGGAATATCCAGACCTTGCATGGCACCTTTTCTCCTTGTACATTGTTTTCTCTGTTCTCTTCCGTATGTTTTGTATCCCGCCACACGGATTGTAATATTACTCACCCGTCACATTCAGTTCCCCAATCAGATATGTAATATCTCCCATATAAATGGCAATTCCCTTCTGCATGGATACTACGGTACCTTTTTCAGGATTCTCAAAACATTGTGTCTCTTCCCCGTCACTTACAGTAATCTTCTTTACGCCTTTTGTATCCAACACCTGCCACATTCCTTCATGACACCTGGTCATAAACATAGCCCAAATTGTTTTATGATTAATGACCGCCTGTTCACCACCGCCAAGAATCAAAACATCTCCTTCGGATAACATTACCGGTTTGGTTCGTCCGTTTCGTCCGGCAACGATATGTTTGCCGTTATACACCGTACCGTTTTTCCCGTTATAGTCTAAATAAAACCATATACCGTCCACATTTTCCAAGCGCCCGTGTTTACGGCTCACCGTTGCGGAACGAAAAGATATATCCGGTTTTTCTTCTTTCGAAGGCCGTCCGATTTCCCATACATTTTTTTCATCTAAAAGACACGTTCTGATACGCCCGTTCTCGATTATAATTAAATTATTTTTTCTTTTACTCATCCTCAATCTCCATCAGTTCTGAAATAAAAAATTCAGCCTCCGGAAGTTTTAATTCATCAAATACCAATTTTGCATATTTGCACAATTCATCCTGATCATAATCTTCTGAATCTTCATCCAGCATATTATTTAAACTTGCATCATCCAGAATAAACATGATTACGCTTTCAAAGATATTTCTCGCACACAAAGGCTCCATATAAGCAAGTTTAAGCATCTCGTCAATCTGGTCGTGATCCATACTCATGTGCAATCCCAAAGAAATAATCTTATTGCGGGTCGGTGTCCACTTATTCTGCCGGATGGCCGATACTGCCTGACGCAGTGAAGAAGACCACCCCTGTCCTTCTGCCATCTCATATACGCTGCCTGCGCTTTTCGGATAATTAGCATTGATACACATTTTAACATATGCATAAAATTTATGATAGGAATACGAAAACATAGCTGTATTTTCAATAATAAAATTTTCTAATTCATCCTCACTTTGTACACCCGACAACTGTCTGTCAAATTTTTCGGTGGTGAGATTCTCCATTTCAACACTATCGTTTTCGCCCAGATTCTCTTTAATCTTGTCTTTGATATACTGATATTTGCTGATTCTTTCTTCTCCGGAAAAATGCTGCAATACATAAATGCAGATACAATCATCCAAGTTTTTGGAATATAGTGCGGGATAGCGTCCGTATCTCTGTAAAAATATATTCATCTGTTCCACATCGAAATTTGCCATCATACCTATATTCAAAAAGGTCTCCCGATTCTTCGGTACAGACCCTTTAAACCATTTATCTATGGTCACGCGGCTAACCCCACACAACTCAGCCATTTTGGTCTTGGTGTATCCGTTACTTTCTTTTATCTCTGCTATTTTCTCTTTCCACTGTTCTCTTTGACTGTTTAACAAAGGTAAAATTCTGCTTTTCAGTTCATCCAAATCTTCGCATCTGGAAATTTCATCTTTAATATATACAGTCTCCACGTTCTTTCTATCCATATTGCATCCTGTTCTCCTCCTTATTTTTTTACTACATCATACAACATAAGGAGATTCTGATTTTCACGCAAGGTTTACACCTTTTATACAACTATAATACACCATAAAAGGATTTGCAAATAATAACGCCATGATGCAAACCACCCTCACACATTTTTCATTTCATAGCGCCTAACCTCTCCTGCTTCTATCAATTTACAAACCGTTCTCATTATTTTTTCAGCACTGTCTTTCACTCTGGCATCATCTGTATAATATACCTCTCCAAACCTCCAGAATTTTTTAACATAGTCCGAAATCATCATCTTGCCCAATCGTTCTGATACGTTGTCAACAAGCACATTTCTGGTCTTTCGCGGCAAGCCGATCATAGCATATACAAGATCATCGTTATACACATCTCTTAATAAGCGTTGAATCCCCCTCGCGTCCAAACAAATCAATATTTCATTTAACTGTTCCAGTGTCTTCTTGATTTCCTCATTTTGTACGCTGTAAACAATATCTTCGTACTGCTGTATTTCTTTTTGCCATACACTTTCCCGGTATTCTTCCATCGCATCTTCCAATTGTCGGATGCAGGTTCCTCTGTACTTTTGCGGAAGCATCGCCAAAAGAATTTTTTCGATGACATACGGATGGACCCCTGCCTGGATGAAACAAATTCCGCGCATCATCATATAAGCCGCCAACGCTTTATTCCCCGCAGGATTTTTAGCCCAATACATAGTAGTCAGCAATTCCTCTACATCGTCCGGGTCGCATCCCTGTATCACCTGTTCAAGTCCCTCTCTTACCAATCTTGAGATAAAGTCATGTTCTTTTCTCTCATGTATTTTTTCCTCTAATGCCAAAAGTCCCCCATCCCTTGCTACATTCGCCAATTCAATGATTTGCCATACCGTCTTAAATATAATTGCCTCATCTTTTGCATGCTTTTTACAGTTTCTTACCTTCGCAAACGCATCCCTGCGGACTGCATCCGTCACCAAACTCATTTTCATATAATTGCCCCTTTCTCTCGCTATACCTTCGTTTGATGAACAATATTACTATTTATAATGCAAACATTATATTCTATATTTCCTTCCCGGTTTTCAGGATAAATTTACACATTATATTTCGCTTTTCTTTGTACAACAAAAAAGCCTGTTTTTTATCTAAAACAGGCTGAAACCTTGAATTTTCAAAAAGTGTTCAAACACATTTGAAACAAAGTAAAAAAACCTTGAAAATTCAAGGTTTTCTTTCGTGAGCCATCGGGGACTCGAACCCCGGACAACTTGATTAAAAGTCAAGTGCTCTACCACCTGAGCTAATGGCCCGTATTTATATGATATCCATAAGATTGTATCTTATGCAATATTTCGCAAAGTAAGCTGGGCTAGCTGGATTCGAACCAGCGAATGCAAGAATCAAAATCTTGTGTCTTACCGCTTGACGATAGCCCAGTAAAGGGTGGGTAAAGGGACTCGAACCCTCGGCCTCCAGAGCCACAATCTGGCGCGCTAGCCGACTGCGCCATACCCACCATGTTAATTATGCTAGGGCTTCCTCGCCTTTATCCTGCGTGGTCGAACCACACAAAATGTGCTCGAAGGGATTCGAACCCCCGACCCACGGCTTAGAAGGCCGTTGCTCTATCCAGCTGAGCTACGAACACACGTAACTTTCGTCACCGACGATTGCTATTATATGACAGAATGCCCCTGTATGTCAATAGAAAGTTTTATTTTTTTTACTTTGCTTTCCGAAATATTCAAACAACATTCCCAAAATGTCTTTTTTAACTTACATACAGTCTCAAAGCCTCTTCTACGGCAGCATTTAATGTTTTACCATTCTCCATAGCGTATACTGCAATCGTTCTATGCAATTCCGGATTAATTCTTACATTAAAAGAACCTTTATATGGTTGTTCGGGCAACACATTTCTTGCCTTACAATCTTCCAAATACTCATCAATTACTTTTTGAAAATCATCTTCCAGCTCTTGCACAGATGTTCCTTCATATGATAATAAAGATTGGATTCCTACGACTCTACCGTATAAACATTTGTCTGCCTTAGAATATTCTACTGTCCCGTTATAATTTTTATACATTAATAAATTACTCATATCAGACCATCCTTTCTCAATTTATCTATTACCTGTTCCAATATATATTTTTTTAATATACCATTTGGATGTGGTTTATGAAAATTAATCACTTCATTACTGTTTTTCTTGATAAATTTTACACCGGATCCACTTCCGCCTTGTTTTAAATAAAAATCAAAATATGATAATAATGTAACCATTTCATCAAATGTAAAATCCTTCGGTTTCTTTAAAAGTCTTGCAACCAACTTTTCCTTTTGACTCACTTTTTACCTCCTCAAAAATATAATAACCCCATCTGTCTCTAATTGCAACTAATTCTAGTTGCAATTTGTTTTTGTACTCAAATATCTCTCTCGCATCTTCTTTAATATCTTTTTTTCATACCTGGAAATCTGCACCTGACTGGTTTCAAAACGCTTCGCCACCTCAGTTTGCGTCATATTCTCCATATAACGTAATACAATCAGTTTTCGTTCTTCCGGCTCCAGTTCTTCCATCAATTGTTCCAGTACCATATGATTCAGCAGTTCCTCTTTTTCATTGCGTTCATCCGGCACCAAATCTTCCAATGCCGTGCTGCTGCCGTCATTATGAAAAATCTCCTTCTGCAGAGATTCAACCTCTACGCAAGCATCCAAGGCCTCTACAATCTCCTGCGGCGTCAAATCAAGTCGTGACGCCAATTCGGTAACCAACGGCTCCCTTCCGTATTCTTTACAGAACGCTTCCTGCTCTCTGCGAATCCGATAGGCATTTTCTTTTAAACTTCTGCTGACCTTCACCATTCCGTCATCCCGTAAAAAGCGCTTAATTTCGCCCATAATCATCGGAACGGCATACGTTGAGAATTGTACCTCCCGTTCCAAATCAAAGTGATCCACGGCCTTAATCAGACCGATGGTGCCGATTTGAAATAAGTCCTGCATCTCTGCGCCTCTTCCCACAAAACGTTTTACCACGTGATGCACCAAGCGCAGGTTATTCTCAATCAAAGTATTTCGTGCTTCACTGTCGCCCTCTTTTGTCTTTACAAGCAAATTTCTTGTTTCAGACATTATTCGCTATCCTTTCCAAGGGTCTTTTCCATTACAACGCGGGTACCTTCCCCAACCACGCTGTACACCTGCACCGAGTCCATAAACGCCTCCATAAAAGCAAATCCCATTCCCGAGCGTTCCAACTCCGGTTTCGTGGTAAAAAGCGGTTCCATGGCCTTAGAAACATCTTCTATCCCCACTCCCTTATCTTCCACAGACACGCGAAGTATCTTTCCTTCTATACTGCAATGCAACCGGACCTTGGCATTTTCTTCAGACTCTTTTATCCCGAATCCGTATCCGTGTATAATCGCATTGGTTACCGCCTCCGACACCGCCGTTTTTACATCGGATACTTCTTCCAAAGTAGGATTCATCCCCGTCATAAAAGCAGCCACCGCTACTCTTGCGAACCCTTCATTCTCCGAAATGGCATCAAAAACAATTTCCATTTCGTTTGTTTCCCTTAACTTCCCATTACTCACTCTTTCTTCCTCCATTAACTGATAATCTCTACAATATTTTGCAAGCCGGACATCTGAATAATTTTTTTAATCCGCTCGTTGGTATGTATGGCATATACCTTGCCGCCGAAACAACATACTTTTTTATAACGGCCCATAATCACTCCGATGCCCGAACTGTCCATAAACATGGTATCCTCAAAATCAAATACAATATTGTCCACGTTGTCCATTAACAAAAAATAGTCTGCCCGCTCTCTGATACGCCCTGCATTATGATGATCCAGTTCCCTGGGCATTTTAACCATCAGATGCCTGTCCAAAATTGCAAAAGTACCTTCCAGCATTTTTCTCTCTTCCATCTTCTCTTTCCTTTCCGTCAACAAAATAAAAAAGAACATAAAACCTGATTCGTTTTATGTTCTTCCTTCGTCACTTATTTATTTGTCTTACGTATTTTATGAACCCATTGCATCAATTTCCGCGATATATCCTTGGGCTTTGATTGCTTTCTCTGTATCCGGGAACAATTCGATTACCTGCACATAAATCTTACGCGCCTGTACATAATCCTTGTTCTCGCGGTATGCATTGGCCAGTGCATACAATGCCTCTGCATTATTCGGATCGTAATCCACAGCCTTACTCAATCGTTCAATGGCCGTCTCATAATCCTGATTACGGAAGGCTTCATAACCACTGTCATAAAAGTTACTTGCTACTGACGAACCTACCGCCTGCTTCAAACTTTCATACAACACAAGATATTCTTCCGAAGCCACGTTTTCAATGAACTCTAAGTCCACCCGGTCAAGATACTCCGCAATCAGCATCTTATCTGCCGCCGCACCCTTGTTATACTCAATCTGTGCCTGCATCAGGCTGGTATGCGCCGCCAAAAGCCCCGTACTGCTTTCATAATCTTCCAACTGATTTTCCAAAACCTCTTTATCCGTAGCAAGAAGATTCATCTGCTGTGTTAACTCATCCACTGCCGTAGTTTTTACATTTAATTGTTCACGAAGACTGGTCAGTTCATCATCCATCCCGGCACGTTCACTGTTCACCCGTATGGGCGCCAACAAAAACCAACCGATGGCAAGTCCGATAACCAGACCGATTACGATATTCAAAAATACATTCCAGGCCCCTGCATCTCTGGGGTTATTGGGTTGAATTACAATATCATTCCCGCTCTTGGACCATATGGCTGCTTCCTGACTTTTACGCTTGCCGGCATTCTTACTTTCTTCAAAGCCTAACATACTGTCGACTTCTTTAAGATAACGATTGGTTAACACATCCCCGTTATCAATGCGCTTGCAGGCATCCAATTCCTTCTTCGCCTTTGTCCACTCTTCGTTTCTGATATATAAAAGTGCAAGCAACTGTCTTGCCGGAATCAGTTTCGGATTGGTAAGCACTACCTTTCGCAACTGGATGGTTGCCATATCCAAACTGTCCTGCTGGCAATAGGACAATGCCTGATTATATTTTTTTACACTGGTGTTCATATCCTCAAATCCCGAAAGATTGGACTGCACCTTCTCAATATAATCATCTGCAATGTTCTTCTCGCTCTGGTAACTTTTACTGATAATCCATTCCGTCAGAGCCGCTACGGACTCACCACGTTCAAAATAAACAAGCCCGAGAAGATTTCTTGCATTGGTATTATTTTTATTTAATTTCAAACTCTGTCGTAAACTTACGACAGCACCACTCAAATCTCTAACCTGTGCCTTTTCCAGACCTTCATTGTAATATTGGTTGGATAAAAACATTACTTTCTTGTAATTGGCTACATCCACACCACATCCGGTACAAAAGTCTTTTTCGGATAACGCACAGCCACAATTATAGCATTTCATGAACTTTTATCCTCTATTCGTCTTTTGCGGATTCCTTTACAACGCCTACAATGATGTCTACCATATCGGCCAAATCGTGATTTTTTACATTTTCTTCTGTATCAGCCACTTCCAAACACGGATGAAACTTCTTTAATTCTTCTTCAAAATCAATCACAACAATTCCTCCCTGATAAGTTCCTTAATCTCTCCTACAAGATAAAGAGAACCTACCGCGTATATTCTGTCACCGCCTGATAAATCGCGGCACGTTTCTACTGCATCTTTTACACTGTTGGTTAAGATGATGTCTGTGTCGATAAACTTGCGAAATACTTCAACAATTTCTTCCGGCAGGGCACTGCGCGCTCCCGCAAGCCTGGTTATAACAATACGGTTAAAATGTCCGCTTTCTGCCATACGTTTCACCATAGGCTTATAATCCTTATCTCCGTTGACGCCGAATAAAAGAATCGCATCCTTCACATTCGCCTCGGATAAACCTGTCAAAAACGCTTCCACACCATCTTCATTGTGTGCACCGTCCACATAAAAGTTTGGCAACACTTCCTCCATACGACCTTCCCAGAACGTACAGGCTAAAATTTCCTTCACACGCTGCAAATTCCATTCTTTTCCCAAAAGAAACCTTGACGCTTTTACCGCCAAAGTGGAATTTATGGTCTGATAGGTTGCCACCGTAGGAAGACAAAATGCTTCCCATTCCGGACACACATAATTATCATACTCATAAAACATACAAAAATCAATGTCTTTTTCATGAATTTTAACATTCTTAATATGTGCACTTTCGACAGAATAAGCCTTACTCCCTTGTAAAACGGCAGTTTCTTCTATTACGGATGTAACTTTTTGATTAAAATTGTAATACAATACCGGAACATCTTTTTTAATAATGCCGGCTTTTTCCCTCGCAATTTCTTCCAGAGTATCGCCCAAATACATGGTATGATCAATACCAATCTTGGTAATAATGCAAAGTTCCGGCTTTTTTATAATATTAGTAGCATCCAGGCGGCCACCCAGCCCTGTCTCTAAAACGATATAGTCTGCCTCTTTGTCTTCAAACCAAAGCATTGCCATAAAAAAGAGATACTCAAAGAAGGTGGGATGATAATCAGGCGGAAGCACCTCTATCTGTTCAGCCACCCTATTCTCACAGCCACTCTCCTGCACTTTGCCAACATAGTTTCTTACTTCATCCACCTTCGTTTGAACAAGGTGAAAATATTGCATAAATTCATCTTCACTCATCAACTCTCCGCCAATGCGAAAACGCTCACACATAGAAATCAAATGGGGCGAAGTGAACATTGCCGTTTTATATCCGTGCGCAGTCAAAATACTGCTCAAATAGGTACAAACCGAACCTTTCCCGTTGGTTCCCGCCACATGAACAATTTTGCGTTTTTCACCAGGGCAACCTAAGAATTCATAAAATGCTCTTGTCATCTCCGGCGTGGATTTCGTAGTAAACTTCGGCACGTTATATAAATATTCTTCTGCTTGTTGAAATGTGGTTATTTCGTTTATCATAATTGGTTTCCTACATTATACTTGAAAAAAGACATCACTATAATTGATGTCTTTTTTATTTTATGATTCGTTATCAGGTTGTTCTTCTCCAATAATAATTTTACCTTCATTGATTAATTCAATTACATAATCAACAACAGTGGCATCAAATTGTTTACCCTTATTATTAATTAGTTCCTGAATAATCACTTCTTTGGTTAAACGGGGACGATAACATCTGTTACTGTTCATAGCATCCAATGAGTCTGCAACGCCAATAATACGTGCAATCATAGGAATCTCTTCCCCCGCTATGCCGGAAGGATATCCCTTACCATCATAGCGCTCATGATGATATAATGCACCCATACTAATGCCGTCAATAGAAGAAAAATCCCTAAGCATCTGATTTCCGTATGTGGTATGACTCTTAATTACTTCATATTCTTCTTCGGTAAGTTTATCCTTCTTCTGCAAAATTGTAACCGGAATACTGATTTTACCGCAATCGTGCATCAGCGCAACATAAGAAATACGATTGCATTCACGTTCGGAATAACCCATCTTCTGCGCCAAAAGGTACGAATACCTTGCCACGCGTTCGGAATGTCCCTTTGTTTGCGGATCTTTCGCCTCAATAAAATTAATGAACGTACTAATGGACTGCTCAATAATCTGGGCATCGTGTTTCTGCTGCCTTAATAATTTATTGACACGAATCTGTGACACTACTAAAGTAATCAAAATAACAATATATATGCTCAACACCACAAGCAAGAATATAAAAATAGGATAATCCCAAACGCTCTTCTGCATATGGTAGTTTATAACTGCCTCATCAAAAACAGCTACATAATCCAAGGTCTGATCCGGCACATATATAATAAAACCCACAATTGCTTTATCTTTAACATCTTTATCTTCTTCTGACGGAACCAATGGCATCTCATTATCCGCCTGACTGGGAATATACACGAAACTGTCACCCTCGTTCAACGGAATCATAGGACCGGTATGGTCTAAGTAATAATCCAAAATAATTTCTTTTTGGGTATACTCGCTCAAATCCAATTCCTGAACCAACTCTTCCCCCGATGTGGTCTGACGTAATTCCATGGTTCCGTTCCATGCATTATTTATCCACATAAATTCCGGAACGAATACTTCCATATTCCAATCGGTAATAGTGGCATCAGACTTATTATGCAAAATAATTTCATAAATAGTACCCACACTGGCACCATGCAATTCATTACCAGCCTCATCGTAAATCGGGTCTTTTGACCAGGCACCGCTGTCTCCACCACGGGGACCGATCTGCACGGTAAAATCCGCAAAAACATACTTCTCTCCATCAAAGCTACCATCCGCAAGACTTACCCGCCGATCCGTCTTATTATAGTGCAATGACCACACATAAACCATTGCCATAGCAAGTAAGAAAACAACAATCGCAATAATAACAGCTATTAAGTTTTTTTGAAACTGCATTAACTTCTTCATTTGTCAATTCCTCATAAAAAAAGTACCGATAACATTATATCATTGAACTATATGTTTGAAAAGGACTATATCATTATACACTTCCACGCCTCCGTCAATCTCTCCAAACTCCAAGCCGCATTGGCAGGGCTTGTGGAAGGAAGACAGATAGCCCCTCTTTGAATCTTCGGATAAATGTATTTTTTGTATAGTTCTTCAGCCTTTTTTCCATTCACATAAATTTGCCTGATGTCGGCACATTCCAGAATAACATTCAAATCATTCGCAACCACATTTTTAATACTGCTGTCTGATGAGCCCATAATATCGCAGGAATGAATCACATCCCAAACCGCAATATGATGCTCTAAAAGAAATGCTTTCTTCTCTTCAATTGTGGTTGGTGTCTCTACACCGCAGACCGCTGCCGTAACCTTCCAGAAACGGTTCTGCGGATGCCCGTAAAAGAACCCTGCTTCCCTGGACTTAACCGAAGGGAAACTTCCAAGAATTAATATTTTAGAGTCTTTATCATATATGGGATTAATAGGATGCTGAATCATAATTACCTCGGAGGCTTTACGCCTGCTCTCTCAAAAATTTGTTTATATTCCTCTTCTGTCGGAAACGAATTAAACCATGCTCTCTGTTCAAAAGGACGCTTTCTGGGGCCTTGAACCTCTTCTGCCGCAATACCTACGGGAAGCATGCACACTAAATTATACTCTTCGGGTACATTAAGAATCTTTGCCATTTTATCGCAGATTCTGTCCTCGTCCGTAATATGCCCTTCATACCAGCAGCTCTCATAACCAAGCTCCACAATGGCAAGAAGCATATTCTGAATTGCCGCAGAATAATCCTGCACCGCAAAGCATCTGTTGGCATAGGCGATTCTTTCTTTGGAGAGTACACAAATCATGGCAGGTGCAGTTTCTCCCTGGGGCGGATCGATTACCCTATGAAGCTTTGCCAGAACCTCCGGATCGTCTACACCGATTAAACTTACGGTCTGTTTATTGCAACCGGAAGGCGCATCCAATCCGGCCTGCATAATTTTAATCAAATCCTCCCTGGGTACAGGGTCGGGCTTGTATGTTTTACGATAACTGTGTCTGTTGCTGATGGTTTCTAATATGCTCATAATAACCTCCCTATTCCTCATAAGAAAACGGGTAATCCGATTTCATTTCCCGCTTAATGTCCCATTTCTGATAGTACTTGTTTTCTTCAATCAGGATTCTGTTTAAAAATCTTCCCCGGTCGTAATCTTTATCCCAATTTTTCTGCATATGAAGTGCAAGTTCTTTGACAGAAACCACATACCAGCCGGTCATCCAACCATGATTCCCTTCCATAAATGCCACCCTGTCATTATCCAGCCGAAGTGCGCTTACATAGCCGCCGGGGTCTGAGGGTGACTTCCGGTACGCATCCCAGTATCTGATTTCATCCTGAAATGTTAATGTCAGAATCAGCATTTCCAGAGAGAATAAATCCGGAATGTTTTCACAGAAAACCGGTATTCTGCCACGGTCATCCGGTTCGCCCACAC
>X409_Impala__coassemble_367_pt1 | contig 35824 bp, 38 predicted proteins | sample X409_Impala__metabat2_low_PE_002 | metagenome-assembled genome bin X409_Impala
GAATAGTATGCCTTATATTTTGATGACATCTTTAAAAGCAACGGCAGTACATAGAGACAAAAAGGAATTGCCAAAAGGAAAAAGCAAGCCGGAACAATACGCAACAACCCGTCATCAAAGACAAATTTCATATACGCCAGATATATAAATACTAAAGCCGATAAAATTACGGTAATCGTTATCGCTTTCCACAAAAGATCCGCATTTCTATATGTTTTACGCAAATTATTTAATTTTTCCACCTGCGTCAATTCTACTTGTGACGGTTCCGTCGCCTCGATTACATTTTCCTGCTCCATAATAATCTCCCTGTTATTCCAATAATACTACATAATAAAAATTCCGCTTCTACAGAAACATTTTTACAGTTAAAATCCTCTTGTCCTTATGGATTATATCCTTATTCTGTTAAAATGCTATGAACTTCTTTTAACTCTTCCGCCGTAGGGGATGTAGGATTCCACTGAATCTTCTGGTTGTCTCCGATATAACGGGGAATTAAATGGTAGTGAAAATGAAATACCGTCTGTCCGGCGCATTCATTATTATTCTGAACCAGGTTAAAACCGTCACAGCCCAGTTTCTCCGTCATTTTGGTCGCCATTCTCTTAGCAAGAATCATAACATCACCCGCCCAAGCCTCAGGCAATTCATAAAGATTGGCAAAGTGTTCTTTCGGTAAAATCAAAGCATGTCCTTTTGTAGCCGGACTCATATCCAAAATAACACGAAATTTTTCATCCTCATAAATGGAATTGGTAGGAATCTCTCCATTGGCAATTTTACAAAAAATACAATCGTCTTTTTTCATCTTGTTATACCTCTTTTAAATTTTATTCTATACAAACATTCCGTCGTCCGTAACCGTGCCGGAAAAAGGGAAGATATGATCCAAATTACGCAAAAGTTTGAAATCGCCCTTCATCGTCATATTCCCGTTCATAAAAGCGTTCTGGAAAGTAGTCTTTCCGGCAACAACGTCTATGATGACGTTCTCTTCCGTCTGCAACTCTACATCTGCGTATTCCGATGTGCCGTAAAAACATTCAAACTTAGCGTTCTGGATACGAAGAATCATAGGTTTCGCATAATTTTTTATTACAATTCGGAAGATGGCATTAAATCCGGGCTGCGGTGTAAAGCACTTCATAAAATCTTCGATAAAACTCTGCTTTTCATCCGTCTCACGGTTTTCCATCATATCTTTGAACATATTGGTTAATTCTTTGATATCCTCTTTCTGGCGTTGCACATAGTTATCGTCGGAAGCATACAAAGATAACTGTTCCGTTTCCTGCGGTGTCAGGGCAATATTCTGTGTATAAGAAACCTTCTGCTTAACAGCCTGGTTGCTGGCAGGAAAACTTGTCAATTTCTGGTTGATGGTTCTATACATATTTTCCGCCTTCTTCTCAATCAGACGGTCGTACTCCTCTTTGCATTCCAACATAGAAATTTCCGGAATATATCCGCAAATACCGCTGCAGGGACGTCCGCCGAGAATTTCCCATGCGGTAGCAAGCGTTAACTTACCATCACGTTCTCCATAGGTAGTACTCATTACCACAGGACACATATAAATCCGGGATAACTTTTCTTTATCCGCATATAACCAGCAAGCGTCCAAAAACAACTGCATATAGCCGCCGATTCCATACCATTCCACCGTGCTGGCAAGAATAATACCGTCAGCATCCTTCAATGTATTGGGTAAGGTCGTAATAGAATTTTTGCTCTCGTACAAATCATAACGCTCCACCGTTACGTTCAACTCTTCCAGTACACTCTTCATTTTATTAATCACATATAACGTAGGATCTCCGATTAAACCTCTTCCGCCGTAATAGATGTTAATTTTCATGTTTTTTCTCCTTCTTCTTTCTGAATTGATTCAGATACCATACACTTCCGATGATGGCACCCATGCACAAGCCCCCTATATGTGCTTCATAATCAATACCGGCACTTTGAGCATCCACATATAAACTAACGGCAATGCACAAAATCACCAAAAAGATTCTTCTTATAGTAAGAACGCTGACCCGGCGCCAATTAATTGTTGCGATTTCGGTGACCAAAGCAAGACCGAATATGCCGTATACCGCACCGCTGGCACCGATACTGTTGGCATCAATTCCGCTAAAATACTTGGCTCCCAAGGAAATAAAGCCCGCCACAAGTCCGCATAAGAAATATGACAACGCAAACTTCCATCTTCCTACCCTCTGCTCCACCATATTTCCCAATAAATACAGCATAAGCATATTATTCAAAAGATGAGTAATGTCACCATGCAAAAACATACCGGTCAGCATACGATACCATTGTCCGTTACCAATGATTGTAGCAACACTCATTCCACCTATATTATACAACAATTCCCCTGTGGATGTACATACAATATAAACCACAATATTGATAGCCACCAGAACATACGCAACCCAAGGAACATAGATGCTTTGAAGCAACCGCTTCTCCTGCGCCTTCAGTTCCGTTAATACTCTTTCTTCAGCATCTTTTATCTGTTCGGATGCCTCCTCAGGTGCCTGAAGAAATCTCTCCAAAACAGCCTTCATTCCATAAAAATCCTGTGCTTTATTCTCTTCTATAAAAATTCTTTTCTGCTGACGGTTGATAACCCATGCATATTTGTCCTCTTCACACACTTCCAACGCGTGTTCCGTATGATCCGTTAATATCAACGTCAAAATATGCATTTCCGTAATTTCGTTCTTCTCCAATAACTTACATGCACTGTCGTATAGACTCTGATAACGCTCTTTTGTAAACGTAGAACCGGGCTCCAACTCTATCACATAAATCACACTGACATGTCTGTATTCTTTTTTTAAAAAAACCAAAAATTCCGGCAGATTGGAGGTAACCGTGGTATAACCTTCCAATGCCAAAAAGGCCTTTAATTGTTCTTTCATTCGCTAAATCCTCTGTATATAAAATATACGATTTTCAGCGCAAAAAATCAACTACTCAAAAACATATCTTAAATTACCGAATATCACCTCATCTCCTAATTTTAACTTTACGATTTCATTGGCTTCCAATTCAAGATTGTTGATATATGTACCATTCTTTGAATTCAAATCCTGCATATAAATCTCCCCATCTTCTTCAAATAACCGTGCATGTAATCGACTAATACTCGGATCTTTTAATACAATATCTGCACATTCTTCCATTTTCCCCAATATGTACGGTAACTTATCCAAAGAAATAATGCTGTCACTTCCTTTGGACAGACTTCTTAAATGCCTGACTTTGGAAGGATTTCTGACTCCCATTACTACAGTTTCACCGTTGTAAGATTCACTTTGATTTAATCCATACGTTTCCCAATCTTCTCCATAAATGTTCTCGGTATATTTTGTTTTTTCAACCTCCTTTTTTCTGATTTCCTGCCGTTCGGTCGTTTGCGTGCGAGCGGTTCCGTTTTCCGAATTTATCCAGCGGAAGCCTTCTTTCCCTGACATAAACGCTTTTATTTTTTGCTTGATATTTACACCAAATTTAATCCGTTTTTCTTCCGCATAGGGAGATATTTTATTATGATATGCCGTCTCCCTCCATTCCTCTGCATCATTCACCGAAGCAAACAACTCTTCTTCTGCCCACTCTTTTTTAGCATTGGTTTCCTCACATTCCTTTCGCTGATAATTCTCTACAATTTGTAGTAATCTTTGGGCAGAAAAAGTCTCTTCTTTTACCATTTTATAAAAAGAATAGACCATATCAACAGCATATGGTTCCCCATGATTAACCCTGTCTATCAAAAACTCGGAAAGATTTCTCATTCCGGTTCCTTCCTTTTTATCTTTATCGACATAATAAATCCACTCCGGTCTGCAATTTTCGGGATTACAATAACAAAGTTCCGCATCAAAAATAACATTTTCCGCACTAAGCAAATATCTTTTTAATTCCTCAAACAGATTGCAAACAGCTGTAAAAATCCCCTCTACATCCTTTGCTGACAGTTCTCTTTTTTCATACACCCTGCTCAACGGTTGTTTCGATGTAATATCGTAATATAATTTTGTACATCCGTTAAATCTGCAACATTTTCCTTTTAACAATCCGTTTATTCTGTTGTTCAATATCATTTTCGTTTCATAGCCGATACCGCCCAAACTCTCAAGAATCAAATAATTGTGATTCATATCTTTTTTATATCTAATCTCCATCCTGCTTTACCTCACCTACAATATTTTCAATTTGTTGCCCACCCAGTATCAATTCGGCCGGATTTAGCCGAACGACTTCTTCACAGATTTCATATTTCCAAAATTCTTCAAATATGGTTCCTTCCGGTGCGAGCAGTGGCGGAACATTAAGTTTTCCTGACATTGTCATTCTAACCCTATTCCGCGATACTTCAATCTTGATTTCCGGTTCAACCACGGCAATCAGAGAATCCTCCAAATCCATCAAGACAACACTCATACATTCCTGTTCTATTTTACTGTTACTTTCATATTCGCAATAAAATACCTGCTTTATCCCCCGTGCAACAGCAGTTGTCATAACTCCGCGATTATACATATGTATCACTAAAAACAACATAATTAAAATAACGGTTAATACGAACGGCATAAGTATAGCCGTTTCCACCGTCACACTGCCCTTTTGATTCTTTGACATTTTACATTTCTCCTTTATCGTATAACCAGCAACAACAAATATGCCGGCACCACAAACGGGACAAACGGTAATTCTGTTTTTCTTTTTGCTTTCTTACAAATCAACAATATCATGGAGATAATTGCCGAAAAAAACAGCGATAAAAACAAAAGATATAAATTCGCCCGAAATCCTATGTAAATTCCCGTCACCACAAATACCCATCCGTCTCCGTAACCAATCTTTTCTTCCGTAAACTTTGCCAGTAGCAACAAAATAAGTCCGATTAAAATTCCTCCCAAAATCCCCACCACATTTTCTCTATGAAGAATCCATAGAATCAAACCAACTCCCCCTGTAATAATCACGGAAGCCATGGAAATTTGATGTTTAATCAAATCCCTGAATCCTTCCGTAACAAGAAAAATGATGGGTACCATCACCCTAATTCCTTCAAAAACTCCATCCATACTGTTCTCCGCATCTGATACACATTGGTTTGTTTCCAAGGTTGCTTTCTTTTACTACGTATATGGTCCGCTTTAACCCGGTACAGGCAACTGAAGAGTGATAACGGTTTCCCTGTGTCGTAACGTAATAATGTCCTCCCGATTGCGGTTCATCAAAACACACCTCGCAGGGCTTATATTTTTCACCGTCTTTGTTTCGCATTCCTTCGATTTCGGATAAATTAGCCATTTTTATGGATAATTGCAAATGCGTGCAATTGCGATTTAAATGATACACTTCTCCTGACTCGGCAATATAAAATCTTCGCTGCCCATCTTCGTAAGTTTCCTGACGAAATCCATTGTAAGCCTTAACATAGCATCGGTTAATCATAACCATATCTCCGACTTGAAAAAACGGAAACCATGGTTCAACGCGATATGTCATAACCAAATCTATTACATCTCCGTCACCGGTCACCTCAGAACGCCATAAAACAATGCCACCCGTTCCACCGACAATAACGGAATCTTCAATGACTTCTCTTCCTACAATTTGTATTACACGCTCTTTGACATAAACTTCTGTTAATAAAGTATTTTCATACAGAGACTGAAAATTGGCAGCCGCAGATAGTTCCCGCCCCACATCATTTAAAGCAGAATCCAGTTTTGAATGAATATATAACATATCAAACAAAGAAATAATATTTAATAACAGAAAAATAAATAGCGGTAGAACCAGCGTTGTCTCTATCGTAATACTTCCCTTTTTATTTAAAGTTAACATTTTTACATTTTTATAAGAGATAGCAAAAAACATCCTTTTTCTTCGGCGTAGACATGTTTTTTTGAAAATACCTAAAGAACAAAAGAGAGTGAACAATTTTTTAAAGATGCCCCGGAAAAAGGACGTCTTTTGCTACCCCTTCATACCTTTCCCTTTAAAAATAACTGTACTTTCTTTCCATGGAATAAAAAAAACCGTAACCGCTATGAATACCGATTTCCATACTGACCGCATCCGCACAGGCATCCATACGAAATGCTTCATTTCCCTCTGTCAACCGTATATCTGCCTCCATCATATCCATGCAACGGTATACCTTCGTAACCGGAGATTGCGTATATAAAAAAATTCTCAAATAATCCTCATATTTAAGTTTAACCGACAACACATCGCCATCCGAACTCCCCGGTGTAAAATCCACCGGCTTGCCGATAATCACATTTGCCAACCCCACCGAAAAATCTTCCGGTTGTTTTAAGAAAAGCACTTCATCACCTTTCATTAATTTTTTTACGTCGTCAAAACTCTCTGCCGCCGCCCAACATATATTTACTGCTGCCTGTAACAGTTCCGGCGGGACATTAATTAATGTCCCCAATTGAGAAATGGTTTCTATGGTTTTTTGTGTTTCACTGTCGGATAATAGCATTGTCAGATTTATTGCTCCCCGGAATAAAAACAACGTTTCCTGTATCCGATACAGATTCATACTGTCCTGCGCATGACCGAATAATATATATTCAATCTGATAATCTAACTTGGAATCTTCCCTTACGTTTCGATAATTTCCCATTTTCTGCAGAATGTATTCTCCGAAAAGAATTTCTTCCATTGCATCAAACGAATCATTCTCTAAAGCCCCCGTACCTTGTATATTCCACCTGTGAGAAGCATGCTCCGCAGGATAAAATGCTTTGGTCGAAACCCCCGTCGAACTGTAATTCATAAGGTCAGAAAAAAGCGGTTCCATAAAGGTCTTTGAGAAATCCAACGAGGGCAAACCGGTACTAATCTTCCACTCTTCTTCCAATAAATTATTTTCTTTCCAACATTCTTCTGTTTCACTCAAGACCTCTTTATGATATTCATCAAAGATTTCTTGGTTGATGTCATATTCCTCCACTATTTTGAGCCAACTTTGTACCTCTTCCACCCATTCATTTCCAACATAATTTCCAATATAATCCACTGCCTGTTGTCGCATTACATCTCCCCAATCATCGGTTGCCAAACGGATATTGGTCAAACTGACATTGTAATCTTCCACATCATACCAATCCCTCGCAAATAATAAGGTCTGCTCTTCTTCCGGCATCAGATTGTAACCCAAATAATATTCCATCCGCTCTTCCACTTTTCGATAATCCGGTATTTCTGTCATATACGATGTATCCACAAACAACAAACCATAACGTTCAAACAGTACTTCATGATACTCGGCAAAAGTGGAATGGATTGCCGTCTGAACCGCATTTTCCGCCCTGATTTTTATGTAATTCCCCCTGACTGCTTCAAAAGATGACAGAAAAACAGACAATATCAAAGTAAAAATAAGAGTCAAATAGACTGTGATATGTCCTTTTTTCATCCGACAATCCCCCTTCTTAAATTCGATCAATTTTTTGATTGATATTCTTAAAAATATCTTCTACAATTTCAATCATTTCATCTTTAAAAATCAGAACCAACGCAATCAATACCACTAAAATCAATATAATTTCTACTGTAGACAAACCGCTTTCCTCTTGCAAAAACGCTTTCCATTGTTTTTTCCAATTCATACATTTTTACCTCCTTTCCTCAAATTTATATGCTAAAAGTGCTAAATGCCGGAATCATAATAATAACCATTACAATGAGCAAAAAAATCAACATAGGAAATAGTAGTTTTGTTCCTGCCGTTTCCCCCTTTTTTCTGATTTGTTCTTTTTGCATTTCCATTGCCTCCTTCGCCTCATCCCGCAATGCACTTTTTAACCCTTCAGAACCCTTTTTCAGGTTCCTTGCCAACATGTTTCCTAATTTTTCAGTCTCTCGGATTCCGCATCTTCTTCCGAAATTTTCATAAACCTTCCGTTCGGCAATTCCGTTCTCCATCTCTCTGATTCCCACCAAAATTTCCTCATACAGCGGATTCGGGTTTGCAGACTGACGTTCATATGCTGTGCCCAACCGTTGAAATGTCTGTCGTATCGTCATGCCTGCACCAATGAGCATTGCACATTTTAAGACAAATTCCGGATATGCCCGTCGAATCAGTTGTAACCTCTTTTTTTCTGATTCTCGCTTTTCGATTGAGTCCGAAAAATAGAAAAGAAGTGCAATTACAATACAAAATCCACCAATTTGAATCCCCTTTTGATCCTTTTTTTCACTCCATTCAATTGGACTTCCGTTAATCTCCTTAGGCAAAGTCACATATTCCGCTTCCCCATCGGAAGCATCGGCCCTTATCAAAGCATCCTCCAGCAAATGCGCCCATTCTTCCAAAGGCGGATATTCCCGCGGAACCAGAATCACCGGAAAACTGTGCTCATAAATCCACTCCTCATATTCGATTTGAGCCGTTAAAACAACCGGTATATCTTCCTTGATTTCTTCTTTGATTTTTCCCTCAGAACCGACTAAATCAGACCGGTCCGAACTCCAGGAGACGAAAAAAGGATATCCTTCCACACTCTCTGCCAAATTCAGATTGTCGCATATTTGATCCGGAGTCTTATTTGCACCCAAAGCCACAACAAGCAATTGTTCCAAAAATTCCGGAAGCATCCCATCGATTTCCTTTTGCGTATATTTTCGTTCCGATATGGTATAATCGATTGTATTTTCACCTTGCTCGGAAATTGCAATCAGAGAGATATTTAATTCACCCTCACCATACTCATTTCTTTTGATTAAATAATCCTCAGAAATACTTCCCCGCCTCTCCGGCAAAATGAAAGAAATGCCCAAAATGAACAGACCGATTATCAATATTACAAATCCCTTTTTTCGATTGCCGGACATACTTTCCTCCTATACTTCAATTGCAGTAATTTTCATTCCCCAAAACAATGCCAACACATATCCAACCAGACAGGCTGTCATAATTCCCATACCGCTTAGGGTATGATATAGCGAATCGAAATATCCGGGCGATGTAAATCCGATATAAATCAATATAAAAAACGGAATCACACTCATAATTTTCTGTTCGAACTGTTTCTCACTGATTAATACACGCAGGGAACGTTTCATTTCAATTTTTTCACTGATTACTTCCGCAGTATCCGTAATAATTTCCCGCAAATTTCCTCCGCTTCTTTTTGCCACCGCAAAAATGTCCGCAAAATCCATAATATCCTCTGCACCGCTTCTTGTCCCTAAATCCAAAAGCAATTTTTCCAATATTATGTTATTATCAAGACCTCTTCCTATTAACAGGAATTCCTTGGTCATATCCGCATCTTCTCCCAACAAATTTTTTAAATCTCCATACGTTTTACGAAATGCATTTTCTACGGAATTGCCTGCCTGCAAGTTGGCTGCTACAATCATAACCGCTTCCCGAAATGCCAGTGTCAGTTCCCACTTTCGTTTTTTTACCGACACTTTTCTTTGCCATTTCACAAAAAGCGGAAAAAATAAAAGTATCATACCCCAAATGATCCACGAGCGATAGAAGAAATAAGCCAACGCACCGCTGATCCCAATCCATATCAATCCTAAAGTTATTTTTTCTTTTCCGTTAAAGCAGTACGTATCATATTTCACTGCAATTCCTCCGTCCATTTTGACTTATTCTGCAACGAATTGACTCTGACCAAAGACTGTTTTCCGTTTTCATTTTCCTCCAAAACGAACAACGGATTCGTTACAATTTCCCGGTCAACAACACCTTTAATTTCTATAATCTCCATTACCTTACGACTTCTGTCCCGCATCCTTCCCAAATGAACCAATATATCAATTCCGGAAGCAATTTGTCTTCGTATGGCAGATAACGGCAACTCTTTTGCCATCAATACCATCATTTCCAGACGCATTAACATATCCGATGCACTGTTGGCATGTCCGGTTGATAAACTTCCGTCATGCCCGGTATTCATCGCCTGCAGCATATCAAACGCCTCCGCACCGCGTACTTCTCCTACAATAATCCGGTCCGGTCGCATTCTTAATGCAGTTTTTATCAAATCACGGATGCTGATTTCCTCACAGCCATCTTTGGTAGCATTTCTGGTTTCCATTTGGACCAGATTTGCTACCCCCTTTATCTGTAATTCTGCACTGTCCTCTATGGTAATCACGCGACTATCCTTTGGAATATAGTTTGACAATATATTTAGCAAGGTCGTCTTGCCCGCACCGGTTCCCCCCGATATAAAAATGTTATAACCAAAGGCTACTGCCTTTTGTAAAAACTCTGCCGCCTCCCGGCTGATTGCCCCGAATCCGATATAATCTTCCATCGTAATTGCAATTTCAGGAAAGCGTCGAATGGTTACAATAGGACCGTTTAACGCCGGGGGGTTCAGCACAATATTAACGCGGGAACCATTAACAAGTCTTGCGTCCGCAATCGGAGTACTGTCATTTATGACACGATTACAGGAAGCCACAATCTGCTGTATGACATCTTCTAATTTTTCCGGAGAAACAAACCTTTTATCCGATTTCAATAAGGTCCCCTTTTTCTCAATAAAAATATCTCCCGGCCCGTTGATCATAATTTCCGTAATTTCATCATCATCTACAAGTTCCTGCAAAATATCTAACTTTCTTACGGATGCAAAAAGTTCTTTTGCCAATGTTTCTTTTTCATGAAGACTTAAGTACAAATTGCCTGTATCTTCCGCCACAATCCGATAGATCAATTCTCTGATCTCGTCATCTTCCATCTCACGAGACAAATCCAGATTTTCCCTTACCCTGCCATAAATCTCCTCCTTTAACTCTTCTTTTATCATGTAAAATCAAAATCCTCTCTTAAAATTTTCCTTGCATAGTCCGCCAGTTCCGAATACAGTAAATCCTCCGGTTCAGCAGGCAGTTGCCGATAAACCGGGAAATTACACTTTTTTGTTTTTTCCAAAATATCTTCGTAAGACAACTCCCTCAACACTTCTTCATAATGAGCTATTTTAGCCAATGCCCTGCCATCGCTCCTTGTAATTGTATAAATATAAGAACAATTACGAAGAATCTGATAAAGCCCCTGAACATAGTCCGTCAAATCCAAAATAATATAATCATATTCACCCGTTTCTCCCAAAGTCTTAAGGAAATGTTCCCATTCATTGGGCAAAATTGCGGAAATATCCATATAAGAAAAAGCAGGCGGAATATAATCCAATCCATTGATTGTTTGTTTCATTTCTGAAAATTGTTGTGAAAAATCCTTTGATAAATTCTTTAGATAAAATAAAAGATCTGCCATATCAGCATTAAAATTTCGCTGCATCATTTGTGTAAAACCCGAATAGGCTTCGAAGTTAAGATATAACACTTTGTACCTGGATGCCAGCATCTGACCCAGAACCAAAGAAAATGAAGTTTGCAGGCAACGCCGGACCGGTGTGTATATTCCAATCAGTTTTGCACCGAATCCTGTCACAATACAATCCGATGCACTGATTTTTAACCCTATTTCTTCTCCGATTTGCCTTAAAAGCGAATCCGCGCTTTGATATCGGAAAATACTTTTTTCCTTTTCATCCTCCTTCTCTTCACACAGACTAAGCCAATGTTCCGCCCTCTCCCGTATCGCTTTATCTTCTCTAAAATATGTTTCTAAATCCTCCGAAACAATACAGGCATCCACTTTTGCTTCCAGCAACAATTCCTTGCACTTTCGCCAATCCGTATAGAGATCATATTGATAGGGAAAACTTTTTTCTTCCGCCATATACTCCTGCAAGCGCTCTGCATATAATACATTGCTGTCGCAGAATACAATTCTCTTTTTCCTCATATACTTCCTCCCATAACCACAATCGCTCCCAAAAGAACAGGAACGGAACACTTAATTCCGTTTTTTTTCACCGTTGCTTTATCTTCCGTATTGATATACGGAACATCATAAAAATTACCGGCTGTCGCAGATTGGAATACATTACCTAAATATAAAAATAAATACCTCAAGCGCTCTCTTCCGTTTTTTGCGAAAATTATTTTTATTATGGCGGCTACTCCCGCAATCAAAATGGCCAGAACCATACACTCTACATTTTCTTTTATGGTAAAAAACGCCCCTGTTACAGCAAATAATTTAATGTCTCCCGCGCCCATGGCACGTATAAGAAACAAGGGAAAAAACAGAATGACGGGCAATATAATACCCAGAATGATGAATAAATAATTTCTGTCACCAAGACATAAGACCCGATAAAAAATACCGGCAATCAGACCTGTTACAATTAACGGATTCGGTATGCGGGTCACCGACAAATCAGCAATCGCCGCCCCCATCAAAAGAATCAGTAAAACTACAATAAGATTACCTCCCCATATAAATGATATAATTTTTTGGAATGTTTGCAGAGAACTCTGCTTTCACTTTAACGTCAGAACAACGAGCCGAACTGCTTCGTTGTGTTTTGCATTATAGATTCAATTTTTTGAAATGTAAAGTGGTTTTTGAAAGGTTTTTTAACTTTGTTAAAATCCAACAACTTTTTCCTCAACAAACTTTTTAACAGACCTGAAAACCCTTGATTCTTCTAACAAAATCAAGTGCCAAAGATTTAAAAAATTTTTGAAAAACAAATACTTTTATCCAAATTTAATACAACACAATACCGCAGTTACATACCTATAAAATAACCCCAAACAACCAATCCATACAAAAGAAACAGTCCGGGAAAGCCAAGAAAACCGCACACCAGAAATGTCACGGCATTCATTGCCACACACATCTCAATTCCCTTATCCAGCAGGGCATCGTTAATAAAGTAAATTGCCACATAGCACAACCCGATGCGCAGAAAAAAATTCACCGCATAGTCCGGTCTTTTACGTCCGATCAGAAGAACCAAAAGAACGGATACCACTGTGATAATAAGAATGGGAAGATGGATGGATGTCATTTTTCACCTTGTTTGTTTTATGCTTTTCTATGCCAGTATATGTACAAACCCCGGCAATTATGAGTTCCAACTTTTATCTTTTCCAAAAAATGTATAATTACTGCAAATCCGGTAATACTGACAATATCCATAAAAAAACCGCCGGCTTTTGACCGGCGGCAGATGGGTTAAATATTATGAAAAAGGAGCGTTCTTCTATGCAGATTGCTTATTGCCAGTTAGACTATGAAACCACACCCGGCGAAACCGACAACGACGAACTCCTTCGGGAAGAAATCAAAAAGGCCATGATTGCACTGGAAAGCGCGTATTGCGGCTTTGACAATGCAACTGACCCTGATTTGATTGACTGTTATATTTATCAGGTAAATTCAGCGCTCAAACGCTATCGTTACCTGCTTTTACAGGCTGAGAAAATTCATAATGTTACGGATGAAGAACCGGAAGTCCCTTCTTCGCCCAATCGAATTTTTCTGCCGGAAACACCTGCAATTTATACGTAAAAACCTCTGGATGCACCCTGGTCTGCCATGCTTTCGTTTAAGTCATTACGGCCATAGGTTAGTCCTGCCACTACGGTCTGCGCATTACTCATAACCGCAGGTGAATCATCATCGGCACTGACTGCGGCATATGTTTCTTTTAAGGGAACCATTACTTTTAACGCATTCTCAAGGTGTACATCATCTTTGCGCATTTCACACTTTAACAGTTCACGATATACATAAAGATAAAGTTGAAGAAGATTCTGTGCAATCTCATATTCCGGATGCAAAGATTCCATCAGTTCGTTTACGCAGCCTCTGGCTTTGTTCAGACTTAACTTTAAAGCCTGTCTGTCACCGGCTTGCAAACTTACCTTTGCTTCTTTCACATAGTCTTCAAACATCTCATATAAAATCACCACTAATTCGCTTTTATTTGCCTGGGAAATGCGGAGAGTATAGGACTGTTTCTGTTCATTGGTCATACTGCTTCCCCCTTAATTACTGCAACAACTGTAAAACCTGCTGCGGTCTTTCGTTCGCCTGGGCAAGCATGGATGTACCTGCCTGAGAAAGCACCTGCTGATTGGTGTATTCGGTCATTTCACCTGCCATATCCACGTCCATAATACGGGAGTAGGATGTGGTCATATTTTCATGTGTAACATCCAAACTGGCTGAAGTAGATTCCAAACGGTTCTGGTATGCACCCAATCTGGAACGTGCGGAAGAAACATAATTTATTGCCGCTTCAATTCTGGTTATGGCATCATTTGCACCTTCTACGGTATCAATACTGATATTCTCAATACCCATCAATTCAAGACTGATGGCAGGAATACGCATCTCCAATACCTGTCCTTCTTCCGTACCAATCTGCATACGCATGGCACCAATACCTGTCATATCAAGGTTTACTGCACCGTTCGGCGCACCTTTGACTTTCAGTTTCATTTCAAAATCATTTGCTGCTTTGATGGTTACAACATCCCCATCTACCTCGTACTGTGCGTCTACGGGGAATGCATTGTCGCCTGCCGTAAGAAGGGTTAAACTGTCTACCACCAGGTTTCCGTCTGCATCTGTTGACGTTGCAATTCCGGAGATTGTATAATCTTTCACTGCGACTTCATCAGAGTAATACAGCACTTCCACATTAGGATCGCTGGAATAACCTCTCAAGTCAAATCCGCCGTCCAGAAGAGGACGTCCGTTAAATGCGGTATCCTTTGCGATTCTTGTGATTTCTTCTTTTAACTGCTTAATTTCCGCATCAATCATTTCACGGTCTTCATCATTCTTGGTTCCGTTTGCTGCACTTACCGCAAGTTCGTTCATTCTCTGAAGCATTGCATGAATTTCACTCATTGCACCTTCCGCAGTTTCCACGATGGAAATTGCATCGCTGGCATTGTCACCTGCAATGGAAAGTCCCTTAATCTGAGAATTCATTCTCTTGGCAATTGCCACACCCGCCGGATTATCTTTTGCATGATTAATCTTCAATCCGGAAGACAATCTTTCCAAAGACTGTGATAATTTGCTGTCTGTTCTGTGTAACGCATTCTGCGCCGTAATTGCTGAAATATTCTGTGAAACTCTTAAACTCATATTGTCACCTTACCTTTCCGTATCCTGCATACTCATAATAAATAATTTAGCCGTTTCGTATAAGTCTCTGGTCGAACCGCCATCATTGACACTCTTGTCATGTCTACGATACAAAAAGGTTCCGTCCAGTTTCTCACTGTAGAGATATCTGATATCGCCTGCTTCTTTGCCCGCTGTCGCAAGTTCATTCTCAAACCTTCCTTCAGCTTTAAGAGCCTCCGTGCCCTCTTCACTGTCGCATGCGATGTAGCCCTGTACTTTCTCCTCCGTGAGCCTGAACTGTGCTACAATATTACCGAATTTTTCGGTAGAAAGGGTAGCGATGACATTGCCGTCACTTTCACCCTTATGAATAATTTTAACCCGGATTCCCTGAAGTTTACCTCCGATAAAAGCGGGGATTTCGTAGTTTTCTTCCCGCATCAGGTTTCCGGTAAAAGAAATCTGTTTAAAAGCCGTTGTCATAGACTTAATGTCTAAGCGGTTTGCATCGCCTTGCATAATAGTGTCTTCCAAAATCGTTTCGGTCTGCTTTAACAATTCACTGTATGCATCCTGCACGCTTTCCCGGTCCGTAAACGCCTCCTGCAGAGCAAATACCGCATCTTCCAAAGCACCGATTTCTTCCTGCCCTGGAATATTGGTATCTGTTGCTTCAACATTGTCTCCCGCCGCTTTCTTCTTATCACGACTACCGGATTGATTGCTCTGTGCTGCATTTTGGAAAATACTCCAGGCATTCTGCGCTGTTTCCGGCATCTGAAGCAGAGTCTCCATCGCCTGTATATGATCCGGTGTCACATCCTGTTCATAATACATTAACTCTTCCACTGCATCTGTGTGATTGCCGGCAAGCACTTCCCGAAGGTCAGTCAAATCTTCTGCCATTATTTCGGCATTGACATCATCTTCACCGATTAAAGCCTTTTCAAATCCTGCGAGAATCTGATTGCTGATACTGAATTCAAAACCTGCCGCCTTTGTCATAGCGCCAAAACTGTCATCGATACTGTAATCCATTCCGGTGCTTTTACCGCTTCGCATCGCGGATAAAAGGTTCTTAAACGTCATTTCCGCACCTTGGCTTAAAAGATTCCCTACCAATGCGCCATCCGCCTTCTCAATCTGATGTAAAAGACGATAAATGCCAATGTAAGATTCTCTTTCTTCCGGTGTAATTCCGTTATTTTTATCTAATTTAAAAAGGAACTTACTGTACTTCTCCGCTGTCTGTTCAATGGATGTTTCATAGAGATCCAATTGATTCTCAAGTGTTGTCAAATCCGTTTCCAACGGATTCACGCCATCCCGGATTAATTGCAAAGTTGACGCGGGTGTCATCTTGTTCATGATACGTTGTAACCCTGCATCCGCATCACGCACATTCTCAATGTTGGATGCCGTAATCTCCATGCTGTTATAACCGAGAATCCTCACCGCTCTGCGGTTTGTCGCATTTATCTCCAAATTTAAGTCCTGTAAAATATCATCTGCATTCGCAAATGCCTTTGTAATGGAATCTCCTAAATCTTTACGGATTTCCGTGCTGAGCAGTTCGTACTGTTCACCGGCTTTGATATAACTCTGACGTAGGGCTTCGCCCATATCATGAACTGCGGATATTGTATGCACGCCTTCCGCCTGTACGATTTTACCAACGGTTGCTGCCGGCATAAAAGCCAATGTGACAAGTTTGTCATTTGTAGCCTGCCATAAAGCAGCCTTCTGCGCCGCCTCTGTATCTTTGGGGAATAAGGTGTTCTGCTTCTGTGCTTCCACCATTTTCAAATCTTCCACCAACTGCGAAAGTTCCGTGGTTTCTATCTGATATCCAAGTTTCATTAACCTGTAGTTACTCTCCACGGTCATGGCAAGTCTGGTTTCTTCCAGTATACGCATTGCCTTTGTCAGTTCCGGATTCGCATTGTCAATGGCTGTTAAACTTGCCACGCTTTCCACATTTGCCCCGCTCATCTCTACGGAGAGGCTGACTCCGTTTTCACTGACCGTACCCTCAATATGAATGGACTGCATCGCCACGCGAAGTTCCCTGATGTTCAAAGCCCTGCCGCTTTCCACCACTACTTGGACCGCTTCCATTCTAAAAGTCTGTACTTCTTCATAAATCTGTACGGCTTCCGCCAGTTTACTCTCGTGATTACTAAAATATGCTTCCTTCGCTTCCTTACCGTCCGCAATGGCATTAGCAATACATTTTGCCACGTCTTCCTCGGACATGGGAAGTTGCAATTCTTTTAAATCATGCAGAATTTTTATATTGGTTTCATTGAATAAAATTCCGCTTTTTACAAGCCACTGTGCCTCTTTTAAGGTTTCTTCGTTAACAGTAAGTCCGGCATTCTCAATGGTCTGTGACAAACGGGCCTCCATTCCCTTCCAGTCATAATCTGATGACTGCTTTGTCATATATCCGCCGATGTCGTCCGAATAATAACCGCCCATATTCTCGGAAACTTCTGCCCCCGAAAAACGTACTCTGTATAAGTGATCAATGGTAGGGTCGATACCGTTTCTTAACAGGTAATCACACATTCCGTCGGTAATTTCCGTAATTTCACCGGCAAGTTGCATGGTGTCGGCTGCACTTTGTATATTCTCCCTTGTCATGGGAATATCCGCTTCACGGAATGCTTTTTTTACTGCATTGGCAACGCTTTCGCTGCCGGTAATTTCCTGCAATACCTCATCGGACAAGTCATCATTGTAACCTTCTATAATAACACCGCTTTGTGCAAGTTTGGCTTTGATTTCATCTACTACCGTAACCGTGGTTTCCACCGAAGTTTCACCCGGTTTGTAGCCTTCTTTCACCAACTCCGCATAATCTTCATCCGATAACGAATTTGACATTATTGTCATATAATTGCGATTTGTGGTGACATCCGTTACTCCGGCACTTTTCATAATATCCTGCAAATTTTTGCCCTGCCCTTCATAAGCAGAGAATTCTGCATTTTTTCCGGTAATGGACATCGCAAAATCCGTGGCTTTGATTACGCGGGATGCGTTTGTTTCCACAGGTCTTGTATACGTTGTATTCACTTGTGTGTCTTCCTGGCCGGAATTGGTATATAAATGAATCATGCCGCACCTCAAGTCTAAATGTAAAGTCACTATTTATTTCGGTTAAAAACAGTAAAAAATTAACCCTTTCCTTTTTGAACACCAAAAAAGAAAAGGCAGAACCTTTTCTTTTCCGTGAAAATACGCTTTTATTCCTCTTTTAAAATCTTTCTCAGTTTTGCATTCACTTCTTCGTAATTCGTAAAATGAATTCCTTTGATTCCTACGCGTTCCGCGCCTTCTATATTGACAAGTCTGTCATCGATAAAAACGGTTTCTTCTGCTTTTAAATCAAACATCGCAAGGAGTCTCTCATAGATTGCTTCATCGGGCTTTATCATTTTCTCATGAGAAGACACCAATACATTCTCCACATAGGGTAAAAACGTAAAATACTGCTCTGCCGTATTCCGATACAAACTTCTGGGATAATTGGTAAGTAAAAAAGTATGATATCCTTCTTCTTTCAAACCCCTGACCCAGTCTGCCGCATAAGGAAATGCTTCAATGGTTAAATGTATATGATTCCAAAATGCCCTTGCCTTCTCTTCCAATCCGGGAAGTTGCTCTATCATCAGGGCAATCACGTCTTCTTCCTCCATAACGCCTCTGTCCAATTCATTCCACAAAGGACCGTTTACCATAACCGCAGCAATGGTTTCGATTTCTTCCGGCATACATCCCACACGCTCCATCACCTGACGCCATTTAAAATCCACCAAAACCATTCCCACATCAAACACAATATTTTTAATCATAATAACTCCTCTTACCTGTATTCTTCTTCCACCGCAGGCCAAACTTCCCATTCTTCAACGCCGTTGGTAATATAAACCGCTTCACATTCCGTTTCGCCCAATTCAATCACATACGCATATGCGCCGTTCCCTGTATAAACCGGACTATGCAATTGACCGTCACTCCACATCACGCCAATGCTCTCTTCCACACAATCAGGCACAACGGCACCTTCTGCAATTTTAATTTTGGTTCCTATGATATCCGGCAATTCCTCTTCATACGGTCCGATATACAACCATTTTGTTGCAGATGCCATAGACTCCGCAATTTGAACATCCATCTTTTTTTGAAAATTATTTTGAAAAGACATCATACCGCTTGCAATCAATACAATGACAAGAATACTTCCGATCAGACCTATTACGGAAGTAATCAAACCGACCTTAGCCAGACCTTTCCCTTCCAAACATTTTCTGTCGATGTTTATAAATGCAAGAATACTGAGGATAATCCCCGGAATTCCTAAATAAAATCCACCCATTCCTATGGCAAGGAGAATCGAACCGATTCCCAGAATCAACGCCGTGATTGCCAATTTGGAAGTCTTTACCTTTTCATATTCTACTGTATTTTGATACTGTTCCATCTTATTCTCCTCCTGTTATGCTTGTATCCTGTAATTTTCTTAAAAAGTACAAACCGAATCCCATTGAAATAACCAAAGTAAACACATCCGCTACCGGCTGTGCAATCATAAGCCCCGTAAAATCAAAAAGTGCCGGTAAAATATATAACATCGGTATAAAACAAATTCCCTGTCTGCAGGATGCCACCAGCGATGCAGAAAAAGACTGTCCGCAGGCCTGCAACAACATATTACACATGACAATCCATGCATTCAGCGGAAACGTAATACACTGTGCCCGCAATGCAAAACTGCCGATTTGGGACACCAAAGCATCGTCATCCCGCATTAATTGTACCAGACCCGGTGCAAAAATAAAGCCAAGCACCGCAACAACAATCAAGAATATAAAAGATGTTTTCACGCAAAACCAAAAAGATTCTTTTACCCGTTTATATATTTTAGCACCGTAGTTAAAGCTGCACACAGGTTGAAATCCCTGACCGAACCCAATCAGGGCGGAATTTGCAAACATGGTAATGCGGGATACAATGGACATTCCGGCAATTGCCGCATCCGCGTAAAGAATCGCATCCGTACCTCCCGCATGCGCAAACGCCAAATCCCTTGCAGATGTATTTAAAAGGATAACGGAAATACTGGCAATTCCCTGCCTGCAAAGCGAAGGCAGACCACCCAGACAAATCTCCGGCAAAAGCCGGAATACAAAAGGATTTCTTTTAAGCGTAATGGGAATATTCCCGCCAAACCGCGTTGCCCCCAGTAAAAGCAAAAAACTTACCAACTGGCTGATAATGGTGGCCCAGGCCGCACCTTTTATCCCCATATCCAAACCAAAAATCAACAACGGATCCAGAGCAATATTCAAAACCGCACCCACAAGAATACCCACCATGGCATACATGGCATTCCCCTGATAACGCATCTGATTATTTAATACGAAAGATGCCATCATATAGGGACTTCCCCAAAGAATAATCCGCATGTAATCCACGGCATACGGCAGAATCGTATCCGTAGAACCAAGAAAATACGCCAACGGTTCAACAAATATCAGACCCAATGTCATAAGAATGATTCCGAATACCAGGCAGAAGAAAAATCCGGCATTGGCAATTTGGGAGGCTTCCTCCCGATTCTTCTCACCCAGTTTTCTTGCCATAAAATTACCGGCTCCGTGACCGAACAGAAAACCGAAAGCCTGAATGATTGCCATCAATGAAAATACCACACCTACCGCTGCCGTGGCCGAAGTATTCAGTTTTCCCACAAAAAAGGTATCTGCCATATTATAAAACGAACTGACCAACATACTGATAATCGTGGGGACAGCCAATGTTCCCACCAGTTTCGGTACCGGCTCCGTTGTCATTTTATTAAACTTTTCTTCCTGGGTCATTGATATCTCCTTACATCTTACGGATAAGATAAAAGTATTCTTCCTGTCACTTGTCCCATTTATTTTACCACTAACAGCGCATTCTGTCACTGTACTAATACGCTGCACCATAAAACGCACTTATATGTTTTTTCCTTATCCTTTACCACTTTTTAACTTGTATCCGTTTCTTCACTATACTATAATGTCTCTATGAAAAAATATAAAATTATCTTTCGGGACGGAATTTTTACAATTGTTACGTTATTGGCGCTCTTTGCCATCAATATGTTGATTGAAATCGTTTTTGATACGCGGACTCTGATTCCTATGATTTTCGTTTTAGGCGTATTTTTGGTTTCTTTAAGAACCCAAGGGTATTTTTGGGGAATTACTGCCTCCCTGCTAAGTGTATTAGCGGTAAACTACGCATTCACATTTCCTTATTATGCCTTTGACCTAATTTCTCCGGAATGCATTTTTTCTGCGGTAGTTATGCTGATTGTTGCCGTTATGACCGGCGCACTGACCACCCAACTCAAAACACAGGAAAAGATCAAAGCGGAAAGTGAACTGGAGCGAATGCGTGCCAATCTTTTACGTGCGGTTTCCCATGACTTACGCACGCCTTTAACGTCCATTTACGGTTCAACCTCAGCGGTTATTGAGCATTACGATACCTTGTCCAAAGAACAGAATCTGAAACTTTTAAGTGATGTGCAGAAAGATTCCCAGTGGCTGATACATATGGTGGAGAATCTTCTCTCCGTCACCCGAATTGACAGCAGCAAGGTTAGTTTAAAGAAAACTCCCGTAGTTTTGGAAGAACTCATTGATTCCGTACTGGTTAAATTCCGTAAACGTTATCCGGAACAGGAAATTACGATAGAAATCCCCGATGACTTTATCAGCATTCCCTTAGATCCGATTTTAATTGAACAGGTTCTTTTAAATATTTTGGAAAATGCAATCTTTCATGCAAAAGGAATGACCGAATTAATTTTACAGGTAACACTAACAGACAAAGAAGTAATTTTTTCCGTGTTGGACAATGGATGCGGCATTCCGGCCGATAGATTAGACAAAATATTCAATGGCTATATCAGCCATACCGATACCCCTACCGACGGCAGTCGAAACAATATGGGGATTGGACTTTCCGTATGCTCAACCATTATAAAAGCCCACGGTGGTTCCATTCACGCCGAAAACCGCCCGCAAGGCGGTGCAAGATTTTATTTTATATTACAATTGGAGGAAACGCATGAGTAGTAAATATAAAATACTTGTCATTGAAGATGAAAATAATATTCGTAATTTTATCGGAGCAGTATTAAATGCCAACGACTATCAGACTTTGGAAGCAACCACATGCGAACAGGGAATTCTAATGTTCGCTTCCCACACTCCGGATTTGATTATCCTGGATTTGGGTCTGCCTGACAAAGACGGAGTAGAATTTATCCGTACCATCCGCCAGACACATACAACGCCCATAATCGTATTATCTGCCCGGACATCGGAAGAAGACAAAATCGAGTCTTTGGATTTAGGCGCCAACGACTATATTACCAAGCCCTTCGGTACCGGCGAATTGCTGGCAAGGGTGCGTGCATCGCTACGAAACAACCGCCCCGGTGCGGGAGCAGGTTCTCTCCCCGGCGAAAAATTTGTTTTATATGATTTAACAATCGATTACGATCGCAGACTGGTTTTTATGTCGGGCGAGGAAATCAAACTGACCCAGACGGAATACAATATACTGGCTCTGCTTTCTTACCACACCGGCAAAGTAATGACCTATGCTGCAATTATCAAAGAAATCTGGGGTTCCGCCGACGACGGCAGTATCAAAAAACTTCAGGTAAACATGGCGAATATCCGTAAAAAACTGGGATCAAAACCCGGCGACAACCAATACATCATCAACGAATTGGGCGTAGGCTATCGCATGAACGAAGAAAACTTATAAAAATAAAACCGATTCCTTATGAACGGATAACATCCGGAACAGGGAATCGGTTTTTTATATGGTATGTATACTTTTTATTTTATATGGTACGTTTAAATCTTGGAATAAATCTTAGCGTAAGACTGTCCGATGTTCAACACATGGTCACCCACACGTTCAAAGTCTGTCAGCAATTCCGAATACAATACACATGCTTCTTCTGAGCATTTTCCTTCACGCATACGCTGCAAATGCTCTTCACGATAAGTACTTCGCATATCATCGATTTTTTGCTCCATAGCCGCAATTCGGGACAACCACTTTGTTGTGTCATCTTCCTTGTGAAGTACATAATCAATGGCATCATGGGTTATTTTCTGCATATTCATCAGTTCCTTCCGGGCTGCATCCGAAAATATAATCGATTTCTTTTTTATTACTTCAGCATAACCACCGATATTCAATGCATGGTCACCGATACGCTCCGCATTTCCCGTAATCAGGAAGTATTCCTCAATTGCTGCAATATTTTCATCGCTTCGGTTATTTACCAGAATTTTAGATATATATTGCGAAATTTCTTTATTCAAGGTATCGATACTCTCTTCGGTTTCTTCTGCTTTTTTCAGCAATTCAAGATCCGAATCCAGCACGGCCTGATAACACAATTTAACATTCTCCTGCGCAAGGGCAATCATTCTCTCGATTTCCTGACGGAGCACATCCATATGCACTGCCGAAAAACCGAGTTTTGCATTACCTTTGTGGAATTCCTTATTTAAAGCCACAATAACACTTTCCTGCTTTTCGTCTTCCACTTCCGGTAAAATCTTCTCTGCCAGTTTCGCAAGATAAGTACCGAACGGAAGCAACAGCGCGGTTGTTACAATGTTAAAAATGGTATGCATATTCGCAATCTGCGCCGCCGGATTATTCGGTGTGATTGCTCCGACCCAGTCCGTAACCGGCAACGTGATACAAAGCGTTGTAAAGATAATAGTACCGATAATATTAAACATCAAATGAATAATCGTAGTACGCCTTGCACTGCGGTTTGTTCCGATTGAAGCCAATACCGCCGTAATACAGGTACCGATATTCTGACCGAACAAAACGAATACCGCACTGTCAAATCCAATCAATCCGCCAACCGCTAATGTCTGCAAAATACCAACAGAAGCAGAAGATGACTGAATCAACGCAGTAAAAAGTGCGCCTGCCAAAATACCCAATATAGGATTCGAGAACTGCGTCATTAAGGAAATAAAACCTTCCGACTCCTGTAACGGTGCCATAGCTGCTCCCATCATATCCATACCGATGAAAAGCACGCCCAGACCCGCAAGAATTTTACCGATGTGTCTGGCCTTTGGCATCTTAATGAAAACTACCATTGCCACACCGAGAAAAGCGAACAACGGGGCTAACATTCCCACATCCAATGCAATCAACTGTCCGGTAATTGTTGTACCGATATTGGCACCCATAATAATCCAAACTGCCTGTTGCAACTTCATCATTCCGGAATTTACAAAACCTACAACCATAACCGTAGTCGCAGACGACGACTGGATGACTGCGGTAATACCTGCACCTACCAATACCCCTAAAAAACGATTTGAAGTCAGTTTCTCAAGGATCTGTTTCATCCGATTACCCGCAGCATCTTCCAAACCGTCACTCATCATTTGCATGCCGTACAAAAACAGCGCCAAACCACCTAACAAACCAAGAAAATCAGCAACTTCCATTTGCCCTCCTAAACGATCGGTTTATAACTTTATACCGCTTTTTCATTTTTACGGATTTATTATATAAAAACTTTTGCGGACAAAACAATACGGCAAGTGCGTTCTTAACTGTATCTTAGCCTTTTAAAAAAGATACTTGGCTTTTCCGGATAAAAACACACGCATCGAAAATCTATCTGTCGACCGACACTTTTATCATAATAAAAAAGCACGTAGGACATCCTATCCTACGTGCTTCAACTCAATACTTATTTAAAATAACTTCTTAATGGAATCCATTGCTCCGGACAGTTTATCGCCCGCAATTTTAGCCTTAACACCATCCACCACTTTATCAACCATTCCGTCGGGAATGTCAATACCGGTTACTTTTTCGATTGCCTTCTCGGGGTCTTTCATAAAATCTTCCTTGAAGTCAGGGTCTTTCTTAATCTTTTCTACAATTTTTTCAATCTGTTCTTTAATCTGATCCATAGCAATAATGCTCCTTTCTTAGATGACCGCATTTTATAACAATGATTGCGGCACACATATTTTTTATCGGTTTGAAAGGTCATTTTATAAACCTTTTATTTTAAATTTTGTGGTTACTTCTTTTTATGTATGTTTATTTCTTCTCCGGTTTGGTTAATACCATAAACACATTGGCGTCCTTTTTTTGCTGCATACGCAACCAATATCCCGCAATCAGCGAAGACAACATTGTCGTAAGAATCAGCACCGTAAAAAATTCCAGACTGATAATGCCGTTGGCATATGCCACCGTGGCAAGCACAATGCCCGGGCCCCCTCGTGCGTTCATTGTGACCGCAAAGTTAATTTTGGATGCCGCAGTAAGGTTCGTAAATACAAGCATAAGCAATGTGCCCACAGCCTCAAGTCCGAAGGCTATCACAAAAAACAGTGCAAACCGCAGGAACGAGAATCCGTTAATGACGTTCAACTGAATTCCTACCAGAGCAAAATAAATCGGTATAAAAAAGGAAAAGGCAAAGTTTCCCAAAGCATCCATTTTACTCTTGGATTCATCGTTATATCCCACAACCGCTTTCAATACGTATCCTACCAAAAAAGCCGAATACATAATATTGATGCCTAAGAAAGAAAGCACGCCGCACACAAACAGTAACACCGTAAAACTGATGCTGTAAAAATGTATGGGTTTCAACTGCCGCTTCCATGCTTTTGTGTGGTCTGAAATCACTTTTACCGCAATAAAAAGTCCCAGTGTTACGACCACTACCACCAGCATTTCCAAAAATTTTACCTCGCCGGTTGTTGCAATTCTGGTAGCGGCATTTAAAAGAATCCACAGGCACAAATCCTGCAACGTAGCCACCGTCAGAACAGTATTTGAAAATGTTGTGTTCATGATTCCCATATCAAAGAAAATCTTTGATATCACCGGAATAGACGTAATCGCCACGCCGATGGTGAATACAATACCGAATGCCACTTCGTTGCCCAGTACCCCGATATAATCATCCTGAAACATAGATATAAAAGGAATCGCCCCAAGCATTGGAAGAACCGTAGCACCGATTAATACACAGGTAATGATTTTACCGTTCTTTTTATCCACTTCTATATTGGTATTATACCCGGATAAAAACATCAGAAAAATCAAACCCAACTGGTAAAAAATATTCAATACCTTTCCTTCTTCCGGATATGCAGCAAAGACAGAGTCCACCATTTGGGGACAAAAAATATACAGACAACTTCCTCCCCAAAGCATACCGCCCAAAATCTCACCTACAACTCTGGGTGCTTTTATTTTTTCAAATAAAGTTCCGAATCCGTATGCACTGATTAAAAGAAGGGACAATGCAATCAGCGTTGCTATAATTTCCGATTCGGTTAACGTTTGTAAATGCATGCTATTTCTCCGTTTCTTATCGTTCTTTCGTATTTTATGCTTTCATACATACTGTTTTATCACGAAACAAATCAAATTACTGCTTCTTCAATGCGTCAAACTTCGCCTGCATAGTTGGATTATTTTTGGTCAGTTTCTTCACGCTGACCTCATCCACCTTATTGTTGGCAATACGCAACTGATTGTCAGAGCCCTGCAACTCTTTCTTTACTTTTTCCAACTGCTGAATGCTCTTATCAATGGCCTCAATCGCCTTATCAAAATGGTTGTGAGCCAAGGTATAGTTTCTTCCGAAGTCTTCCTTAAACATTTTCAGGTTATCTTCAAAATTGGTAATATCAATATCCTGATTCCGTACGGCCGCCAGTTCCTGCTTATACATCAACGCATTCATGGCCGCATTGCGAAGCAGGGTGATAATCGGAATGAAGCACTGGGGACGCACCACATACATTTTATCATACTTGTAGGACACATCCACAATTCCGCCGTTATACAATTCGCTGTCGCTCTCTAAAAGAGAGACCAAAACCGCATATTCACAATTCTTTTCATTACGGTCTTTGTCCAGTTCTTTAAAGAAATCCTCGTTTTTATGTTTGGTTTTGGTTTCATCCGATTCGTTCTTCATTTCGAACATAATGGAGATGATTTCTATGCCGTTTTCATCGTATTCACGATAAATGTAATCACCCTTACTACCGCTTCGGGCGTCGTTATCCTTCTCAAAATAAGCGTTACGAAAGGCAGTGGCACGCAACTGGTTAAACTGAAGTTCGCAATGTTGCTCCAAAGTTTCGCCCACCATTTTGGTCGTCATGCGGGTCTTCAAATCCTTGTAATAAGCAATCTGTTCATCCTTCTGCGCAAGACGGAGACGATTCAAATCCTTCTCCTGCGCAAGGTCATTCTCCAAGTCGCGCTTCTCGTCTTCCACTTTTTTAACCGCTTCCATTACGGCCAGTTTCTTCTTATCTTCCGAACTGTTTAATTCTGCCTTTAACTCCTTGGCGCGGTCCTCCGCCTGCCGGAGTTGTTCTTTTAGAAGTTCTATTTCTTTATCGTAGGTTTCTTTCGTCTTAAGACGAATATCGTTTTCCTGTGCTTTTAATTCCAGTTCGTGGCGCTTATTTTCCTGCTCTAAACGGACATGAATATCCTTCTCAAACTCGCTGTCGCGAATCTGCTTGATAATTGAACTGAGTTCCGTATCATCTACCGTAAAAGCCTGTCCGCAATGAGGACATTTTAATTCTGCCATATGTAATACCCCCTTTTTTACACATATATTATACTATATCGCACAAAGAGAAAATTTACAAACAGGAAAGGTAATTTTAACCTTAAATCACAAAACCACTGTCTTATAAACAGTGGTTCCGCTCCAATAACATTTTGTAATCTAATCAAAGGACTCATTTTTCCGCCATCTTCCACTCACCAAGCGGTATCCACTCTATTGCCTGAATCAATTCATCACTCGGTACTTCCGGAAGATTCCTATAATCCTCCAATTCGATTTTGTTTTCATAGGTATAACGCCATGCAAATGTATCACCCACCGGCCGTATCCCGAACCTTTGCTTTTTCATAAGTCTGTCTTCAATCCACCGGGTTTTACAAATCGGAAAACCGGCGCGACGCAGAGTAAGTTCCAAATGAATAAGTTGTCCGTATGTTGATAAGTGATGTTCCGATAAAAACAAAAAATATTTATCTTCTATTTTTCGGGGACGTAATATCAAAAGCGGCACTTGGCAAAATTCCCATGTGTGATGTTGTGCAACTCCTTCTTCCATCCAACGCGCGAATACTTCTGTGGAGTTTTCATCAATCTCCCTCAAACGCTTTCTATCCGGTCCTTTATCCCTTCCATCAGAATATACAATATAAAAATCCCGTGGTGTCGGATTATCACTTTTAATAATTGGATATTCTTCTTTTAGTCCCAATTCATCATATAGGAGATCACATGCCTTAAAATAATCCCCGGCGCACATTTTTGACCATCCGCGAGATAATTCATCCTCATCCGACCACGCCAAAAATTCGTCCCACTCTTTCGGATCAACACCGCGTAAAGTATGAGCCCGGTCTTCCGGAACATATTTCCAGAAGGTTTGACTATCCACAATACCTGACCTGTGCTTATGAGGAAGATTTTCTTCCAGAAACTTCCCATAGGTACCTTCTTTGATCATTTCAATGCATTCTTTTACTTCATCTATCATCCATTGAAGTAGCGGTTCCATATCCATTCTCTCTTCATAACGGTCTCTGGTATCTACCAACCAGTCTCCCTCCATATGCAACCCACGAACATCACAGTGTTTTGCAAGATATAATCGAAACCAACAAGTCTCATCCGGAAACATTACAGGCCATTGACTTTTCATTCTTTCAACATTCAAAACCCCCTTCTTTCCGGCAAAATAATCTTCAATGGTTGTCTCTGTAAAATGTGATTGAAATGTTTCAGCAAATTCTTCATATGTTCCCCGCGGAGCACGTATCCAAAACATTCTATCCTCTCCGTCACGATACTTATCATAAGGTTCTACCGTTGCTGCCAATTCATATAGTTCGTCAAATAATTTCCAGTTTTCTTCCAGCATTCCTATCCTTTCGGCAAAACCAATTCTTGTATGAATCTTATCAATATAACGAAAAATCTTTTGTGCATTCATTTAAATATTTTCCCCCTCTGTATTTCTACTTTTTCTGTTTTTCCTTTTGTAATTCTTTTCTTATCTCATCAACCAATTTGACACATTCTTCTTCGGTTAATAATCCGCCATATTTCTTTTTGAAATTTTCTTGTACTTCTTTTCTTATTTCAGTAAAAGTTTTAGTAGGTATACTTACTTTACCTTAACAACACCTACAACCGCTTCATAAAAACTCATACTGCCTCTCTCTCCTCTAATCATTGATTTCCAAATACTTTGCCAATCTGACACCATCTTTTACACCGGCTAGATACAAACATCGTCCCTTTTCGCGTTCCATAATATCTTTCCTTTGTTCATAGTCCGATAAAATTTCACGCTGCGATTCATCTAGTTGTTCCATCGTTTCATATACATCTTTCAAAACCTCGGCTACCGACAAGGCAACATCTTGATATGCCTCATCGGTTTCTTGTATCTCTTCCAATCGAATATCTATCATATCTTCCACAAATCGTCCTGCTTTTTCTTTTACTCTACATCCCATCTTTTTATCCCTTTTCTTACTGTCTCTTATACTCTTCTACAATACCAATTCAGTTTCTCCCACAACATAAACTCACGCGAGCCCATCGCTCTTTCCGGAAAATCTTCCAGATGATATTGTTTGCATGGCCAATCTGCTCTGTCTGCCAAACGTGTACGGGATAACAGGAACAAATAGTACCAATCCGTATAGCGATAGTCTATTGTTTTATTAACAATATCAAAAAAATCACTTCGCACCGCCTCGCCGAATGCATAAAAACAGGTGTCACATTCTTCCATAAATTTGTCAACGTATTCTTGGCTCAACTTTTTTATAGGCTTACCACTTTTTCGACTAACAGTAGCAAAAAAATCACTAATCTCTTCGTCGTTACAACGAAGACGTTTTTCATAACGCTTCATAGTCTCATATTCGGTTCTCGCCGCATAGACCTCATCCATATCCATAAGAAACATTTCAATAGTAACCGGCACTTGTTCCATCATACCTCTTATCGTTTCTTCTTCTTTCTCTGAAAGTTTACGCATACGTTCAATAAATGTCATCTCATCAAGACCCATATACTGAAAAACCTCAAAGTTTTTTAGAATGTATTTCTGCGCCTCAGGCTTATAATATTCCAAATTATTCACTACTGTATTTCCACACTTCATACAATATTCATAATAATCCTCCCCTGACTCATCCACTTGTTTGCAACGGAAGTACTCCTCCATTTCCTCAATTTCTTTCTCCGTCATGGGTCTTTCTCCCGGAGGTAATTTCTGCAGCTCCAGTGTCTTAAAATATCCTCTTATCTTCTTTTGCACATCCTCACTCGGCAAAGTCTGTGCATTACAATATCGGTTAATTGATTTCTGCGCTACTTTGATTTCTCGTGCCAGTTTTGACTCAGACATATCATATCGTCTTAATTTTTGGTTAAGTTCATGGGCAAAATTTTTCTTCGCTTCGGCATTATTTATTTTTGCTGACATCTCTTTTACCTCCTATAATAAGTCTATCTAGATAGACTTACTCTTCTATTTCAACTATCTAAAATTTACTTGGATAACTGCAAATTTTAGAAAAATGGTTAGAACTCGGTTAGAACTGCACTTTTAACTACTTCAATCGCACAACCGACTCAACACTAGAACACAATCTTTGCAATCTCTCGCAAGCCCCGAAAACACTGCATTTAGCAACAAAAAAGAACCCTCAAATTGAGAGTTCTTCTTCTATCGATGCGACAGGATGTTGAATAAATTTGCCTGCGGCAAATTGCGACTCTGCCGTGATACATTGGAATACAGGTTCAGATACTGAAGAAACAAATGAAAAGAAAGTCCCACCCAAGGGTGGAACTTTCTTTTCATCGATGCGACAGGATTTGAACCTGCGACCTCTGCGTCCCGAACGCAGCGCTCTACCAAGCTGAGCCACGCATCGTCAATATTCAAGGTCGTATTTACGACCATTGAATATGATACCTTATTTTAGGTTTGATGTCAAACTATTTTATACCTCTTCTTCATCAAGAATCCGACGAAGGTCTGCAAATTCCACTTTTTTGCAGGCAATGGAGAAGGATACCGCTACAATAAACAGTACCGTAGAGATACTCCGCAAGAAACCGACCCAATCCATACCCATATTCATATAACTGTAACTTACAAGGCCTTCTTGCCCTATCATTTGTGCAGTATACGCGGTTCCAATGCTATTAATCAGAATGGAGACAAAGGACAGAATTCCGGAAAATGTAACAATCGCAATAATCTCCGTGACAATTTTTTCGCTTTTTTCCTTCAGACTGAACAAAACGATAACTGCAAATATAATTTTAACTACCATGGGAATTCCCACTTGAATAATATACCGCATAACAAAAACACCATACACGGAACTATCCGGCATCCCCAACGGACTAAACGTACTTCCGATAAACATTGCAATCAATGCTGCTATTGCATATACAACTTCAATTCCCATCGCAATCCATAATAAAGTTTTTGCAGGTTTTTGCATTGTGATTCCTCCCACACAATTTCATTTGTCTGATTGTGATTTTACATCAAAAAAATCTCCAAAGCAATAGGATACTTCTTCATCGCTTAAGGGTTCCTTCTTTTCCCGCTCTGCTACCTGTCTCTCTTTCTCCCGCAACGCTTCCTCGTATCCTTTTAACGCAGCAAAAGGCATAAATTGCTTCGCCCGCTCTTCCCTGCTCATTTTAGGTCTTTGTGTCATTTCGTTTCACCGCTTTTATGACCGCCGATTTGGAGATTACGCTCCATCGTCATGGCCCCTTCCTCCAGATTCATTCCTTTTAAAATGGCGTTTTTGCCAAATTTGCGTTTGATACCAATCACCGCCTGCTGCATCTTATGTTCCCGCTCCAGTTCCACCGGATCGGAAAACAGGTCATACTGCCGATAACCCTCTTCCGTCACACGGTTACAACAAATATTTACCCTTCGAATCGGCAGTGCCGGGTCCTTCAGACGTTCATACAAAGCCTCCACCTGCGGAATAATACTCCTCGCCGAATTAGACGGCGTTGTAAAAGAAACCGTTCCGTGCACGCCCGGAATTTTCAACTCATTGGAATATCCCATATGCAAAGTAACCGACTGCGTCACCAGCCCTTTTTCCACCATGTCCAGGCACAATAAATCCATCATTTCCTTCACAATCAATTTGCCTTCTTCATGTTCATAATCCCGCATCAAAACCTGTCCGCTGGTAAGGCACCGGCTCTGTGCCTTATACTTCTTGATATCTTCCATGGTCACCGGCTCCCGCCCCCAAGCATGATCAATCAAAAGTTCCGCATCTACGCCAAAATCATGATACAGTATATCCTCGTCCATATGGGCTACGCCTTCCATCTTAAAAATACCGTAGCGTTCCAACCGCTTCGCAATGCCCGGTCCAACCCTCCAAAAATCCGTAAGCGGTCTGTGATTCCATAAGGTTTCACAATAAGTTTCTTCGGTCAGTTCCCCGATACGGTCCTCGGAATGCTTGGCCGTAATGTCCAATGCCACCTTGGCCAGATACAGATTCGTTCCGATTCCGCAAGTCGCCATAATCCCTGTCTGTTCATAGACATCCTTCATAATTGCAATCCCAAGTTCCCTTGCCGTCATTTGATACAAAGCAAGGTAATCCGTTACATCCATAAAAACTTCATCGATGGAATACACATGAATATCATCCTTGGAAATATACTTCAAATAAATCTCATAAATATCCGCCGACACCTCAATATACTTCTTCATACGGGGCGGCGCCGTAATGTATTGAATATGCTTCGGAATCTCAAACACCCTGCACCGGTTCTTCACTCCCTGCGCCTTCATCGCCGGAGAAACCGCCAGACAGATGGTTTTCTCCGAACGCTCCGCATCCGCCACAATCAGATTGGTGGTCATCGGGTCCAGCCCTCTGTCCACGCACTCCACCGAAGCGTAGAACGTCTTCAAATCGATACATATATAACTTCGGTTCTCTGCCATGGTCCCTCCTTTCCTCACATAAAAACTCCAAACCCGGATCCGCACAGGCATCCGTTATCGAACATCCGTTTGTTTTTAGTTTACTCCTTTTCCGCAAAAATGCAACCGGTTTTTTGTTCCAATTCACTGATTTGTATTTTTCCTTCCGTCACGATGTATGGATATTTTTATTCCGGAAAGAACCGTTTTCGACTGTGTCAGCACTTAATGAGCAGAAATGAAATGCACTGCGAGTTTAGTACTGCTACATCAGTCGAACGAGCGCGAGCGCGTTCTTTTGGAATATAAAATACTCCATACATCATCGCGCTTGCAAAACACAAATAGTGGCACAAAAAAGCCCGACTCATTTGTCGGGCTGTACATTCTATTCTGCTACAAAAAGGATTTCGCCGTCTTTTACAAGACCAAACTTGGCTTTTGCTACTTCTTCGATGTATGCCGTTGTGTGGGTATACTTCTCAAACTCCGCAATTTCAAGACTTCTGGCTTCTTCCTGCGCAATCAAATCCATATAATATTGTTCTTCTTCCGCGTATGCTTTCTGTTGCTGTTTTAACTGGTGTGTCTGCACACCAACCACCAACATCATAAGAGCAACCACAGTCGTTACCAGAATGATACCGGTACGATTGCGATGATTCTTACGGTACGCAGCCTTTTTACGCCGTGTAGCCATTTGCGTATCCCCCACTAAATTTCCTCTTCGTTATGTAAATCACCATTCTCTCCATTGTGTTTACATAATGCAATTGTAAACCATTTTATGCAAACCGTCAACCGCTTTTTTAACATTATGGTAACTTTTTTTATTCCATTATTTGCCTGCAAAAGTCCCGAATTTACGTGCTTTTTTGCAATTTTTATTGGCTTAAATACAAAATATGCTAATCTTTTTATGTAAACCACAATATATTGTATTGCTTTGCCAAAGCAATTTACATAAAATCGGCTTATTCCGCTTTTATACAGAAGCATGCCGATTCCCGCACCTACCACAAGAAACCAGCGCAACACCCCGTTATTTTGCTCCCGCAGGGCAAGAAATACCACAATTCCGGTAAAAAGCCAAAAACTTAAGTCCTCCAGAGACTCCATAAAAGTATTATGCTTAAAAACTTTCCGGCAAATTATCCAGCCGTCATACACAAACGTCAGTCCCGCACCGAGCACTACGGAATTGGCAAACAACCTGACCTCGTTTAAAATTTCACCGCTGACTTCCATTAGCGGAACAGTTTACCAAAGAATCCTTCTGCTTTTGCTGCCGGTGTGGAAACATCGGAATACACAAGGCTGTCAACCCTGCCCTCCAAATCCACTTCGCCCTTTTCCAGGGAAAGGCGGGTTACATGAAGTTCGCTTCCTTTTATCATAAGCATTCCCTGCTCGGTCTCCATAATCATTTCATTTACATCAAACGCCAGCACATCCACAATTCCGTTTAAGCCGCAGGTCTTGCGCCCCATCAGCATTACTTTATGTGCCCTGCCGGTTTTGCCGCCATAATTCAAATCTTCCATACCACACCTCCATAGCCTTGTATAGTATATTCCCCCGGCAACACAAATATGAACACATCTTTGTTGCTTATTTACGGTATCAGGCGTAAAATAAAAAACACGAAAGGAAAAAATTTTATGCATACTGCGGACCCGAGTAAAAAAATTTCAAAAGAACCGAAAAAAGTGTCCCTGCCGGACATTCTGCTGTATCTTATGTTTGCCGGCTACCTTTTTATGGTATTCGGCGTTACCCTTTTGGGGCGCTATAACAATCAAAGCGATTTCTTCCGCCTGATGCCCTTTTATTCTTATATGGAAGCCTGGTATCGATTCGAAGACGCGAGTTGGCGTAACCTGATTTTGAATATTTTTATGATGGTTCCCTTCGGACTTCTTCTTCCTTATCTCCATAAAACATTCCTAAAATTCGGCCCCACAATTTGTGCCGGCCTGACCTTCAGTTTGCTGATTGAAGTATGTCAATTGGTGCTTCGACGGGGTATTTTTGAAACCGATGATTTGATAAACAATACGCTGGGAACCCTGATTGGGTACGGATTCTACCGCCTGGCGGATTTTATCCATAAAAGAATCAAAAAAGAACCGGTTTTCGGCAAACCGATTCTTCTGTATCAACTTCCGCTTATCATAACTGCGGTTGCTTTTATCAGTATTTTTACCGTGCATCATTTTCAGGAACCGGGCAACTTAAAGTGCCACCATATTATGAGGGCCCATCCGGTCTCGGTTAGTTGTAACACTTCCTTTGACGCAGGAGAAGAAACCGCTCCGGTGTATGTCGTTCCGAACGGCGAGATCTACAAAGAGTTTCCCATTATCACGGAAGAAGAAGCCTATCTGCGCATTGCTGACGGCATCTTCCTCTACGAGCCTGCCCACGAGCCTAAACATATTGTGGTAAACGATATTTTTCTTTCGTATGAGGTAGACTCCAAGGGCTTCTATCAGCCGATTTATATCCTGGAATGCTCCATCGACGGTCTGGATAAAAGATTGTATACGCCGGCCATACGATATCCTCACATAAAACCACCTCCGAATTTCTCCTTTTATTCAAGATAAAGAAAAATATCATAGAATTAATCTTTACGACAAGTCTCATGTCC
>X409_Impala__coassemble_369_pt1 | contig 34495 bp, 29 predicted proteins | sample X409_Impala__metabat2_low_PE_002 | metagenome-assembled genome bin X409_Impala
CAGTAATATAATAAATATTAATGTAAAATAGATATCAGGGCATCCGTAAGGGTGCCCTTTTTTAAAGAAGTGCAAAAAGTTAGATTTGTTTTGTCGAATAATAATGAAAAATGGCTTTCAATATATTATAATTTCTATAGATGGATATTAACAATAAGGGGAGGCTTGCAATGAATAATTTATTACTCGTAGGAAATGGTTTTGATGTAGCACATAGATTACATACCAGTTATGATGATTTTTTGACAATAATGAAATTTTGGAAACATATTATTATTGCTATTAAAGATACTAAAAATGGAAGAAATATTAATGATAAAAATCCGTTTCATAAGTTCGCTCTTAATGTCTCAAATATGGATGAGGATAATTTAAAGAAACTTGGCGACATCATAGAAAAAAATAGTTGGGTCAAATACTATTGTAAATGTGAAGCAGAGATTGATGGTTGGATTGACTTTGAAAGAGAGATTTATCCAGTTATTGATATGTTTGAATTTGTTTTTAATGCAAATTGTAATACAATAGGACATGGTGGAAAATATGGAGAAGCATTAATTGATAGAAATGATTTTAAATCAAAAAATATATTGAGAGTAGCAAGATTATGGGATAAATATATTAATGCAAATGGTGTCGATAATATATGTGTGAAAGAACCATATGCGTCATTGCAATATGGCATCTTGAAAAAGAAAATATTAAAAGATTTGAGAGAAGAGTTTGATGAATTTATACTAGCATTTGAATTATATTTATATGAATTTGTATATAAACGAGATGATGTAAAGATATTGAAACAGATTAAAGATTTAGATATTAATACAGTAATTAGTTTTAATTATACATTGACGGAACGATTATATGGATTAAGTGAAGAAAATGTACATCATATACATGGAATGATTCGCGAGGATTTTTCTGGTACAAAGAATAATATGGTTATGGGAGTAAATGAGCAGGAAGATTCAAATATGGATTTCATTTACTTTGTAAAATATTTTCAGCGTATACAAAAAGCATCTGGTGTTAGGTATAAAGAACTCATAAAGAGGGAAACAACAGATGGAATGGCAACACATACAGATTATATTTTACATATATATGGACATTCATTAGATGAAACTGATGAGGACATTTTGAAGTATGTAATAGGCGATAAAGAATCAAATGATAGAATTAAACTAAAACCAAAACGTGTCATTATATTTTATTATGATGATGCAGATTATGAACAAAAAGTAATTAATCTGATTAAATTATACAGTCGCTCGATAGTAGAAACATATATGGAAAAGGGGTTGTTTGAGTTCAGACAGACTACCAATGAATTAGTGTGATAGTTAACGGGGGATATATTATGGAAAATGAAAAAATAGATGTACTCAACAGAGAAGATTTTATTAATAAACTTAAAATATTAGTTGAAATACTTGCTGATAAAAAACAAGGATGCTGTTTTGGTATTGATGGTGCATGGGGAAGTGGTAAGTCTTTTGTATTAGAAATGTTTGAAGAACAATTGAAGGACATTCAGTTAGAAGAAACAAATGATAATAAGTATTTTGTGTTCCATTATGATTGTTGGAAGTACGATTACTATGAAGAACCAGCAATAGCAATTATATCTGCAATGCAGGATGTAGCAAAAGATGAAATTTCATTATTTACAGAAGATACAGCGCAAGGAATAAAAGTAGCATGGAAAACAGTTGAAAAAACATTAGAAAAGATTGCAGGAGAATTTTGCAAAAATAAGATTGGTGTAGATTTAGTAGACATTGCTAAAGATGTATTAAAAGAGAATGATGAACAAAAAGATAGTAATAAGGAATTTGATAAGTTGTATGGATTCAAAAGGGCACTACAGTCAGCAAGAGAGAACATACAGGAAATTGCAAAAAATAAGACCGTTGTTATTGTTGTTGATGAATTAGATAGATGTTTACCGACTTATTCAATAAAGGTATTGGAAAGATTACATCATATTTTTGTAGATATAGATAATGTGATAATAATTGTATCAATGGACAAATCACAATTGGAGCATTCAATAAAAGAAATTTATGGAAATATAGAAGTAGATACATACTTGAGAAAATTTATATCATTTAAAGTTAATTTAGATAACGGTATAACTAGCAGTTATACAGAAAAATTTCCTTCATATTTCTCTATGTTTGATTTTACAGCCGAAGAATCTAAGGAGGTAGAGGAATTTCTTTCAAATATATTGGTTGGGTTAGATATGAGAACACAGGAAAGAATATTTAATAAGGCAGAAATTATACATACTATAATAAAAGATGACAATATTAAAGATTGCAGTATCCTGATGTTTGAAATGTTATATCTTACAATTGCATTTAGAACTAAAAGAAAACATTTGCGTTGGCTTAGTAAGATTTGGTCAGCAACATACGGAGAATATCAAAAGATATTAGGAGAACAGTATTATAATATGTTAAACGAATATGGTAAGAAGGTTCGTACCAGTACGCAGCATAATGGTGATTGGGTAATAAATGATACATTGGTTGGTAAGACATTCTTTTGGTTGGCTAATATATATGCAAGTTATAACGAAGGTGTATGTAAACCATATTTCTATCAAAAACAATCTGCACAAAGAGTTGAATTGGTGCATAGATTTGCGGAGTTAGTAGATATTGTGGATAGTGATTAAACGGTCTATAATTGTGTAATGCCGGTTGTCATATTTGATGACCGGTATTTTCTTTTGCAATCACGATCACTGATTTATCACCACAAAAATAAAAATTAGACCCATTCCTGAAGGCATTCCAAAGTTTATTACAGTGGAAATGACAACAATTTCTACCGAAAAAGTGATTTCCATAGCAGGGGGATAAAGAGTAGTCCTGAGTGATACACAATTTTAATTGTGTACCACTGGTGTCTGCATTGAATTAAAATTTGGGGATACACGGAATGGTTTTCATAGTGGCCGCAACCAGACCGCATTATGTAAAAATCAATCTGCATTCCAGATTCGTGGATAAGATTCCAGCATTATTATAAAATTGTATTTTTTAATTGGTAAATTGGAGGATGGGTAAAATTTTTTAATCCGACTTCAGAACGATTTTTCACTGCATTAGTCTAATTTTAACCATTGCATTAGGTCAAAAAGAAATGGTAGCACTTAAGTTTCAAATTTTTTGGAAAAAATTTGATGTATCAAAAGACCATATTTTTGAATTTCAGAACCATAAAATATGAAATGAGAGAATAATGTTGCCGGTACAGTCACCGATATTAATTATGGCACCAATTTTTATACATTGGAATCATAAGTAGTATAATTTATTTAATTTGATAAAGGCGGCTCCGTTCAAAAGAAGCCTTTATATAAATATACTTTCATAAAAAACCGCCGAAATAGCCTTTTGTGTTTAAATGCACGGAAGGTTATTTCATTTATAGCAGAAAACCTCTGCATAATTGCAGAGGTTATTTTCTTAAACCATATAAGAAATGTTGTAGTAATATTTTCTGTTCATCATTCAACATCGAAACATCTAATTGCTTATCAGTCTCAATCTTTTCAAAACCAAGTAAATAATCAGTGGAGCATTGATATAACCGGGCAAGCGACACGAGAATTTCTAAACTGGGAACACGTTCGGAACGCTCATAGTTCGAAACAATGGAAGGGGATACACTGATAGCATCGGCAACTTCTTTTTGTGATAAGTTCTTAAGCATTCGTTGTTCCAGTAATCGTTCACCTAAACCATAAATCATAGCCAATACCTCCATTTGTTTTTAGTTTACTATGGTTATATTGTCTTTAGGACAGTAGAAGTATGCTAAAAGCATTGCATACTTTGCTAAAAGACGATATAATTATAAAAAATACTGGAGGATAAAGAGAGTGGGTACAACACAGAAATTAAACACAGAGCAGGAAGATATATTATACTTGCTGTCTAAAGCGGATGAAATACATATATTAGACTGTAATGATAATGAAAAAATATATAGAGTTGCTCTCGAATCATTTAGTTATGTTCCTGATGAAGTTGATACTATCATAAAAGAATTACAAGGATTCGGTTATGTTGATAACGAGAACGAAATAACACCAAATGGAACAAATTATTTAAAACATAATACCATTAAAGAGAAACAGGAGAAAATCAAGAAAAAGAAAATAAACAGTTGGAATGCGAAGATTAAACTTGTTGGCGGTGTAGTGGCTTTATTAGCAACAATAGTAACCACTATATTAGCCATATATAGTGCATTTAAAAACTAAGCATAACATAAAAAATAGCGTTCAAATAAAATGTAATTAAATATATTTTAATTTTAAAATTTTCATTAGAGGGCGTCAGCAGATGCCCTCCTACATTTTGACAAATAGGAGGTCTAAAAATATGTCAGGCAAGTTTATGAAAGTAAAGCGTTTTGCAATTCCAACACTTACACTTGTTATAATTGCAAGTCAGTTGATGGGGTGTGCGGCCGCAAATCAATCTGAATTACTGGAGATGATAAACCAAGGCGACCAAATAGAAATTGAGGTTGCAGTACCAATCAATGAAGAACAGGGTACCGAAGAATCCATAACATGGGAAGAACTTGCATCTCTTACTACAAATGATACCTTGCGTTCCGAATGGGATGATATCTTAGGTATTATCAACACCGAAACAGGTAAAAATGGTGTGCTTTATGTAGATGTTACAGGTGTCAACAATAACAACAACACTTTGCAAATGGCATTACATAACAGAGCATTTGTAAAACTTATGGAAGATGAGGATAGTTTATTAGAATTAGCCGAAGCATCTATGAGCCAATATGCAGACCTTGATGCTGAAGAAGAAATGAAAGCATATTACATGGGTATTAATGGATATTTTAACCTGTTACCTGATGCAACTCCGAACTACTGTAACGCAGACAGTACACTCACCAGATTAGAGTTTATGTCAATGGTAACCAGAGCGGAAACACCGGTACAGGAATTAGAAGCCGATACCGCATTCGCAACCGCAGTCGGTAATAATGAACTAAACATCTATGCACAGGAAGTAGCAGATAGCAGTTACCTTGATATTGAATCAAAGTCATTAAATAACATGACCGCTAACGGCACAATTACCAGAGGCGAAGCAATTTATTTGATAATGAATCATTACTTCCCTAATGAGTTAGCAAATGTTGATTTAAGTACTGCAAACTTAAGTGATTGTATAGATGGTGGTAATATCGCAGAAACACAGAATTTCATAGAAGATGGCGTAGCAAAGGAATACTGGAAATCCTATGAATTAGTTTATGCAATTCAGAATCCAGACCAAGGCGTTCCCACAGATATGTACAAAGCACTGGTTTTAGCAGAACAAATGGGAATCATCAACAGTGAAACTCGATGGGATGAAGGAATCACCAAAGCAGAAGCCATAGAACTTCTTGTATCCGCACTTATGCAGGAAACCAGCATTGAGGTGTTTAACTACAACCAAGGCACCATCACCGGCTACGAAGCCCCCGAAGATGCAGTAGTAGACGAAAACACCAACCCCAACGACATCGGTCATGAATATGCACCCACTGAAGAGGAAGAAGTAGTCGAAGAAGAAACCACAGAGACCACGGAAGAAGAAACCCAAACAGAAGAGAATCAATCATCTTTCCAGTGGCCAGACGAAGAAACCAGAGAATGGTTTGGAACAGAGTTCGGTCTATCTGAGGACGAACTTAATAATATGACACAGCAACGCTTTGATAGTTTATTACAAAGTTGGTTAAGTGGTGATATAGGTGCTTCCAATAACACCGGCGGCAATAGTGGTGGCTCAACCAGCGGCGGTAGTTCAAATAGCGGTCCTGAAAATGGTGATTACAGTAACGGCGATACCGGTGGTCTTGCACCAGCACCTCTCAACCCTGGTACAGTCGGTGGAAATATGTAACGTTATTAATACACAAAAGGCAATGGCGTAAGGCTATTGCCTTTTCACTTACATTCCGATATAGTTATTAATAATTTTTTTAATTTTGCATAAGCACTGATTTGTAATTTCACTGATTCTGCGGTATAATTATGTTATGAAAATAAGGAGTAGAAAATAATGAATATCAACTATAATATTGAAGATTATGAGGCGAATTATATGAATAGAAAAATAAATAGAGAACCTTGGTATTCTGGGAATGAACTGGTTAGGTCATTGGAGTCTTTAAATGAAAAGCAATATAATAAAAGATATATATTTACCGACTTAATGGATTTTTTGTGTAAACCAAGTCATGATATATGTGCGTTATATGGATTAAGAAGAACTGGAAAATCCGTATTAATGCGTCAAGCTATGAGAGAGTTAATAGAAAAGAATGTAGCTAAACCAAATGAAATTGCATATATAACATTTGGTAGAAATACAGACAGTACTGATGTAGAGATTATACAAGATATAAGGGAGAAAAAAGATGTCATAAAATATTTTTTTATTGATGAAATATCTTATATCAAAATGCATTTGGAGAATAACTTATTAAATTTGTTGTCAGATGAGTTTGCAACAAAGGGAATAAAAATTGTAATTGCTGGAACATTTTCTTTTGCTTTGAAACTGTTATCGAACGATGTATTATTTGATAGAATGCAAAAAATTGATACAACATACTTTTCTTTTAAAGAAGCCTACGAAGTATTTGGATATAGTATAGAACATTTCACACAGTATGGTGGTATAATTATGAATCCGGATAATAAGAAAATAAGTCCTAAAGAATATATGAAGACGGCTATAACTGATAATATTGTTAACTCTTTAATTAGAAGTGATAAATTATACGAAATAGGCTACTTAGATAAAAAAGTGGATAGAGCAATTGGTGATGAAAAGGCACTAAAACTAAGATTAACTACTTTGATAAAGAGAGTAGTTGATAATTATATGAAGTTACTAATTTATAAAGATATTGTGAAATGTAACTATAGATTTTCTGACATAGGTAATCTGGCACAATTGATAAGACAGAGGTCAGAGAGAGATAATTTTAATGATGAATTACTTGATATAATAAACATTAATAAACAGCAGTATTATTGCATTTTAGAAGAAAAACTAGGAACGTTTGAAAAAGGTGATATTACAGAGGAATGCTTTAATGAATTAATCACTATTTTAAAACAAATAGGTGTTATTGAAGATATTTATTTGCAACATGCTCAAGAAAGTTGCTTTGTTACAAATTATTTAAGATATGGATTGTGCGAAGAGATTCTTAGTCAAATAGAAAGAGATATAAGTATAGAGACGAATAATCGTTATGATGTAAGTTTAGCTTCGAACAATCTTAAAGGTTCCATATTGGAAACAATAATTTATTTAGACCTTAATTATTCTAATAAATATAAATTTGACAAATATAGAAATAAGAGTAATGGATATGAAGTAGACCTTGTAATTAAGGATGATGAAAATGGAACGATGGATATATATGAAATAAAATATTCTTCACAACCACTAATTACACATGCTAAAAATTTAGTGAATAATGACTTTATTTTGGAATTGGAGTCTGAGTTGGGATATAAAATATCATCTTATAATGTAATTTACAATGGAGAAGATATAGTAAAAACAATTAAACCTCAAGACGTTTTTGAAGAATTGAAAGAGTTGGCTATTAAAACAGATGGAAAGAATAAATGGAGTAAGCTAAAGCAAAGAGCATCAACTTTCAAATGGCCACAAAGAAGCATCAACTATATTAATGCTACAAATTTCTTGTGTAATATAAATGTATACTAAATTAATACCCGAATAGTTAAATTAGGAAAAGGACATCACATCAAGTTGATGTCCTTTTTTTATGCATTCCTTTAATAATTTCAAAATTTTAATTTTGATTTTTTAAATAGGAGGCAAGCAACATGAAATCATCAACACGCATTTCAAAGTTTAAAATAACTATCATTTCACTGCTAATCACAGTGATGATAGCCCCAATTTTACTAGAACCACTCACAGCCTATGCCGCTAACGTCATCACAGAAGGTGAAGCCGCTGATGATGGCACATACACTTCATCAGGCGACAAATGGTACGCAACCTACGCTACAGGCTGCGGTTACAAAGGTCAAGGTGTTCTCATTTACCTACTAGAACGCAATGGCGGTGGCGCAGTCGCCGGCACCACCCCTAAAGCATATCCTTGTCACGGTAACATGCTTAACTATGAACTTCGTGCCCAAGATAAATATAATCGCTATCCAATGGTTACTGCTTGGGAATCAAATTTACCACAGTGGGGTGGTGATGTCAGAGACAATGGTGGTTTAATTCATAGTCAAAACACATCCAATGTTGAATTAATTAAAGCATGGCTTCAAACACGAACAGCGACAGTTAGTGGGACTGCTTCTACTAAAGGTATTGATATGGTTGAGACAATTTGGGGTTCAGCAGTAGCCCAACGCTTTGCCAACGAAGAAATCATCCTCATCATCGAACCAATCATCGCAAACCAATTTGCAAGATATCGAGAACTAACCACTTTAAGCAGTTTAAACTCAAATTCATCAATATATGACATGAGAAATGTATTAAGAACGTTTCAAACAAACATCGCAAATCAGACAAATACCTCTATGAGTAGTGATTTGAGTTTCTTAATAACAAATAAATTAGGTCAAATAGACAATTTAATTGCAGGTCGTATACCTGACTCATTAGAAGATGGTATAAGAGAATCCTTACTAAATGACCTTGACCGCTTAATCACAGGCACCAACATTTACATGCCTCTAGGCGACCCTATAGCAGGTACCTCAAAGGAAGTTTACAAATACTACAACGAATTATCAGTTCCTTCATACTTTGTAGTTTGGAACAAATGTCAACCCGGCATGAATTACTTCCGTAAAGCGGCAAATTCATGTACGGTATTAAAAACTGGTTCAGTAGTTTGTGCGAATGCGAATTTTACATTATATGATGGCAGTTTTGCTATTAAGAAAGCACACGACTTATCAACAATAGAAACTTATTCCATAGGTATGATGGCAATGTTGGCATGGCATAACGACTCATCCCAAACCACCTGCAACGAACCCGAACAACCAGCACCCCACGACCCACCCAACGAATCCACAGGTACCTACACAATCATCAAAACCTATCGTGACCGTAATTCAATCACCAACCAATTAGTTCACGTAGACACCACCCATCGTTCCAATGTACACAATCAAATATTAATTGAGGACGAATCAGAGTACACAGTAGTCGCATGGAAGATTGCATCCCAACAAAATCTCTCCATTCAAGGACCCACATGGGAATCAAGTGTCCCAGGTCACATACAAGAGAGTGGTACAGATACTGGTTTAGTTGAGTGTGACCCCACCCACAAATATCTCTATGTACTCCTAGAGAAAGGCAACGGCACCCTAAATGCAAACTACAACCTCTCCCAATCCCAACTCACCCGCCATATCACTATTAATAATCCTGACAATCCAACAGTGAGTGGCACCACGATGATAAGCTTATCAAGTTTATCGTTTAATTGGACGATTGGAGCACATACTAGAACAGGTTGTAGTGGACACAGTTATACAGATGGTTGTCATAATAGTTGTAATTACAATCATAGTTGTGGTACTAAATGTTTCAACAACAACACACCATTAGGTGTTATTTTTTTGCTTAAAATTATTTATTAAAATCATTTTGGGAAAAGGTTTATGCTTTGCTTCTTTCGTCTTATTCGTACTATTATATAGTTAAACACACACACTATTTTTTCTTATTGCGCTTTTTAAGTGTCGCAACTTTCAAATTCTCAAAAAGTTCTGGGAAAACTTTATGAGATATTTTTTTGCTAATCATAACTTCTTGGTCAAAAAGGTTAGTGACCGTCTTACTGTTTTGGTCTAACGGTTTATCAGTACTGTTTATAATCTGACTCAAATAAAAATATGCATTATCTGCTTCGTCATCTTTCCAAGACCGGTATGTAACACGCTTAACCAAACCTTTGCTTTTTAAATAGCCTTTTTCTGCATGTAAATCATTCCAAGCGACTTCATACATATTGTCAATGCAGTAAGAAATGCAGGACTGCAACTCTGAATTAGACGTAATCGGTGAGGATTCTACCATACCATAAGACCACTTGTCCTGAATGTACTTGTTACGAACTTCGGTATCGAAGTTGCAAAGCATGTGATAATGCCAGTTGTTTGTCTCTTTCTGTCTGCTGAAGGATGCAACATAAACATAATTATCATAAGCGTATCTAATGCGTTGTATGAATTTTTTGAATGCATTGTGGCAGATATCCAAATCATTTGCACCTTCAAATCTTCTGGGGTCAAAAGTCAATGTAACAAATTGAACATTAGGAACTTTGAAATTCATATAAGCATCTGTACGGAATTGTTCGGAGCGTCTGTTCAATCGTTTCTTATAATTGTAAACAGCGTACTTTCTTGCAAGTTCACCATTATCAGCATTAGGAGATTTCCTTTTTGGCTTTGCATCAGCAGAAATTTCTGCTTTCTCAGATTTTGCTTTACCAATCTCACTGAATACAGTTTCCATTGCAGGGGTCATAGGTTCATTAGCCGCATTTGTTTCCTGATTGCTGCCACCCGATAATATTTCACGATATTCCTCAGCAAAATTGTCACTAACATCTTTAAAAATGGTAATACGGGTACTTCGGTTTGTCATATCCAGTTTAAAATGATCTGCCATATCTGCGCCTCCTCACAAAATAATTCTACCTTACAGCATATTCTGTTTACAACATATATTTTTAGGTTTAGCGAAGTTTCGATGCATAAAAATATAATTAATAAAAGATTGGAGATAGTGGTTATGAAAAGCAGTTTGAATTCTAAAAACTTAACAGCAATTGTTGTCAGTGTGGAAGAATTATACAGTCTGGTAAAAGAAATGAGAGACGCCGGCGAACAAGTGGTGCAGTTACAGATTTGTGAGCCGGTGCCCGATATTGAACTGGAAAAGCATATCAGTTTTGAAGCATACGGTGCCGCCTGTGGTGGTGCTACGGATTATGAGCAGATAGAAACCGTCACCCAAGAAGAATATGAGCAGGCTTTATGGTGTGAAGATTTTGAAGAATAAGAAAATACTTTTAAAAGTATCTGCAAAGTAAAAAGCCCTGACAGAGCCGACAGCATTTTTGTGATATAAAATAAAAATGTTGGAGGATAAAAACATGGGAAGTAAAATGTTTCATACAGAGGTTACCAATACAGGCCGCCTTGGTGTTAAGTATAATCATAGTGATGCACTCACAATTGTGGGATATATGAGTCCTTATGCATCCAGAAGAAGCGATGAGTGGTTGGAGCGTAAACTGCTAAATTTATATACTGCATATTATTATCGGGTATTACTGGAGACCAAAGGCCGCTTTTGGTCTGATACAGACAAGCAAGCCTTAACTTATGCAAAGGGAGGAACAGGGGATGGCGGCAAGGTTTAAGTTTAAGAGTATAAGAAATGGTTGTCTGTTAGGTATGTATCTGATACAACCAGACGGACATTACAGACCGGTTGCGGAAGTAATTATGCCGATGGATGGAGACTGGCGCGCTGATGTTGATTTCTATGATGAATTAGAAAAAGCCTACCGTTCCAGATTAAACAAAGCAATCGGACAAGGCGAGGAACCATATCAACCATATTAAAGAATTGCAGACATCATCATTTGTGGTGGTGTCTTTTTTTATTGCTGATAAATTGAACTTTATATATCAATTTAAAAATGACAGTAGTGTTTATATGTGTATGATAGTAATTTTATTTTGAAAAAACCAATAAAAACAAAGGAAAAAGCAGGAAAAATAAAAAGTGTATGAAATTAAGGAACTGCATTTAATACAAAATTGGATATGCACATTTTGATAACTGGTTAGAAAACCACATCATCACCGGCCGCAGTTTTGATACATTTCTGTGTAATTAGGAATAAAATACAACGATTAGTACCAAAATCAGCAACAGTATCTAAAAAATAGCAGTAACAAAGGAAAACGATTTCCTAAACATATGGCAAGATTGTTTACCAATATATCATAAATAACAAGTGTCACCGCTACCTTATGAAAAAATAAAGATGTTAGCATTTCCATAACTGGTTAATAAAAATAATTTTCATATCCTGTGCAAAAAGTAATCTGTTTATTTCTGATATCACAATTGATGACAGTAATCAGTAAATCATTTATTGTGCAAATTTACCAATAAAATAAGCCAAAATGCAAGAGCGAAAAATTATCAATCATATACGCCTATGAGATGTATCATATAGGGGTATTCAATTTTGACATACGCCTCAACCACTTATCAAATCAGGGTTTCGCCAATAGACATAAAAAACACCAGTGATACAATATAAGTAAAGGTATTAATACCAAAGCTGATGTATAAATTAAAAATGTATAGATTCAATACAAATCTGCCGGAGACATTGGGAATAAATCAATAGTCGTACCTTTTACATAAGACACATATGCACTACATATTAAGTGTTTTAAATAAAACCGCATAGCGTTAGCAAAGGATAGGACTCCTGCCATTAAAATGGTGGAGTCCTATTTTTATACCGTATTTTTTATGGAAGTTATCTTTTAGAATTTGGAGGTAACTTTTATGCTTTACAATAGTAACGCGATAAAACAAAAGCAAACAGTATATGGACAAGATGAAGTTCATAAAATGAAACAAGAGCAATCGGTAGAGGTTTGTAAGAGCGTGCAAGTAGAAACGACCGCTACATATAAAAAGAAGGAAATCAAGATTTTAATGGAATTTCCACAAGAAGCAAATTGGAAAGCAGAGGAAGAATTTAAAAACAGACTTAAAGAGATTTATTTAAGAAAAATAAATATTGGGTCTATGCAGTCTGGGGAATCTGCGTTACAATTCGCTTCACCTGATAAGACCGCAGATTTAAAAAATAACTTGGAGGATAAAGATTATGAGTAAAAAGAGAGTACGAACCTTATTAAGAGTATCATCAAAACAGCAGTTGCACGATGATGATATACCTATTCAGCGTGCGGAAGTGCAAGGATATATAGATAAACATCCTGATTGGGTCTTTGATAAAGAATACATAGAGGGTGCTGTTTCAGCATATAAAAATTCTGCCGAAGACAGAGAACTTCTGCAACAGATTCTGTTGGATGCCAAAGCACATGAATTTGATGTGTTATTAGCATATATGTCTGACCGTATTGGACGTAAGGATGAATACAGTGCCTATGTTGTACAGTTGAATAGTATGGGTATTGAAGTATGGACTATCAATGATGGACAATTAAAGACAGAAGAACACATTGATAAACTTATGAATTACATTCGCTTTTGGCAAAACGAAGGTGAATCTAAAAAGACTAGCGCCAGAGTTCGGGATGCACAGAGAGAAATGGTAAAAGCCGGTAAGTTTGTGGGTGGAAAAGCACCTTTTGGGTACCGGTTAGTGCCATCCGGGGAAATAAGTAATCATGGAAGATTACTAAAGAAACTTGAAGTTGTGGAAAAGGATGCCGAAATTGTAAGGAAGATTTATTCTTATGTTATCAACCAAGGTTTTGGCTACGAAAGGATTGCAAAAGCATTAAATGCGGAAGGAATACCTGCAGTCACAACAGATAAATGGAAAGCAGGAACGATCGGAAGTATATTAAAGAATCCTATTTATATGGGGTACTATTCAATTAACAGAAGAATCAATCATGGTAGTTTTACACGATTGGACCGAAAAGATTGGATATATTCCGAAAAGCAGATACCTGAAATAGTAATCATATCTCAAAGTGATTGGGAAAGAGCGCAGGAGATTAGAGAAGCACGTAAAAATAAAATCAATGCTTCAAAAGAAGAAGGATTAAAAATGTATATGGAACAGTACAATGTGCCATTTAGTACAAAAGGTAAACTTGCTTTAATTGGTTTAGCATATTGTGGTTATTGTGGAAAGCGTCTTAAAAATGGAAGTTATTGTAATAGATGGATTACGAAAGAGGGAGAAGAAAAAGTAGCATTTGCCGGTAGGTATATTTGCCAGTCCAAATGTGCCGAACGCAATTGTTATTCTCAAGAATACCTAGAGGGAATAGTATTTGAAGTAGTAGAAGCCTATATGGAGAAGTTAAAAAAGGTGGATATTACAGAAGAAATACAAAAAATGCAATTTCAGAAAAAGAAGAGAATTGATAAAGAATTGGAAAGAATTAAAAAAGATTCTCGAAACGCAAAATTAGATATTGAAACTCTGGAAGAAAAAATACCTGCTGCAATCAGAGGAGATTATTTTTTCAGTGCGGATAAACTTGCTTCCATAATAAAAGAAAAAGAGCAGGAACTGTTATCTTTGGAAGAAGAAAGAAAAGCAATCTTAGAAGAAGCAAAGCAGGCTGAGTTGGAAAATAGCGATATGGAAATGTTTGTACAGATGGTTCCAAACTGGAAAGAAGAGTTTAAAAATGCAGACGTAACAACAAAACAAATGTTGCTTGCGGCTATGATTGAGAAGATAGAAGTAAAAGGAGATGGTATTAAGATAAAGTTTAAGATACAATTGGATAACTTTAATTCTATACCAAAAACTATTGGTTCCAGTACCACTCTGTATACACGCGATTCAGCGTAAAACTCATAATAGCTAAAGCATTGGCATAAATGGTACTTTCCGGCCAAGTGGGGAAGATTTCGCTGCTGACCACGTTTTTGATATAATCCCGATAGGGAACATAGTAATTCGGTGCGGTACTGTCGTCGGGTACGCCGTCGTGTACGATAACGGTTTCGGGAATTACAACTCTCGATAAAACAATTTCGCCGGTTTCTGCTTCGGGTTTGATTTCGGCTTCGGGTGTTTTGGACGGATAGTCTCCGACCAATGTATGAATCGGAATGTTGATAGTTCCTGCACCGGTGCCGAACCGCACGGGAACTAACGCGGCCGGTTGAATGGAGGTTTCGTCCGCAAGTAATTCGGAACCGTTGATGGTAAGGGGTTCATAACCTTCTGCCAATATAATAAAACGATATTGGGAAAAAGGTTGCGGACTGTCGGGATTTAAGGAATAGGACAGTGGCGGTGTGGGCAGGGTAATGCCTTCGGTCTGTCCGGAAGAATTCGTGATTAGGGTATAAAGCAGATTGTCGGGTTCTTCTGCGGAGAAAACCCGGACTTCGGCGTTTGGTATGGGAATGGCAGTAGATACTCTGGTAACAAAGAAGACAAGCCTGCCGGAATTATCGCTTGTCATAGGTGTCATAGAATCCATATGTAACCTCATAAGTTTCCTTGACAATAGATATGCAAAAAGACGCTTTGATATGCATCAAAGCGTCTTAAATATTTGTTATAAAATTAAACTGCGTAGTTGTAAGAAGAAACCACCGGGTCTTTAATGCTGTTACCGGAATTGGTATAACTTACGGTGCGGTTTCTGCTTAATAAGTCTTCCAATACGTCATATTCTTTCTTGCTGTTGCCGGATTGCGTATCGGTTGTATTTACGGTATCCGCAGCATCTGCTTTTTCCACCACCTTACCGTCTTCGGTTTCGGCAACCGTTTTGTCGGCTTCTTCTGTCTTGGGAGTATTTGCTGCTTTTAACTTCTCGTAAATGTCGTTGGAAGTAACTGCCTTGTTGTCTTTGCTTAAATCTTCATCCGCATAATATGCTTTCAAAAGTTTGCCGTAACTTCCTGATTTGATTAAAGAATAATCAGAAAGAGAAGAGTAGATTCCGCTTGCGCTTGATGAACCGCCTAAAATACTGTTGGTTAAGGAAGCCATAGAAGAGGAACCGGAGTTATTTGCGCTATATAAACTCTGAAACAACATTGACATATTACCTGAATAGTTATAACTGTTAATATTCACGTCTTCGACCTCCTTTCATAAAAATCAACGTATATCCGAAAACTATCACATTTTCTCACTATCATTATAGTATAATTCTGTTTGGAATTCAACTATTTTATGATAAAAAAACAGAAAAAGCGTGAACAACTAAATATAGTATTTTTTTATCTGTTTTATTGCTTTATAGATACAAATAGTGCTATAATATAGGCGTTGAATTAGGATAGGGAAACTATGCCTGAATACGGATGAAAAGAGGTGAGAGATTTGAAAAGGGCAGTACTTTCCATGCTGGAAGAAAATTATGCATTTGAGAGCAATAAGGGAAGCCTGAATTTTTCCTGTGATGTAATAGAGATGAGTTTCGATAAAGCAGAGCAGCGAAAGGGTACTTTTCAAATTCAGAATGTGGCGGAAACGCCGATGGAAGGATATATTTTATCCAATAATATGCGTATGCAGTGCCTGACACCGATTTTCAGAGGGGAAAGCGCAGAGATTACATATTGTTTTGACAGTACGGGCATGGAACCGGGAGATGAGATAAACGGTGAATTCCAGATTATTTCCAATAAGGGAGAATACACTCTGGGGTTTGAGGTGAAAAGGGATAAGCAATATTTGTGCAGCAGTATGGGAAATATCCGTAATCTGTTTCATTTTGCAAATCTTGCCAAAACCAATTGGGAAGAAGCGGTACAATTGTATTATTCCAATTATTTCCGTAATATTTTGGAAGGAAATGATGCACAGTATATCAGTATTTACCGTGGTTTGAGTACGCGGCCCGGAAATGAGCAGAATGTTGATGAATTTCTTGTGGCGGTCAAAAAGAAAAGCCGCATTACATACGAGGCAGATGTTCAGGAAATCCGCGTCAAAGATCCGGAAGAACCCCTTATGCAGGAAGTGGAGATTACCAAGAACGGCTGGGGATATGTATCTTTGGATGTTGCGGTAGAAGGGTATTTTGTAGGTATTGAAAAAGAACATTATTCCGAGGATGATTTTCTCGGGAATGTGTGCCGGATTCCGGTATATCTGGAACCTTCCCACATGCATCAGGGAATTAACTGCGGCAAAGTGATTGTGAAAACACAACAGCAGGTAATCGAGATTCCCGTATTTGCAGAGAATCATGTGGTTTCCGTAGAAAATAATGATGATTACGAGTGGCTGAAACTTACGGCAGCCGTTACCAAGGAGTACATTGATTTCCGTCTGGGCAAAAAAGATACCAAGGCCTGGATTGAAAGCACCATGCCGCTGGTAGATAAAATGTCCGGAACCGACGAGCAGAATATTATAGCAAGTCTGTATCAGGCGCAACTTTTATTGGCACAGGACAGAACAGCAGATGCGGATTATATACTGGAACGTGCGGAAGAGTTAATGGCCGAAGGCAGGCAATTGCCGGAAGTATACGGTTATTTTCTTTATCTGACAACGCTTTTGAACCGGGATGAGAGTTATACCGATAAGGTGGCTCATAAAGTAAAAAAGATGTTTCAGCGGGAACAGGACAATTTCCGTCTGGCGTGGCTGATGCTGTATTTGCAGAAGAATTTGTTCTTCCACAACGACAAGAAGTGGGAGTTTTTGGAAGAAAGATATGACCGCGGTGCAAGCAGTCCGGTATTGTACGTGGAAGCATTACAATTACTGTGGGAACAGCCGGCGTTGCTGACTAAATTGGAAAGTTACGAAATCAGTCTTTTGTTGTTTGCAATGAAACATAATGCAATCAATTCTGAAATTGCCGAACGAATCCAATTTTTAATCGGTCGTGAAAAAGAATACGATTTTCGCATTTTTGCAATTTTAAAACATTGTTATGAAAAAGTACCGACCAAGGAAATGGTACAGGCAATTTGTACTTACCTGATGAAAGGAAACTGTATCGGACAGGAGTATTTTCCATGGTATGCCAAGGCCGTGGAACTGGAACTTCGTCTCACACGTTTGTACGAGTATTACATCATGTCCATAGATTTAAATTACAGAGGCGAATTGCCCCAGATGGTAATGATGTATTTTGCATACCAGAATAACTTGGACTATGAGCGTATGGCATTTTTATATGCCAATGTATGGGAGCACAGGGGAGCATTTCCGGAAATTGCATTGTCTTATACCGAACATCTGGAAGATTTTGTAAGGGAGCAGGCATCTCACGGTCGTATCAATGCCCATCTGATTAAGTTATATCAGCGGATTTTTGTGCCTGCCATTATGGATGTGAAATTCGCCAATGATGCAGCACCTCTGCTTTTTACCCATGAGGTAACGGTGGATGATAAAAATGTACGCAATGTAGTGGTGGTACACGAACATCTGCGGGGGGAAAAGAGTTATCCCGTAGAAAACGGCAAGGCCTACGTGCCGATTTACAGTATCTTTTATAAACTTTTGTTTGAGGATGCTTACGGGAACCGTTATGTGCCCAATGAATTTTTGAAACCGGTTCCGGTTCTCTTTGATGAGGAGTTATTTAAGACAATACAGCCCATGACACAGGAACAGGTCGGAGTACTTTTGTATTACTGTGAAGAACGTAAGAACTATATCAATATTACGGATATGAACGTATATGCCTATGCAAGACTTTTGCATATGGATGAGATTACCACCGCGTATTACAGAGAACTGCTAGTGGCTCTGATTAAGTTTTATTTCGAACAGGATTACATCCGGGAGTTGGATGAGTTGTTGCCGGAAGCAGAACCGGAGTATATGAGTTCCGTAGACAGGGCAGAAGTGGTACATATTCTTGTGGCCCGCGGAATGTATGATATGGCATTTGAGTGGGTATGCGAGTTTGGTGCGGAACACATGGAAGTAAAAAATGTGTTGCGTTTATGCAGCAGACTCCTGGAACGCAGGGATTTTGAGGAAGAAGAATGTATGCTGGGGCTTTGTGCCTACATATATCGCCGGAATCGATATGACGAGAACATACTTTTTTATCTGGTAAAATATTTTGAAGGCAATATTCGTGAATTGCGCGGACTTTTGCGTAACAGCGAAGGCTTTGCCGTGGATACGTATACGTTGTTGGAGCGTCTCCTTGTACAATCATTGTTTGCCGGTGTTTATATCGGTGAAAAAATGAAGTTGTACGAAATGTATATTCAGATGAGTGGTAATTTGGAGATTGAGAAAGCCTTTCTTACCAGATGTGCCTATGATTATATGGTAGAGCAATGTGTTACGGAGAATAAGGTGTTTGAGCGATTGATGCAGTTGATGGCAGATGGTGAAAAGATGAACCGCGTCTGCAGGATTGCAGTGCTGAAATGGGCCTCCGAACAGGAAGAAAGTGCGTGGAATACGGAAGTGTTACGCCGGTTGATTAACGGCGAAATTGCCAAAGGAAATTTCTTTCCTTTCTTCCGTGTATTTTCCGGCAGCATCAAAGAAGTGTTACCGTTTACGGACAGAACCTTTGTGGAATATAAGGGCGAACCGGACAGCAAAGTTGTCATTCATTACGCGATTGAGAGGGAAGACGGCGGAGAGACGGAATATCGTAAAGAAGAGATGCGAAATCTGTACGGCGGTATCTACGTCAAGAGTTTTATCCTGTTTGCGGGCGAGAATGTGCAATATTATATTACGGAGCAGAACGGAAACCGGGAACAGTTGACGCAGAGCAGTACGGTGCAGCGAAGCGAAAACGACAGATTCTCCGGTAAATGGCGTTTTTCTCAATTAAATGATGCGGTAATGCAAAAAGAAAAGAAGGATTATGAAGGTGCGGGAAAAACCCTTACGGAATATCGCAGGAAAGACTTTTTAATCCGTGAAATATTCGGAAATAAATATCATTTTCCCGGAGTGTAGTTTATGTTGGCAGAAATCAAAGATGTATTTGAAAAAATGAATAAGGACCGCTATGTCGTGGGTTATGATTTGAACGATGAATATGTTCAGATGAGTTTCTGCCGTGTAGACAGTGACAACCCGGAGACGTTCAGCACTTCTGAGGAGCAGTATAATATTCCCTTGGCGATTTGTCGTAAAAGAAGTGCTTCCCAATGGGTCATAGGAGAAGAGGCTGTGGAGTGCGCGGATGCAGGCGACGGCAGACTGGTTACCGGTTTTTTGGAAACGGCAAAAGAAGGCGGAACCGTTACCATTGACAGGGAAGAATATCATGCCAAGGATTTGTTGGCACTGTTCATCAAGCGAAGCCTGGGTATGTTACCCATTATGGAGACGCCGGAAAAAATCGCCAATATTACCATAGCGTTGCGCAATGCAGACGTGGAAATGATTAAAATGTTACAGTCTGCGGTCAGCGTATTAAAGGTAGATCCGGAAAGAATTTCTTTTACCGGGTACGAAGAGTGTGTATTCTTTTATATGCTTTCACAGAATGAAGAACTGCAGAGTCATCAGGTACTTGTATTTGATGCTTCGGGTGAGAATCTGTGGAGTTACCGCTTGGAGAGGAATCATTTTGTAAATCCGGGAATTGCTATGGTAGAAGCAAAAGAATATACGGATTTTAAAGTAAAAGATCCCCGTTATTTAAGTAATGTGGAGAAGGATAATAAATTATTGCAGATTGCTACCGAAATTTGCGAAAACAGGGTATTTTCAGGGGTGTTCCTGATTGGGGAAGGTTTTTATGATGACTGGTGCAACAGTTCACTCAGATTCCTGTGCAGAAACCGCAGGGTATTTAAGGGAAATAACCTGTTCAGTAAGGGTGCATGCCTGGCTGCCGGAGAGAAAGTAAACCCTTCAGGTTATGAGAAGCGTATACGCTATTTTGGGGCAGACCGTTTGAAATGCGGAATCGGTGTGATGATTCACGAAGGAAGTAAGGAAATAAACGTATCCCTAATCGGGGCCGGTGAACACTGGTATGAAGCAGAAGCCAAAACAGAGATTATTCTGCATGGAACGGATGTCGTTCCTGTAACGGTAGAGTACATGAACGGCAGGCAAACGGCCGTGGCGGAATTCGTACTGAAAGGATTACCGATGACGGCTGACCGGATGACCAGAATAGAATTGGATATCAGGATGACTTCGGAGAACCGAGTGGTATTCCATGCGGCGGATTTAGGGTTTGGAGAAATTTATCCGTCCTGCGGAAAAGAATGGACGGAAGAAATGGAATTGCAGGGATAAAACGGAGAGGACAAAAAAGTGGGTAAGGTATACAAGTGTATCGGAAGAAAAGCAAATAAGCCCTTTTTTCTTGAAAAAATATGCTGTAATATTTTTTCGGCGGAAGAGTTGGTTTATTGTGTCTATGATAATGCGGAACTTCTCGAAAAAGATATCTTTACAACGGAATTGGCCAATTGGCTGGAAGATGAGTGTGAGGCGGCGGGAATGGCTGACCGTATGTATCAGTTATTGAGTAAAAAGGCAGATACGGCACAATTTGTACAGGCATTACTGGAGGCCTTTCCTTTTATCAGCAGCGGGCAGCAGGCACGTTTCCTGGAGTTGTTGGGGGAAGAGAGTAATGACAACGGACCTGAGCGAAGGAAGAAACGCGGAGATTATTTTTTGCAAAAAAACCGTTATGTACATGCCTTGAAAGAATATGAGGCGGCATTAGAGGAGGCTTTACCGGAAGATACCGGTGTACAGGCGGATATTTATCATAATATGGGCATGGCAAGAGCGGGGTTGTTCCTGCTTGAGCAGGCGAAACAGGATTTTATCAAAGCCTATGAATTGGATGGTAAAGAAGAGCATTATTACTATTATGCGGCGTGTATGCGTTTCAGTATGTCCGACAGTGAGTATATTCGTACCATCAGTGATGATGTGCAGATGCGGGAAATCACCTTGCAGTTGGAAAGTAAAATGCAGGAAGCAAACAGTAAGTGGGAGAGCGGTCCCGGCATTGAACTGGAAGAACTGAAACAGAAGAAGCAGGCAGCAGGTGAAGAACAGTATGCAGAATGGATAGAAAAAACCATAACGGATTGCAAAGAAGAATATCGCAGATGTATACAGTAGCGGAGAGACAGAATGGGTTTTTGGAATAATTTATTCGGAAGTAAAAAGACAACTGAATATGATGCACAGGTAAATGAGGCGCAGTATTATGAAGTGTCTAATTTTACGGATGATGCCCAGAGAACCCGTTACATTGAAAGTTGTCTGGAGCAGATGAAAGCGGCATCTGATGAGATTGACATTTTGAATAGGGAATACGATTCGGTAACTGCGTATCTGAATGATACGGACGAGATTGAACGGTTGCCGGAACACATTCGCACACCGATTCAGGATTGTGCGACAAAACTTTTAAGATTGGAAAAAGAATTTACCAATTATACTTCCAAAAAGGACCTTTTGAGCAGTGAAGACTATGCGTTGATGGAGCGTATGGAGGATGAAATGCCGGAAGGGTATGATAAACTCAAAAAGGCCGAAGATTATCAGAAACTTGTAAAGGAAGATATGAAGCGTATCGAAGGCGAAAAGCAGGCGTATTATTTTCGTAAGGCTGAATTGAAGAGTATGCTTGCCAATATCAAAGGAGTATTTTTTATTTGTATGGTGGCAGCGGTTACCTGCATTATTATGCTTTTGATTTTACAGTTCGGATTTGAACTGGATGCCCAAATCGGATATATTTTGACTGCGGGGGCCGTGGCGGTTGCGTTTACGATATTGTTTGTCAAAAATATTGATATGCAACAGGAAGCAGCCGTGGTGGAAAAGAGCATCGCGAAATTGATTCATATGCATAACACGGTAAAGATACGATATGTAAACAACGCCAATTTGCTGGAATATCTTTATATGAAATATAAAGTGGACAGTTCCGCGGAATTAAAAGAACTGTGGGATCAATACGTATCGGAACGGGCAGAACGGGAACGTTTTGAGCAGACAAAACAGGATATTACGTTTTATCGTAATGAGTTATTGCAACATATGCGTAAACTGCATATTGCAGATCCGGATATTTGGATTCATCAGGCAGAGGCATTGATTAACCGTAAGGAAATGGTTGAAATACGTCATGGGTTGGTGGAGCAACGACAGAATTTGCGTAAGCAGATGGAATACAATAAGGATGTGGCAGTGGATGCGCAGGTGAAGTTAAAAGATATGATACATGCATATCCGCAATATGCAAATCAGGTTTTACAGCAGTTGGAAGCCTTTGAAAATCGTATGAAGGCGCGCTTGTAAGATGCTAAAACATGTATAATCGGAAAGTTGTAATCCGCTGTGTTTTATAAAACAGCGGATTTCCCTTTGAGAAGAAACAATATGGATTATAAGCAATTGGGGGCAATTGTTACGGACTAAAAATAAGGGATAGAAGTAATATGAAAAAGAAAATATGGATTGCAATCGTAGTGACGGTGCTTCTGATTTTTAATTTGGCAGTGGTGTATTTTGTGTGGGATACCTTTGATAAAACCTACAGTAGTATTACCGTGGAAGCAGGAACGGATGTAACTGCGGAATTGTTTGCCAAAAGAGATGTGGAAAGTATTTTTTTTGCGGAAGATTGTCCGGAGTTTGATACGACAGTACCCGGCAAATATGAACTGAAAATATCTGCAGACGGTTTTACAAGAACCGGTATTTTAAACGTAGTGGATACCATTGCACCTACGGCTCAAACAGTACCGATTTATATGTCGGTGGGCGAAGTATATGAAGCGGAGTCTTTTGTAACGGATGTGTATGATGTGACGCCGGTCAGGATTGCTTTTGAGAAACGGCCGGATTTCGGTGGTTATGGAATGCAGGAAGTTACAATCCGGCTTACGGATACTTCCGGCAATGAAACGAAACTTACGTCAGAGTTGTATATTTTAAAAGTAAAATTACATGAAAATTATGTATGGGATATTACGCAGGGAGTTCCCGCGCCGGAATGGTTTTTATTGAAACCCGGAGAGATTTCCTATGCAGGAACGGGTCTTTCTTTTGTAAAAACGGATGAAGTCGGTGTTTATCCTGTATGGCTTGATGTGGAAGGAAGTCGTTGTCAGGTCAATATGGAAATTACGGATTCAAAGGCGCCGGTCTTGACTACCAAAGAAACCACAGGTTACTTGGGACATGTTACGGAGCCGGAATGTTTGGTTAATACCATTGAGGATCATACGAAAGTAACCTATTCTTATAAAATAGAGCCGGATTGGAATTTGGAAGGAGAGCAGGATGTCGTACTTGTGGCTACAGATTCTGCAGGGAACAAAACGGAAGCAATTGAGAAACTGATTCTGATTCCGGACACGGAGGCTCCGGTGCTGGTGGGTGTCGGTAATATATCCGTGTGCATCGGTGAGAATGTGTCCTATCGTAACGGTATCAGTGCCGTTGATGCCTGTGACGGAAGTGTTACGGTGGAAATTGATAACAGTGCGGTGGATTTGACTACTTTGGGGACCTACCCTGTTATTTATTCGGCTACGGATTCTTCGGGGAATGTGGCATCGCAAGAGATTAAACTGACGGTAATGCCGGAACGTAACGAGGCGATTACCATGGAAGCAATGTATGCGGAAGCGGATAAAATTCTTGCAGAAATCATTACGGACGGTATGACGGATTATGAAAAAGCAGAAGCAATTTATAACTGGACCCGTTGGCAGATTGGTTGGGTTAGCGATTCGCAGAAAGAGAACTGGGTGGAATCCGCATATGACGGCTTTGTAAACCGGAAAGGGGACTGTTATACATATGCCAGTGTTGCGAAGGCGCTGCTTACGAGAGCGGGGATTGCCAATGTTGACATTTGGCGTAAGTCTACCACCAGCAGTCATTACTGGAATTTAGTGGATACCGGTGAGGGATGGTATCATTTTGATGCAACCCCCCGTGCGGACAAAACCATTGTTTTTATGTGGTCTGAAAACCAACTGTTGGCGGATGAGGCTGTACGGCGAAGTCATGTATATGACCATTCACTGTTTCCTACAGTGAACGCAAATTAAGAAGGTGTTACAGGGCGCGGAGAAGTAAAGGTTGCCGGGAGTATGGCAACACAGACGGAGTACAACATGAAAAGAAAATTAGGTGTAATCGGAGGTATGGGGCCTTTTGCCACGGCACTTTTTATGGAACTTGTCATAGAAATGACGGAGGCGGACAAGGATAGCGACCATATCAGTATGGACATTATCAATAAGCCGGGTATTCCGGACCGGACTGAATATATTCTGGGACGCAGCGGACAGAATCCCGTACCGGAAATCCTGCGGGTAAAAAAGGAACTGGAAGCACGTGGAGCAGAGGTGTTGGCAATGCCCTGCAATACGGCATTTTACTTTTATGAGGAACTGAGCAGGGACGGATTGCCCATTATTCATGCCATAGAAGAAACGGCACTTTGCTTAAAAGAAGCAGGTGTGGGGTGTGCGGGGATTCTGGCTACGGACGGTACGATTCAAACGAAATTGTTCCAAAAGGGACTGGAGCGTCTGGGAATTGCAACCGTGATTCCGGATGATGCACATCAGAAACTTGTAATGAGTATGATTTATGATGATGTAAAAGCAGGCAAAGCAATTCCGGCAGAAAAAATAAGAACGGTAGAAAAACACTTGCAGGATAAAGGTGCAGAGGTATTGGTACTAGGTTGTACGGAACTGTCACAGGCAAAGCGAAACGGTTTGGCCGGGGAAGGGTATCTTGATACTTTGGAAGTAATGGCAAGAAAGGCTGTATTGGAATGCGGCGTATTAAAGGAGAGGTACGAAAGACTTCTTTGATAAAATTGTGTAATAAAAATATAATCGCAAATTATGGCGGCTAAATCCCACATAAAATGTTTTTATAAAAAGAGGAAATCAAATGCAGAATCACGTATTGGATTATATGGATCAAATTGTAAAGCAATGTCCCGATAAAGTGGCATTTGCCAATGAAAAAGAGGAATTGACGTTCCGGGAAGTATATGAACAGACCCGTTCCGTCGGCACTTTTTTGCATCGTCGGGGAATATATAAAGAACCCGTGATTGTCTTTATGAATAAACATCCGAAGACAATTACGGCTTTTTTTGGTGTGATTGCGGGAGGTTGTTTTTACGTACCCATTGATGAGCAGATGCCTGTTTCAAGAATTAATCTGATTCTTGAGAATGTGAAACCGCGTCTGATGATTTGTGACGCAAAAACAATTAAGAAAGCAGAAAGTTTTGAAACGGATGCCGAGGCGGTTTTATATGAGGACATTGCATATCTGGAACCGGATGCTGTTGCATTGCAGGAAATTCGTGATAAGGCAATTGATACGGATCCGATTTATATTGTGTTTACTTCCGGATCAACCGGTGTACCTAAAGGTGTGGCGGCATGCCACAGAAGCGTTCTGGATTATATCGAGCAGTTGAGTGAGGTACTGAAATTTGATGAGAACACGGTGTTTGGAAATCAGACACCGCTGTATTTTGATGCCTGTTTAAAAGAATTGTATCCTACGTTAAAATTCGGTGCCACCACGTATCTGATTCCGAAGGGATATTTTATGATGCCCATAAAATTGGTGGAATTCTTAAATGAAAAGAAAATAAATACCATTTGCTGGGTGGTTTCCGCACTGACAATGATTTCAAGTCTGCAGACGTTTGAGAAGGTCATTCCGAAGTATTTGAAAACCGTGGCGTTTGGTAGTGAGGTATTCCCGATAAAACAGTTTAATCTCTGGAAGACTACTTTGCCGGAGACGGATTTTGTGAATCTTTACGGACCTACGGAAGGTACGGGAATGTGTTGTTATTACCGGGCAGACAGACTGTTTGAAGAGGGTGAGAGCATCCCGATCGGAAGACCTTTTAAGAATACGGAAATTTTACTTTTGGACGAGAATAACAAGCCTGCGGATATGGGAGAATTGTGCATCCGCGGAACTTCGGTAACGTTGGGTTATTACAATAATCCTGAGAAAACGGCAGAGAACTTTGTACAGAATCCTTTGAACTCTGCGTATCCGGAATTGATTTACCGGACCGGTGATATTGCGTCAAGGAATGAGAATGGCGAGTTGATTTTTGTATCCCGCAAGGATTACCAGATTAAACATATGGGACATCGTATTGAGTTAGGTGAAATTGAGGCCAATGTAAATGTTTTGGAGGGCATCAAAACCTGTGCCTGCGTATATTCCAAAACAGATGAAAAAATAGTGCTTTATTACGTGGGTGAGAAGGACAAGGCAGAGGTAATCAAAGAACTTCGGGAGAAGCTTCCTCGTTACATGTTGCCCAATGAACTTGTGACGCTGGAAACCATGTTTTTTACACCGAACGGTAAGATTGACCGTAAAGCATTGCTTGCAATGTATGAAGAAACTTGCATATCACAATAAAAATGCTATAATGATACGCGTTATAAAATGATGTTTTGAACAGGAGGACTGAAATGGAAGAGTTACTTGAAATTTTATCGGATTTGCATCCGGATGTGGATTTTGAAGAATGTGATACTTTGATTGATGACGGAATTCTGGATTCTTTTGATATTGTATCCCTGATTTCGGAAATCAATGAAGAATTTGATGTGGTAATTTCCGCAGAACATATTACGCCTGAGAATTTTAACTCGGCAGAAGCCTTATATGCACTGATTGAGAGATTAGAGGAAGAATAAAAGATGCTTTTTACATCCTATCGTTTTCTTTTCTTTTTGTTGGTGTTATTTGCGGTGTACTACATAATACCAAAGAAATGCCAATGGATGCTTCTGCTGGCGGCAAGTTATATATTTTATGCCTGTGCAGGTTGGGAATGCCTGATTTTTATCGGTATTACCACATTTACCACTTATGTGGCAGGGCGTATGATTGAACAGAATCATACAGCACAGAAAAACTACCTGGCTGCACATAAAGCAGAGTTATCTAAAGAAGAAAAGAAAGCATATAAAGAGAGACAAAAGAATAAACGGTTTGCAGTGATGGCTGTGTGTCTCATACTGAATTTCGGTATTCTTGCAGTGCTAAAATACACTAATTTTGCAATTGCAAATATCAACGATATCTTGGAACTGACAGGAAGTGCCAAGGTGCTGGCATTTCAGGATTTGCTTTTGCCGCTTGGTATTTCGTTTTATACCTTCCAGAGCATGGGGTATTTGATTGATGTGCACCGGGGGACTTATCCTGCGCAGAAGAATCTGTTCAAATTTGCGTTGTTTGTGTCATTCTTTCCCCAGTTGATTCAGGGGCCGATCAGTCGTTATGACGATTTGGAAAAAGGATTGTTCGGACAGCATACCTTTGATTGGACAAATATCAGTTTCGGATTACAAAGAATCCTTTGGGGATATTTTAAGAAACTGGTCATTGCTGACAGAATGTTAATCGGTGTCAATACATTGATTGGAGATACTGCGACTTATACGGGATTTTATGTTTTCTTGGGAATGCTGTTCTATGCCCTGCAATTGTATGCGGATTTTACCGGAGGTATTGATATTACCATAGGTATTGCACAGGTGTTGGGGATTCCGATGCAGGAGAACTTCAAACGACCCTATTTTTCCAAAGGAATCAAAGAGTATTGGAGAAGATGGCATATTTCCCTGGGAAGTTGGTTTACGGATTATTTATTTTATCCGATTTCGGTTTGTAAACCTATGTTAAAAGTATCCAAGTGGAGCCGTAAAGTTTTAGGTGAAAAAATAGGGAAAAGAGTTCCGGTGTATGCCGCAAGCATCGCAGTGTGGTTTGTAACCGGTATCTGGCATGGTGCGGCTTGGAATTTTGTTGTTTGGGGACTCGGGAACTGCTTTTTTATCATGCTGTCCCAAGAGTGTGAACCTTTGTATGAAAAATTCCATAACCGTTTCCATGTAAAAGAAAAGGTCTGGTTCAAGGCGTTTCAAATTATAAGGACCTTTTTGCTGATGAGTTCCCTGCGTATGCTGGATTGCTACCGTGATGTACCTATGACTTTTAAAATGTTTGGCAGCATGTTTACGGATTGGAATATCGGTGAAGCCTTGACGGCAGGTGTTTGGAATCTCGGATTAGGGATTCATGATTATGTTGTACTGGCAGTGGGAACATTGATTCTGTTTGCCGTGAGTATGATGGGAAGACGCGGCAGCGTGCGTGAAATGATTGCACGAAAGCCGATTGGTGTTTCGCTGGTGATATTCGGAAGTTTGTTTATAGCCACCGTTTTATTCGGTGCATACGGTATGGGTTATGATGCCAGCCAGTTCATTTATAATCAGTTTTAAAGCGTGTATGCAAAGTGCATTTATTTAAGATAAAAAGAGTGAAGAACCGGTGTTTCGGAAGGTATCCGAAACGGGAGAGAACAGATGAGTGAAACGAAAAAAGTCCGCAGGAAGCGGGCAGTAGCCGTTATCATCGGCCTGCTTGTGATTCTGGCGGTACTGGCCCTTTTACAGAGGCTTGTTATGCCCAAATACATGGGCGAAGTAAAAGAAGGCGCATTAATAAGTGAATATTATGACGAGGATAAAGATTTTGATGTAATTTTTATCGGTGATTGTGAGGTGTATGAAAATTTCGTACCGGCCACGTTATGGGAGAATTACGGCATCAATTCTTACATCCGGGGAAGTGCACAGCAGTTAATCTGGCAATCCTATTATCTGATGGAAGAAACGTTACAATACGAGAAACCGGATGTGATTGTTTTTAATGTGTTGTCGTTGCAATATAATGAACCGCAGAAAGAAGCATACAATCGCATGACCATTGACGGCATGCGATGGTCGACGTCAAAAGTGGGATGTATTCAGGCATCCATGTTGGAAAGTGAGAATTTTATAGAATATGTCTTTCCGCTCTTGCGTTATCATGACCGGTGGAGTGAACTGGAACCGGAGGATTTTCAATATCTTCTCGGAGCAGAAAAGGTAGGACACAACGGTTATTATATGCAGGTTGGTGTGGTGCCGGTCGATTATATTCCGGAGGGTAAAATTCTGGGCGATTACTCTTTTGGAGAGAATGCCTGGAGTTATCTTGATAAAATGGTTGCCCTATGTGAAGAAAATGATGTAGAATTGGTATTGATCAAGGCACCCAGCCTGTATCCGGAATGGTATGAGGAATGGGATGCGCAGGTGGAAGAATTTGCAGCAGAGCATAACCTGAAATACATTAATTTCCTGGAGTATACGGAAGAAATCGGTTTGGATTACAGTACGGATACGTATGATGCCGGATTGCATCTGAATTTGTACGGGGCAGTCAAGTTAACGGATTATTTCGGAGCGTGGCTTGCTGAAGAATGTGAATTACAGGACCGTAGGGACGAAGAGGCTCTGGCCGAAGCCTGGGAAGTGAAACTGGAGGATTTTTATACGCAGAAAGAAGAACTGGAAGCGTTAAAAGAGGAGGAATAAAAAATGAAAAAAGTGATTTTAACAGTGTGTCTTGTATTAGCCATGGCAACTTTGACCGCATGCGCGGAAACTTCGCAGGAAGTGGCGGATACCGTTGTGGATATGAATGACAAAGTATCCGATGCGGAAACCTTGCTTGGTGATTACAAGGAAACCATGGGAAATGTAGACCTTATGGGTGAAAATGCCATGGAAGGCAATGCAACTGCTCCCGTACAGACGAATAACACCTCTGTGGATGATTTTGTATTTGAGTATAAGGGAATCCGTATTTCACCGGATATGAATACCAATGAATTTTTGGCTGATTTGGGAGAACCTTTACACTACTATGAAGTGAAGAGTTGTGCGTTTGAGGGTATGGATAAAATTTATACCTACACAAGTTTTGAAATTTCTACCTATCCCAATGGCGCTAACGATTTGGTGTCTTCCATTTATTTCAAGGATGATACCGTAACCACACAAGAAGGCGCATATCTTGGTATGGCTAAGGCAGACGTGCTCGCGCTTTACGGCAGTAACTATACAGAAAGCGCCGGCGCTTACATATATTCCAAGGGTGGTATGGAACTCCACTTTATCTTTGACGGTGAAACATTGGCGTCAATTGAGTATGTAACTACTGTGTTAGATGAGTAAAATGTTCCGATTTGCTTTGGATTGATTACCAAAAGCGGTGCAGATATTATATTCCAACAGAACACGCTCTCGCTCGTTCGACAACGTAGCAGTACTAAACTCGCAGAGTATTTCATCTCTGCTCGTTAAGTGCTGACGCAGTTGAAAACGGTTCTTTATGGAATAATAATATCTGCACCGCATTATTTTTTAAATCATAACTGAAGCAAATCGGAACTTACGTTTCGTCTTCAGTTGTTTCCACATTTAATGCCTGCTGAAAACGGATTTCGTCCGCTTTCTTCATAGTTTCTTCCATTTCTTTGGTACGATAAGATGCCGCGTTCTTACGTCCGGTTACGGCACCGATAATCCACATTAACACCCAGGCGATGATGGGAAGAATGATGACGCATAGCACGCAGGTGAAGAAGATGTTTTCCTTGTTGGGAAAATCAAGGAAGGCCATCACAAAGGTTGCAAGGATAAAACCTACGATTATAATTACGGTTAATAAGGCCAAAATCTGTTTTGCTTTTTTCATATTTGAAATTCTCACTTTTATATTTTTTATCGTTTTCGTCAGTATAACACAGAAAAAAAGCGAGGGCAATGTGAAAAAGGGGGCTTTTCAGAATCGAAAAAATGTTATATACTATAGGACAGTGTGAGGAGAATTGCACTTTTATGGAAAGATAAAAGAAAAAGGATGGACTAAGAAATGTTATTATTGGAATTATGGAGAGCACAGGCATATAACCAGAATGCAAACAAAGGTCAGTTGCAGAATATGTGGAGCAAGTATTTTGTAAAGGAAAAAGAAATCTACAAGCAGTTACTTGCAAATCCCGATGAAGAAGTGAAGGGAACCGTTTCCGAACTTGCGACCAAGTACAAAACAGACTTAATGTTTATGACCGGTTTCTTAGATGGTATCAATGACAGTTTGAAGACACCCAACCCCATTGAGACTATGGAAGAAAACACCGAAGTAAGCCTTGCTTTCGATAAGGAACTTCTTTATAAAAATATGGTAGGCGCTGAGGCTGACTGGCTTTACGGTTTACCCGAATGGGAAGAAATCTTTGATGAAGAGACCAGAAAGGCCCTTTACAAAGAGCAGAAGTCTTCTACAACCATTGTAAAAGAAGACAAGGTATATCCCAATGATCCCTGTCCATGCGGTTCAGGTAAGAAGTATAAGAAGTGCTGTGGAAAGTAATTAAAAATGAACATACAAAGCCGATGCATTTTAGGATGCATCGGTTTTCGTGATAAAAGACAGACTTAAGATTAGGAGTAAGATTTGTATTTTAACAAATCATAACTACAATGAAAAGCAGAGTAGAAGAAGCAGTAAGAAAATTTGAAGCCGGCTACAATTGTGCCCAGGCGGTTTTTGCAACCTATGCGGATTTGTTTGGTATGACGGAGGAAGACGCATTGAAGTTGGCAAGCCCTATGGGAGGCGGTATGGGAAGAATGCGTGAAGTGTGCGGAACCGTATCGGCTATGGCACTGTTGGAAGGCTTAAAAGAGGGAAATACAGATCCGTTGGATAAAACGGCTCAGGGGCGAACTTATGAGACGGTACGAGCCCTTAGCGATAGTTTTACCGAAGAAAACGGAAGTATTATCTGTCGTGAACTTTTGGGAATTCTCTCAAAAGAAAAAAGCGCAGTACCGTCGGAGCGTACCAAGGAATATTATCAGTCCCGTCCCTGCACGAAATTAGTGGCAAGTGCGGCGCGGATTGTGGAAGAGCAGTTGCTCGCAGATAGAATGGAATAGGCAATACGGTTTTGAATGTATTGCACAGAAAGGCGGAAATTACAATGAAAATTACTTTAAAAGACGGAAGTGTAAAAGAATACGGACAGGCAATGTCCATTATTGATATTGCAAAGGATATCAGCGAAGGTTTGGCAAGAGTGGCATGCGCAGGTGAAGTAAACGGTGAGGTAAAAGATTTAAGAACCGTAATCGATGCAGATTGCGAGTTGAATATTTTAACGGCAAACGATCCCAAGGGACTTGCTGTATATCGTCATACCACAGCACATGTTATGGCAGAGGCTGTGAAGCGTGTGTTCCCGGATGCAAAACTTACCATCGGACCTTCTATTGACAACGGTTTTTACTATGACTTCGATCATGCGGCTTTTTCAAGAGATGACCTTGATAAAATCGAAGCCGAAATGAAGAAAATTATCAAAGAAGGAAAGGCTTTGGAACGTTTTACCTTAAGCAGAGAAGAAGCAATTAAGTTTATGGAAGATCGTAACGAGCCTTACAAGGTAGAATTAATCAGAGATCTTCCGGAAGGTTCTGAAATTTCTTTCTACAGCCAGGGCGAATTTACAGACCTTTGTGCAGGCCCGCACTTGATGAGCACCAAGACCATTAAGGCATTTAAACTTACTTCTTCATCAGGTGCATATTGGCGCGGAAACTCTGACAACGCTATGTTGCAGAGAATCTACGGTACATCTTTTGCAAAGAAAGAAGAATTGGAAGAGTACCTTGCTTATTTGGAAGATATTAAGAACAGAGACCACAACAAAATCGGTCGCGAAATGGAACTTTTTACCACTGTTGATGTAATCGGTCAGGGTCTTCCTCTTTTAATGCCCAAGGGCGCTAAGATGATTCAGACCATGCAGCGTTGGATTGAAGATTTAGAGGATAATGAGTGGGGCTATGTGCGTACCAAGACTCCCCTTATGGCAAAGAGCGATTTGTATAAAATTTCCGGACACTGGGATCATTACAAAGAAGGTATGTTTGTAATGGGTGATGAAGAAAAGGACAAAGAAGTATTTGCGCTTCGCCCTATGACTTGCCCGTTCCAGTACTATGTATTTAAAGCAGGACAGAAGTCATATCGTGACCTTCCTATCCGTTACGGTGAGACATCTACCTTGTTTAGAAACGAAGATTCCGGTGAAATGCACGGCTTAACACGTGTTCGTCAGTTTACAATTTCAGAAGGTCACTTGATTGTAAGACCTGACCAGATGGTAGAAGAGTTTAAGAACTGTCTTGCACTTGCAAAACATTGCTTAACAACTCTCGGTGTTGAAGAAGATGTAACTTATCATTTGTCTAAGTGGGATCCCGATAACAGTGCTAAATACATTGGTGCGCCTGAAGTGTGGGAAGAAACCGAACAGCACATTCGTGATATTTTAAATGAATTGGGAATTCCTTTTACAGAGGATGTGGGAGAGGCTGCATTCTACGGTCCCAAGGTTGATATCAATACCAAGAATGTTTATGGCAAAGAAGATACCATGATTACCATTCAGTGGGATGCTCTCCTTGCGGAACAGTTTGATATGTACTATATTGATCAGAACGGTGACAAGGTTCGTCCTTATATCATCCACAGAACATCTATGGGATGTTACGAGAGAACTCTTGCATGGTTAATTGAAAAATATGCAGGTAAGTTCCCTACATGGCTTTGTCCCGAGCAGGTTCGTGTACTTCCTATTTCTGAGAAGTATGCGGATTACGCTGAAAAAGTTTTAAAAGAACTTAAGAAAAACGGTATTCTTGCAACCATCGATAACCGTTCCGAAAAAATCGGTTACAAGATTCGTGAAACAAGAATGGCAAGAGTACCTTATATGTTG
>X409_Impala__coassemble_372_pt1 | contig 33133 bp, 30 predicted proteins | sample X409_Impala__metabat2_low_PE_002 | metagenome-assembled genome bin X409_Impala
GTAACCGTTTCGGAAGAATAGAGTCTGATGCTCATAAGAGCAGAGACGAAGGAGTAAACAAAATGAAAATCATAGATGCACATGCACATATATTCCCGGATAAAATTGCAATGAAGGCATCCGAATCCATCGGTCATTTTTATGATATTCCCATGTATTCCGATGCATCGAGTCGCAGTCTTCTGGAGAAGGAAGAACAGATTGGGACGGAGCGGATTCTGGTTTGTTCATCGGCATTAAGTCCTGCGCAGGTAATCAGTATCAATGATTTTATTGCGGCAGAATGTAAGGCGCATCCGAAGTTTATCGGATTTGGCGGTATGCATAAAGATTTTGAGGATTATGATGCGGAACTTGACCGAATGAAGGCTATGGGAATTGTTGGTGTGAAGTTTCACAATGATATGCAGCAGTACGATATCGATGACCCGAAGATGTATCCGATTTATAAGGCTATGAGCGATAAAGGTATGAAACTGCTTTTACATATGGGTGATGACAGATACGATTATTCCGCGCCCCAGAGAATGGCCAGAATTGCCCGGGAGTTTCCTGAGTTGATTATCTTGGCGTCACATTTTGGCGGATATCACAGATGGGAAGATGCGTATCGCAATCCCAAGTTTGAGAATGTTTTTTATGATACTTCAAGTTCTCTGCCTTTTATTGACAGGAATACGGCACTTCGTCTGATTGAGAGATTCGGCGAGGACCATTTCTTCTTCGGTACGGATTTCCCTATGTGGAAGCCTAAGACAGAGCTTGAGAGATTTCTTGACTTAAAGCTTGGTGATGAGAGCAATGAGAAGATTTTATATAAGAATTTTGTAAGAGTATTCGGATTGGAGGAAGCATAGGACTTCCTTTTATACAGGAGATAATATGCACCTCATATATTGCAACTTGCTTTATAGGGGTGCTTTTTGTAAAATGAAATAAGATTGAATACTAGGAGAGAAGATATGCATAACAAACACGAAAAATATTTATCTTTATTGGCAAAGCAATATCCTACGGAAAATGCGGCAGCAGTGGAGATTATTAACCTTCAGGCAATTCTTGCGCTACCTAAGGGTACCGAGCATTTCCTTACGGATATTCACGGCGAGTACGAGCAGTTTGTTCACGTGCTGAAGAACGGCTCCGGCTCCGTGCGCCGTAAAATAGATGAAGTCATGGGAAAGACGGTGAGCAACAGTTATAAAAGACAGTTGGCTACTTTGATTTATTATCCGAAGGAGAAACTGGAGATTGTAAAAGCCAAGGAAGAGGATATCGAAGACTGGTATATGATGACCTTGCATCACCTTGTGCAGGTGGTAAAATGCGTATCTTCCAAATACACCCGTTCCAAAGTGCGTAAGGCGATTCCGAAAGGATTTGTGTATGTTGTGGAAGAATTGATTACGGAGAAGGAAGAAGTCTACGACAAGGAGCAGTACTATAATCGTATTTTACAGACCATCGTGCGAATCGGTCAGGCGGATGCGGTTATTGTAACCTTGTGCGAATTGATTCAGAGAATGGTTGTGGACCACTTACATGTAATCGGTGATATTTATGACAGAGGTCCCGGTCCTCATATCATTATGGATACTCTTTGCAGATACCATTCGCTGGATTTTGTCTGGGGGAATCATGACGTGGTTTGGATGGGGGCTGCAGGCGGTAATGCGGCATGTATCGCCAATGTAATCCGTATGTCTGCCCGTTACGGCAATTTGTCCGTATTGGAGGATGGATACGGTATTAATCTTTTACCGTTGGCAAGTTTTGCCTTGCATTTTTATAAGGATGCAGACTGTTCCTGCTTTGGTTTAAAAGAGGACAGTAAGGGACAGTTTACCAATGCATCCGAAGTGGAAATGCGCATGTACAAAGCGATTACCATGTTACAGTTTAAACTGGAAGGCAGATTGATTCAGCGTAATCCGGAATTTGGTATGGAAGGTAACCTTTTACTGGATAAAATTGATTATGATAAAAAGACCGTATGTATCGACGGTGTGGAATACCCCTTAAAAGATTGCGATTTTCCCACGGTTGACCCTGCAAATCCCTATGAGTTGACAGAGGATGAATGGAAGCTTGTGGAGCATTTGAAGAAGGCTTTTATGAATTGCGAGAAGCTTCAGAAGCACATCAGACTTCTGTATCAGAAGGGAAGTCTGTATCGCGTATCCAACGGCAATCTTTTATACCATGGTTGTGTGCCGATGGATGAAAACGGAGCGTTCAGTAAGACTTTTATCGGCGAAAAAGAAGTAAGCGGTAAGGCTATGTATGATGTACTGGAAGCACACGCACGTCAGGGATTCTTCGGAACGCCGGGCACTGCGGAGCATCAGAAGGGCGGCGACATTCTCTGGTACTTATGGAACGGTCCGAAGTCCCCTGCCTACGGTCGTGCCAAGATGGCAACCTTTGAGCGTCTGTTTGTAGCAGATAAGGTAACACACAAAGAAGAGAAAGACCCGTATTATAATCTGATTGAGAACGTGGCTACCGCAGATAAAATCCTTGCGGAATTCGGTGCGGATGTAGAAGGCGGCCATATTATCAACGGTCACGTGCCCGTGGAAATTAAAAAGGGTGAGACCCCCATTAAATGTGGCGGCAAGGTTTTGATGATTGACGGCGGTTTCTCTAAGGCATATCACGATAAAACCGGTATTGCGGGATACACATTGGTGTCTAATTCCCACGGTATGCGTCTGGTTGCCCATGAACAGTTTGAAACTACGGAAAAGGCAATTACGGAAGAAACGGATATTATTTCCGATACTTTGGAAGTGGAAAAATTTGCCCGCAGAATGTACATAGCGGATACGGATATCGGTAAGCGTTTAAAGAGCAGCATTGAAGATTTGGAGCAGTTGCTGAAAGCGTATCAGCAGGGCAACATAGGAAGCGGTGTGTAAGGGAAGGACCGTTTACGACGGCAGAAAATAAGAGGAGATATCAATGACAGTTTCCAACGACAACAGAAATTATAAGTCTCTCAGTCCTGAACTTCAGGAACGAATCAAGGCGGACCGGGCGGAGCATAAGGTAAATCCTTATGCATGTAAGGATGAGGATATTATCCGCCGTGATCCGAGTCATGATAAAGCGAATATATGGCGTCCTGCGTTTGTAAGGGATGTGGAAAAGATTATGCATATTCCGTACTACAGCCGTTATATGGACAAGACACAGGTATTTTCGTTGTATCATAATGATGATATTACCCGTCGTGCCCAGCATGTGCAACTGGTGGCAAGAATTGCAAGAAATATCGGTTCGGTTTTGAATCTGAACACGGATTTGATTGAGGCTGCTGCGTTGGGTCATGATATCGGTCATACGCCGTTCGGACATCCGGGCGAGTATAAATTAAGCGAAATGTACTATGCGAATACGGGCAGACTTTTTAACCATAATATTCAGAGTGCCAGAGTACTGGATGTGATTTTTCCGCTGAATCTGAGTTTGCAGACGTTGGATGGTATTATTTGTCACAACGGTGAAATGGAATGTAAAAATTACAAACCGAAACACTATGAAAAATTTGAAGAATTCGATGCCAAGATGGAGGAATGCTATCTTGATCAAAGTGCCATCAAACGTTTGGTGCCGTCTACGTTGGAGGCTTGCGTTGTCCGCGTATCGGATATTATTGCCTATCTGGGCAAGGACCGTCAGGATGCCAAGCGTCTCGGAATTTATGACGATAATGAATTGTTTAGCGGCGGTGTAATCGGTAAAACCAATGCGGAAATTATCAATAATATGGTGGTAAATATTATCGAAAACAGTTACGGTAAGGATCATTTGGAGATGGATGATGCTTATTATGAGGCGTTTTCTCTGGCTAAAAAAGAGAATTATCAGAGAATTTACAAACAAAAAGACGTAGAAACCGTTTACGAAGAATCTATTTATCCGATGATTGAAAAGATGTATGCATACCTTTTAAAAGAGGCAAAAAACCTTACAAAGGATAGTATGCTCTATAAGCATCATATCGCATATATTGATGAAATGACGGCACATTACAGAAGAGGTCCGGCATATCATGAAATTGCACCGGATGAATTGGTGGTGGATTATATTGCAAGTATGACGGACGATTATTTTGTAGAGTTGTTCCGATATTTGTTCCCTGACAGTACCTTAAAGGTGGAGTATAAGGGATATTTTGAGGAGGACTAAAATGAATAGGCAGTATAAAAGAATTGTATTGTTTTTCACTTTTATATTATGCTCGGTTTTTCTTGGAGGTTGCAACCGGCAGAATCTTTGGCAGGAAACATCTGAAACTGCTTTAGTGGAAATCAGTGAGTATGAAGTGATTTGGGAAAACAATAGCGAAGAGATATCTGTGTCGGACAGTAATGAGGAACCGGATTCGGCGGAACTCGGTGAGAATGATTCCGAAGCGGCGAGTCTGAGTGAGACGGAAGATGAAATGCCGTCGGAAGCGGATGAGCAGGAGACAGACGCAGATGTAACGGTGGAAGATACTATAATCGTTCCGGAAGAACCGGATGTTTTGCCGGTTGAAAATACAGGTGGAGGCAAAGTGGTAGTCATTGATGCCGGACATCAACTTCAGGGGAACAGCGAACAGGAACCCATCGGTCCCGGAGCGACCACAACGAAACCTAAGGTTTCAAGCGGTACAACGGGTTGCGTAACGGGTCTGAAAGAATATGAATTGAATCTTGCGGTTTCATTGCTGTTAAGGGATGAACTTACGGCAAGAGGGTATACTGTGATTATGGTTCGAGAAACCCATGATGTGAATATGAGCAATGCAGAACGTGCGGCAGTGGCAAATGAGGCGGGAGCGGATGCTTTTATAAGGATTCATGCTAATGGTTCGGAAGATTCCTCTGTGCATGGTGCGCTTACCATGTGCCAGACACAGACCAATCCCTACAACGGATATTTATACGAAGAAAGCCGTAGTTTGTCGGAATGCGTATTGAATGGTTTTGTGAATGCGACCGGTTGTAAAAAACGCAGTATTATTGAGACAGATACTATGAGCGGTATTAACTGGTGTGCGGTTCCTACCACAATTGTGGAGATGGGTTTTATGTCCAATCCGGAAGAAGATGCGATGATGGCAACGCCGGAATATCAACAAAAGATGGCAGTCGGAATTGCTGATGGTGTGGATGCGTATCTGGCACAGTAAGTTTCCCGGTGTAATGTATTGTACAAGTATAAAAGAAGTCTTAAGCCAATAGGAGTGTTTTATGGAAATGGTATTATTAACAGCCCTTGGTGTAGGCGGTGCGACCATTTTTGGTTCCTGCATCGGTTTTATATTCAAGGGGCTGTCACACAAATTTGCGGACATTGTGCTGTCATTTGCGGCGGGTGTGATGTTGGCGGCTGCGGTGTTGGGCTTGATTATGCCTTCGCTGGATTACGGCGGAAAGGAAGGGTTGTTGATCACCGTTGCCGGGATTTTTACCGGTGCAGTTTGCTTAAATCTGATTGATAAACTGGTACCGCATCTTCATAAAATTGTGGGCACTCCGGAGGAAGAAGAAGCACATCGGAATGCAAACCTGAACAAAGTGCTTTTGTTTGTGTTGGCAATTGCCATTCATAATCTGCCGGAAGGAATTGCGGCAGGTGTGGGATTCGGTTCGGAAGATGTGGCACAGGCGATGTTGATTGCGGGTGGTATTGCGCTTCAGAATATTCCGGAAGGTATGGTAATTATCGGTCCGATGCTGGCGGCAGGGGTTACTCCGAAGAAAACGTTTTTATGTGCTGCACTGACCGGTGTGGTAGAGATTGCAGGAACGTTAATCGGATATTTTGCGGTAAGTATTTCTACGGCGATTTTACCTTTTGCATTGGCGTTTGCCGGCGGCACCATGCTTTATATCATCAGTGATGAAATGATTCCGGAAACACATGCGCACGGGAATCAGCGAGGTGCGACATACGCGTTGCTGGTAGGTTTTTGTGTGATGCTGGTGACGGATTATCTGTTGGGATGACAATGAAAAACTGCAATTACATTTATAAAAGTAATTGACGGGTGGGTAGAACTCTTTTATAATTAGAAAAAACAAAAGATAAAGGAGAATTCAATGGATTACAATAACAATGGTTACAATAATAATGGTTATAATAACAATGGCGAATATAATTACAATAATGCGTCTTATAACGGACAGCCGTATCAGTATACCTATACAACGCAGACGCAGCCTGTTGTTAACAACAAAGGAAACGGTGCCGCAATCACGTCTATGATTTTGGGTATTATCAGTATTGTATGTTGCTGCTGTTGCGGTATGGGCTTTCTGTTTGGTGCGGTTGCAATTATTTTTGCAATTGTCAGTGGTAAGAAAAAAGGCAAAATTCAGGGTATGGCAATTGCCGGCCTGGTGTGCGGAATCATAGGTCTTGTTATGGGATTCTGCTGTGATATGAGTTTCTGGGTATTTGGCGGCGGATTGGAAGCTTTCTGGGAAGGATTTGTGGATGGCTTTAACGAAGCATATTACGGATATTAAGATAGGGAAGAAAAGGTGAGAGTAAAATTTCACCTTTTTTATTTTTTTGAAAACAGGGCTTCGGTTGATTTTTAGAAATAAAAAGAGATTTTAGACAAATGTAATACGATAATATGAAAAAAATGTAAAAAAATGAAAAAATTGTCGAAAAAAAGTAGTTGTGCTGAAAAAAAGATGGGTGTATAATTCCCTTGTAAAAAATGTGCAAAGCACGATTGGACTTTTTCAAAGTTCAAAATCTAACGTAAAGGGGCTTGAAATTTATGAAAATTATCAAAGCAAAAGATTACGACGAAATGAGCCGCAAGGCCGCAAACTTAATTGCTGCACAGATTTATGTGAAGCCGAACTGCGTGTTGGGTCTGGCAACAGGTTCCACACCCATCGGAACTTACAAAGAACTGGTGGCAAAGTATGAACTGGGAGATTTGGATTTCTCTGAAGTAACAACCGTAAATTTGGATGAGTACAAGGGAATTACCAAGGAAAATGACCAGAGTTACTACTATTTTATGAACGATAATTTATTCAGCCACGTTAACATCAACAAAGAAAGAACCTTCCTTCCCGACGGTACGGAACCTGACAGTGATAAGGCATGTAACGCGTACAATGAAATCATTCATTCCGTAGGCGGTCAGGATTTGCAACTCTTAGGATTGGGACACAACGGCCACATCGGTTTTAACGAACCGGCAGCAGAGTTTCCTTTGGAAACACATTGTGTAGACCTTACAGAGTCAACCATCAAAGCAAACCAGCGTTTCTTCGCATCTTATGATGATGTGCCCAAGCAGGCATACACCATGGGAATCAAGACCATTATGCAGGCAAAGAAAGTGCTTGTAGTGGTAAGCGGTGAAGATAAGGCAGACATCGTGCAGAAAGCATTCTTCGGACCGGTAACCCCGGAAGTTCCTGCATCTGTGTTACAGTTGCATCCGGATTGTACCGTGGTAGCAGATGCTGCGGCATTGTCAAAAGTAAATATGTAATAGAGATTAAAGTTGCAGGGCCGAATCAGGTTCTGCAACTTTTTTATATTCTAAACATTATAATAAGAGAAAACCTTCTCCTTTGCATCTGTTCATTTGAAAAAATGTGGGTAAGCAAATGCTAACTTAAAATTGCACAAAAATACACGGCAAAGTTTTGCTAAAAATCGGCGTTATACCTTTAAAAAATCCTTGTTTTAAGCCGTTTATTATGATATTCTATATACGGACACTTAGATTGTTAAAAAATAAACAAAGGAGTTTATCAGTATGAGCAAAAAAATCACAATCATTGGAGCCGGAAGCGTAGGTTCCACAATTGCGTACACACTTTCTCAGCAGGATATCGCCTCAGAAATCGTTCTGATTGATATTAACAAGCAGAAAGTAGAAGGCGAAGTAATGGATATCGAGCAGGGTACCTGCTTCCGTAATCCTATCAAAATCACTGCAGGTGAATATGTGGATGCGAAAGATTCCGATATCGTTATCATTACATCCGGTATCGCTCGTAAGCCCGGTCAGACAAGAATTGAGCTTACACAGACTAACGTTAACATTTTAAAGAGCATTACACCCGAAATCGTAAAGTATGCACCGAACGCACTTTACATCATCGTAAGCAATCCTGTTGACGTTATGACTTATGTATTTACAAAGATTTCAGGACTTCCTGAGAATCAGATTATCGGTTCAGGTACAATTCTTGATACCGCTCGTCTTCGTTGTGGTCTTTCTGAACACTATAGTATTGCACAGAAGAACATTCATGCATATGTGTTCGGTGAACACGGTGATACATCATTTATTCCCTGGTCAATCGCAAACGTTTGCGGTGTGCCTGCAGATGAGTATGTAGAACTTGTTAAGAACATCGATAAGGATGTAAAAGAAGTAGATAAGGAAGCTATGATTACTTATGTACGTAAATCAGGCGGACAGGTAATTGCAAACAAGGGTGCAACCTTCTATGCAGTTTCTGCATCAGTTTGTGCACTTTGCGGTATTTTGGCAGCTTCTGACGAATCTATGGCAACCGTATCTTCTATGATGCATGGTGAATATGGTATCGAAGATGTTTGTGTAAGTACATTAACATTGGTTGGCCCTAAGGGTATTCAGGGTAAAGTTCCCGTTAAGTTAACAGATGAAGAAATTGATAAGTTAAAAGCAAGTGCAGATGCACTGAAAGAAGTTATTGCTCAGATTGAATTATAATTAATATACATTTTATAAAATATTAGGGAAAGGACAATAGAACTATGAAGTACAGTTACTATCCGGGATGTACCCTTAGAACCAAGGCGAAAGACTTGGATGCATATGCGAGAGTTTCGGCTAAGGCTTTGGGATTTGAACTGGAAGAAATTGAGAACTGGCAGTGTTGTGGTGGGGTATACCCTTTGGGTTCTGACGAAATCGCAAGCAAGCTTTCTTCAGTTCGCGCCTTGAACGAGGCAAAAGAAAAGGGTCAGGATCTGGTAACCTTATGTTCTGCATGCCATCACGTTATTAAACGTGTAAATGATGACATGAAGAATGTAGATGATATCCGTACCAGAGCCAACAATTACATGCAGTTGGAAGAACCTTATGCGGGTGAAACCGAAGTTCTTCACTTTTTGGAGGTGCTGCGCGACCGCGTAGGCTTCGACAAGATTAAAGAAAAGGTTGTAAATCCTCTTACCGGCAAGAAGATTGGTGCATATTACGGCTGCCTCCTTCTTCGCCCCGGCAAGATTTTGGAATTTGACAATCCTGAGAACCCCACAATTATCGAGGATTTTATCCGTGCAATCGGAGCAACACCCGTTGTATATCCTTACAGAAACGAATGCTGTGGCGGTTATATTTCTTTAAAAGAAAAAGACATGTCTAAGTCTATGTGCGAACGCATTATGGACAGCGCAGACGGAATGGGAGCAGAAATGCTTATCACAGCCTGTCCTTTGTGTCTTTACAATTTAAAGAAGAACGGCAATGACAAGCTTCCTGTAGTTTATTTTACAGAGTTACTTGCAGAGGCTTTAGGAGTAAAAGAGGAGGTGGCTAAGTAATGAATACAGCGAAAAAGCAGGCTGAATTAATCAAAGAAATCAGCGGCGTGAATCCTCTTAAGTGTATGAAGTGCGGTAAGTGTTCCGCATCATGTCCCTCTTACAATGAGATGGACATCAAACCTCATCAGTTTGTATCTTATGTTGTAAACGAAGATATTGAGGCTCTTGTAAATTCAAAATCATTATGGAAATGCCTTTCATGTTTTGCATGCGTGGAACGTTGCCCCAGAGACGTTAAGCCCGGCAAGTTAATCGATGCTGCAAGACAGGTTGTTGTGCGTCAGAAGGGACAGGATTATCTGTCACCCAATGAAATTCCGGAACTTTTAGATCCGGATCTGCCTCAGCAGTTATTGGTTAGTGCATTCAGAAGATACAGGAGGTAAGAAACGTGCAGAGAATAGGTGTATTTGTCTGCCACTGCGGTAGCAATATTGCCGCTACGGTAGATGTTAAAAAAGTAGTTGAAATGGCACTGTTAGAGCCCGGCGTTGTTCATGCGGAAGATTACCAGTATATGTGTTCTGAAGCAGGTCAGGCTAAGATTCTCGAAGCAGTAAAAGAAAAAGGATTAACAGGTATTGTTGTATGTTCCTGTTCACCTCGTATGCATGAAGCAACCTTCCGTAAGGCTGCTGAGCGTGCCGGCGTAAATCCTTACATGGTAGAAATTGCTAACATTCGTGAACATTGTTCATGGATTCATAAAGATATGGAAGAGGCAACCAAGAAAGCGGTTATTCTTGCAAGAGCAGCAATCGCTAAGGTCAACTTAAATGCTCCTCTTCAGCCCGGCGAGAGCCGCGTAACCAAGCGTGCATTGGTGATCGGTGGCGGTATTGCAGGTATCCAGACTGCAATTGACATTGCAGATGCAGGCTATGAAGTAGATATCGTAGAAAAAACACCCAGTATCGGTGGTAGAATGTCACAGTTAGACAAGACGTTCCCTACCCTTGACTGTTCAGCATGTATCCTTACACCGAAGATGGTGGAAGCTTCCGCTCATGAGAAGATTAACATCTATACATACAGCGAAGTAGAAAAGGTTACAGGTTTCGTTGGTGATTTTACAGTTGATATCCGTAAAAAAGCAAGAAGCGTAGATATGAATAAGTGTACAGGTTGCGGTGTATGCCAGGAAAAATGTCCTTCCAAGAAGGCACCCAGCGAGTTCAACCGTGGTCTTAACACAAGAAGCGCAATCTACACTCCTTTTGCACAGGCTATTCCTAACGTACCCGTTATTGACCGTGACGCATGTCTTAAGTTCAAGACCGGTAAGTGCGGTTTGTGTGAAAAGGTTTGTCAGGCAGGTGCTATCGATTACGCTCAGCAGGATGAAATCATTACAGAGAAGTATGGCGCAATCGTTGTTGCTACAGGTTTTGATACCATCAAACTTGACCAGTATGATGAATATGCATACAGCCAGAGCAAGGACGTTATCACTTCTCTTGAATTAGAACGTATTATGAATGCTGCAGGACCTACAAAGGGTCACCTTGAACGTCTTTCTGACGGTAAGGCTCCCAAGGAGATGGTATTCATCCAGTGTGTAGGCAGCCGTTGTGCAGACAACAGAGGTAAGAGTTACTGCTCTAAGATCTGCTGTATGTATACTGCTAAGCATGCAATGTTAATTCGTGATAAGTATCCCGATGTAAACGTTACTGTATTTTACATTGACGTTCGTACACCCGGTAAGAACTTCGACGAGTTCTACAGAAGAGCTGTTGAAGAATACGGTGTAAATTACATCAAGGGTCAGGTTGGTAAGGTTGCACCTCTTCCCAATGGTAAACTTTTGGTACAGGGCGCAGACTTAATCGACAATAAGCAGATTTTGAAAGAGGCAGATATGGTAGTTCTTGCAACTGCAATCGAGCCCGATCCTTCCGTAAGAAAGATTGCTACAATGCTTACAGCAAGTATTGATACCAACAACTTCCTTACAGAAGCACATCCCAAACTTCGTCCTGTAGAATCTCCTACAGCAGGTGTATTCTTATCAGGTGTTTGCCAGGGACCTAAGGATATCCCCGAAACAGTTGCTCAGGCAGGTGCTGCTGCGGTTAAGGCAATCGGCTTACTTGCAAAAGATAAGTTGATGACCAACCCTTGTACGGCAAAGGCTGACGAGCTTATGTGTAACGGATGTTCAACCTGTGCTAATGTATGTCCTTATGGTGCAATCACTTATGAAGTAAAACAGGTAAATGACCACGGTATCCGTGAAGACAGAAGAATTGCAGTTGTTAACAACGCACTCTGTCAGGGTTGTGGTGCTTGTACCGTTGTTTGTCCTTCCGGTGCTATGGACCTTCAGGGATTCTCAAACAGACAGATTCTTGCGGAGGTGGATGCGATATGTCGATAGAAAAAGAATTTAGACCTAAAATTGTTGCATTCTGCTGTAACTGGTGTAGTTATGCAGGTGCTGACCTTGCAGGTAGCAGCCGTTTGGCATATCCTGCAGATGTTAAAATTATTCGTGTACCGTGTTCATGCCGTGTAAATCCTATGTTCATCCTTCGTGCATTCCAGAAGGGTGCAGATGGCGTTATCATGTGTGGTTGCCATCCCGGAGACTGCCATTACAGTACAGGTAATTACTACGCAAGAAGACGTATGACATTATTATTCTCTATGCTTGATTACATCGGCGTAGAAAACGGCCGTACCCGTGTTGAATGGGTATCTGCTGCAGAAGGTGTGAAGTTCTCTGCCACAATGAATGAATTCGTAGAGAAGATTCACTCTCTTGGTGAAAATGTAAGATTGGAGGATTTAAGATGCAAGAATTAGTGAACCGCGCAAAAGAACTTCTTGCCGACGGTACCGTAGTTCGTGTACTTGGCTGGAAGGCCGGTGATTTGTCTTACAATCCGGAACCGGCTTACTTCACAAGCGCTGAAGAATTAGACAATTTTGTATATAACGGATTCTGCGGTGCAAACCTTAGCAAGTACATGATCGAAGCTTCCAAGTTGGAAGGCAAGACCATGGTATGTTTAAAGCCTTGTGATACATACAGCTTTAACCAGTTGATTAAGGAACATCGCGTAGACCGTGAAAAAGCTTACATCGTAGGTGTAGGTTGTAAGGGTAAGTTAAATGTTGACAAGATCAAAGAAATGGGCATCAAGGGTATCCAGAGTATTTCCGGTGCTGAAATGTCAGATGCTTGTGATACATTGACAATCCAGACTCTTTACGGTGACAAAACCTGTGCATATGCAGAGGCAATGCTTGAAAGATGTCATGTATGTAAGGGTAAGGAGCACATGATTTACGATGAAATCATCGGTGAATCAAAAGATACCAAGGATGCAGAGAGATTTGCAGAGGTAGAGAGAATTGAGGCAATGAGCCCCGAAGAGAAGTTTGCATTCTTCCAGAAGGAATTAAGCAAGTGTATCCGTTGTAATGCCTGTAGAAACGTATGTCCTGCATGCAGTTGCCGTAAGTGTGTATTCGACAGTACTAAGTTTGATACCGCACAGAAGGCAAATGTGGATTCTTTCGAAGAGAAAATGTTCCACATTATCCGTGCATTCCATGTGGCAGGCAGATGTACAGACTGTGGCGAATGTAGCCGCGTATGTCCTCAGGGTATTCCTCTTCACTTGTTCAACCGTAAGTTCATTAAGGACATTAACGAATTTTATGGTGAGTTCCAGGCCGGTGCCGACAGCGAAGCAAGAGGACCTCTTACCAACTTTACATTTGAAGATTGCGAACCCAGCATCGTAACAGAAAGGAGATAATGTATGTTTAAGATAGCAAAAGAAAATCTTTCCGCATTATTCTCCAAGATTGCGGAAAACAATGAATTGATTCTTCCCGTAAAAGTGGCAAACCAGACAAACTTCGGTTACTGGTCGGAAGAAGCAGATGTGGATTTGGATACATTAAAAACCGTAAAATCCGCTAAAGACGCATTTTTCCCTCAGAGCGAGAACTTGTACACCTGTACAAAGGAAGATAAGAAAATTAAAATTACACCCGAAGAATTACAGGCACAGAACTTTGTAGTATTCGGTATGAAGGCTTGTGATGTGAAGGGTGTTGAGGTTTTAGATAAGGTATTTCTTGCAGAACCCGTTGATACTTTTTATGCGGCAAGACGTGCACACGGCACTATCGTAGCGCTTGCATGTCATGAGCCCGAGGAAACCTGCTTCTGTAAAGTATTCGGTACAGACTGCGCTGACCCTGTTGCTGACGTTGCAACTTGGATGATTGACGGTGAACTTTACTGGAAAGCAATTACAGAAAAGGGTGAAGCGTTAACCAAGGCTGTTGAAAGTTTGTTGGTAAATGCAGATGAAACTAAGGTAGAAGAAGAGAAGGCAGCAATCCGCGCTATCGTAGAGAAACTTCCTTACTCTAACCTTTCATTGGAAGGCTGGAACGGCGACGTTCTTATGGAAAAGTTCGAATCACCTGTTTGGGAAGAACTTTACAAGCCTTGTTTAGCATGTGGTACATGTACATTCGTATGTCCTACCTGCCAGTGCTACGATATTAAGGATTATGATACAGGTCACGGCGTACAGCGTTATCGTTGCTGGGACTCATGTATGTATTCTGATTTTACAATGATGGCTCATGGTAACAACCGTACAAGCCAGATGCAGAGATTCCGTCAGAGATTTATGCATAAGTTAGTATACTTCCCTGCAAATAACGACGGTATGTACTCATGTGTAGGTTGCGGACGTTGTGTGGACAAATGTCCTTCATCTTTAAACATTGTAAAAGTAATCAAAGCTTTTGAGAATCAGGGAGGTAACGAATAATGTGTGAATGCAATTGTCATACAAATTATGAACTGGACACTTTGATTCCTAAGGTTGGTGTGATCACAGACATCCGTCAGGAGACACCGGATGTTAAGACATTCCGCGTAAACGCTCCCGAAGGCGGTAAGTTGTTTGAACATATGCCCGGGCAGTGTGCAATGTTGTGTGCACCCGGTGTAAGTGAAGCTATGTTCTCTATTACATCTTCACCTACCAACAAGGAATTCCAGGAATTCAGTATCAAAAAATGCGGTCAGCTTACAGATTATCTTCACAGCCTCCAGGTTGGTGATGAAATCACAGTAAGAGGACCTTACGGAAATCATTTCCCGGTAGAAACAGAATTAAAAGGCAAGAACCTTTTATTCATTGCCGGAGGTATCGGTCTTGCGCCTCTTCGTTCCGTAATCAATTATGCAATTGATAACAGAGCGAATTACGGAACCATCGATATCCTTTATGGCTCACGTTCCGCAGATGACCTGGTTCAGTTAAAAGAAATCCAGGAATTGTGGATGAAGACAGAAGGTGTGAACGTACATTTGACAATCGACCGTGAGCAGGAAGGTTGGGACGGCCATGTAGGTTTTGTACCTGCATACTTAAAAGAACTGGAATTCTCTACAGATAAAACAGTTCTTGTCTGCGGACCGCCTATTATGATTAAGTTCGTTCTTCAGGGACTTAAGGAATTAGGTTTCCGGGATGAACAGATTTACACTACTTTCGAACTTCGTATGAAGTGCGGTATCGGTAAGTGTGGACGTTGTAACATTGGTTCTAAATATGTATGTAAGGACGGCCCCGTATTCCGTTTTGACGAAATCGATGAGCTGCCGAACGAATATTAAGAGGCTTTTATAACTATTTTATAAAATACGAAAGGACTGGTATTCCAAAATGGAAAATATGGTAAATGTATACTTTTTTGGTAAGAAATACAGCGTACCTGCAGATTTAACAATCATGACAGCGATGGAATATGCAGGCTACACCTTGAACAGAGGATGTGGCTGCCGTCACGGTTTCTGCGGTGCATGTGCAACTATTTACAGAATCAAAGGTAAGAATGAATTAAAAACTTGTCTTGCATGTCAGACACAGGTTCAGGAAGGTATGTACGTAGCAAGCATTCCCTTCTTCCCTACTGACAAGAGAACTTATGATATTAACGAAATCAGACCTACACAGCAGATTATGATGGAACTTTATCCTGAAATCTACAGTTGTATCGGATGTAACGCTTGTACAAAAGCTTGTACACAGGATTTGAATGTTATGCAGTACATTGCATATGCTCAGAGAGGTGAATTCGAAAAGTGTGCGGAAGAATCTTTCGACTGTGTAAGCTGCGGATGCTGTGCAACAAGATGTCCCGCAGGTATTTCTCATCCTATGGTTGGTCTTCTTGCAAGACGTCTTACAGGTAAGTACATTGCTCCTGAAACAGAGCATTTGGCTAACCGCGTTGAAGAAATCAACAAGGGTGCTTATGATGAGTTAATCGAGCAGATTATGCAGAAGCCCATCACAGAAATGCAGGAATTATACAACACAAGAGAAATTGAGAAATAAGGAGGGATAAATATGTTTACAGCAGAAATGCAGGAATCCATTAAAAAGGTGGAAGCTACAAGAGCAGAACGTATGAAAACCGAACCCAGACGTATGACCGCTGAGGAAAAGGATACCCTTCTTAAGGCTTACCATCCTGATTACAGAGAAGATGGATTTGTAGAAATCAAAATCGGACCCAACAAGGGCCAGAAGGTTCCCACAGAATTAGGACACCTTCTTCATTCAAACAGCCGTCTTTTAACAGACAAGGTTGATTTAAACAAGGTAGATTATGACGTAGACGTACTCGTTATCGGTGGTGGTGGTGCAGGTTCTTCTGCAGCAATCGAAGCACATGAAGCAGGCGCTAACGTTATGATTGTTACAAAACTTCGTATCGGTGATGCAAACACTATGATGGCGGAAGGTGGTATCCAGGCAGCTGATAAGGAAAATGACTCACCTGTACAGCATTACTTAGATGCATTCGGTGGCGGACACTTTGCTGCAAGACCTGAACTTTTAAGACGTCTTGTTATGGAAGCTCCCGATGCAATCCGTTGGTTAAATGAATTAGGCGTTATGTTCGATAAGGACGAAGACGGAAGAATGGTTACCACACACGGCGGCGGTACATCAAGAAAGCGTATGCATGCTTGTAAGGACTATTCAGGTGCGGAAATCATGCGTACACTCCGTGATGAAGTAATCAACCGTCAGATTCCCGTTGTTGAATTTACTTCAGCAGTTGAATTAATCAAAGATGAAAAGGGCCAGGTTGCAGGTGCAGTTCTCCTCAACATGGAAACCGGCGACTATTTGGTAGCTAAGGCTAAAACTGTTGTTATCGCAACAGGTGGTGCAGGACGTCTTCACTACCAGAACTTCCCTACATCAAACCACTATGGTGCTACCGCTGACGGTTTGGTATTGGGATACCGTGCAGGCGCACCCCTTTTATACCAGGATACAATCCAGTATCATCCTACAGGTGTTGCATACCCTGCACAGATTTTCGGTGCATTGGTAACAGAGAAGGTTCGTTCTCTTGGTGCAATGCTTGTTAACGTAGAAGGTGAAGCATTTATGCATCCCCTTGAGACCCGTGATGTTTCAGCAGCATCCATTATTCGTGAATGCTCTGACAGAGGTAAGGGTGTAACCACACCTCTCGGAAGCGGTGTATGGTTGGATACTCCTATGATCGAAATGATCGGCGGACCCGGAACCATTGAAAAGAGAATCCCTGCGATGCTTCGTATGTACTTAAACTACGACATCGATATGAGAAAAGAACCCATTTTGATTTACCCCACACTCCACTACCAGAACGGTGGTTTGGAAATCGGCGGCGATGGATTTACCAAGGCAATTGATAACTTGCTTGTTGCAGGTGAAGCAGTTGGTGGTATCCACGGAAGAAACCGTTTGATGGGTAACTCATTACTTGACATCATCGTATTTGGCCGTAACGCAGGTAAGGCTGCAGCAGCTAAGGCTAAGACTGTTGAGTTGGGTACCATGAATATTGACCATGTGGCTGCATATGCAGAAGAGTTAAAGGCAGCAGGCATCGAATCTAACGATGTTTCACCTCTTCTTCTTCCTAAGTATGCTCGTCATGAAAGATAAAATTGCTTTCTTTTAAGAAGAGTTTGGTCAAAAAATAATGTATGTTTTTGTCGGGCGAAGGCGTTGAAAAACGTTTTCGCCCCGCAATGCGTAAATATATGAAATGAGGAAGGAAAAAAATCATGTCACTTTTTGGCGGTGTTATTCCTATTACCGGAATCACTTTTTTAATGTTTAGTCTTTTAATTATTACCTTTTTAGGTTACGCACTTGGTCGTATTTCCATCAAAGGCGTTAACTTGGGTACCGCAGGTGTGTTTATTGTGGCTCTCCTTTTCGGATGCTTTTTCTATGAACCCTTAAGTGCTCAACTTACTGTAAAAATGGCGGATGGAACTGCTGTAAACTATGCAGAAAATGCTTTGAAAATCATTGAAAACCTCGGTTTGATTTTCTTTGTTACTTCTGTAGGATTCATTGCAGGTCCTAAATTCTTCGGAAATATGAAGAAAAACTTCAAATCATATGTTGCTTTAGGTCTTGTCGTAATTATTGGTGGCGGTCTTGCAGCTATCGGATGTATTTTCTTGGGAAGATGGCTTCAGCCTGATGTTCCTCATGATGAATTAACAGCAATGGTTGTTGGTCTTTTATCAGGTTCATTAACATCAACCCCTGCATTCTCAGCAGCGAAGGCTACTGTAGATCCTTCTTTGGAAGGTATCGTATCTGTAGGTCACGGTATTGCATATTTATTCGGTGTTATCGGTGTAGTACTTTTTGTACAGCTTATGCCGAAGTTTATGAAAGCAAACATGGAAGAAGAGCGCGCAAAACTTGTGCAGGCGTCTGACGGTGAAGCGAAGAAGTACGATGGTAAGTTAATTGAATTGGATGGTTTCGGTATTGCACCTTTTGCACTTGCGGCAGTAATCGGTATTTTTGTAGGCATGATTAAAGTGCCTTTAAGTGCCAAATTATTAGAAGGTACAACATTTGCTCTAACAACTACCGGCGGATGTCTTTTGGTGTCTCTTTTCTTCGGTCACTTCGGAAGAATCGGTAAAATCAGTATTATGCCCCCTGAGACAACACTTAAGGTATTCCGTGAGTTAGGTCTTATGTTATTCCTTATCGGTGCAGGTATCCCGGGTGGTGCTGAATTCGTTGCAGAATTCCACGTATTATACTTTGTATACGGTGTCATTATGACAATTGTCCCGATGATTCTTGGTTTCCTTTTTGCAAAATATGTTGTGAAGTTAAGCCTTCTCAACAACCTTGGTTCTATCACAGGCGGTATGACAAGTACACCTGCGTTGGGAACATTAATTAACACAGCAGGAACAGAAGATGTTGCGGCAGCTTATGCAGCTACATATCCTATCGCTTTGATTTCTGTTGTACTTGTATCACAGTTTTTAATCATCTTGTTTTAACTATTGAGCATTGCAAATTTGTGAGTAAAGAACGACCGAGTTTACTCGGGGGAGGTCTTTTCTTACAAATTTATAAGGCGATAAGCCGACATAAGCAAAAGGAAAGCGTCGTCAGACGCGATTTTGCGAATGTGCAATGCGTTTAAATACTAACTATTCAAAAAAGGAGAAAAACTATGCGCGAAATTAACGTAAGTAATGTAACTGACGTTGTTGAAAAACTTTGTATCGACGCAAACACACATCTTCCCGAAGATGTAAAATGTGCAATCAAGAATTGCCGTGCTTGCGAAGATGGCGAAATCGCCAAAGGCGTTTTAGACAACATCATTGAAAACTTTGAAATCGCTGATAACGAAAACGTGCCTATCTGTCAAGATACAGGTATGGCTTGCGTATTCTTAGAGATCGGTCAGGATGTTCACTTCGTAGGCGGCGACTTAACAGATGCTATCAACGAAGGTGTTCGTCGCGGTTACGATAAAGGATATTTAAGAAAATCCGTTGTAAAAGACCCCGTAAGACGCGGTAACACAGGTGATAATACACCTGCTATGATCTATACCGAAATCGTTCCCGGTGAGAATGTAAAGATTACTGTAGGCCCTAAGGGCTTCGGTAGTGAAAACATGAGTGCTATCAGAATGTTCAAGCCTTCTCACGGTATTGAAGGAATTAAGGATTTTATCATTGAGACTGTTGAAACAGCAGGTCCCAACCCTTGCCCTCCCATGGTAGTAGGTGTTGGTATCGGTGGTACTTTTGATAAGGCTGCTTTACTTGCTAAAAAGGCATTGATGCGCCCCATCGATTCGGAAAATCCTGATCCTTACTATGCAGACCTTGAAAAAGAAATGCTCGAAAAGATCAACGAACTCGGTATCGGACCTCAGGGCTTCGGCGGAAGAACCACAGCAATCGGTCTTAACATTGAAACCTTACCCACACACATTGCAGGTATGCCTTGTGCAATTAACATTAACTGCCATGTAACCCGTCATAAATCGGAGGTGATCTAATGGAGAAGCATATTACATTACCTTTAACAGAAGAATTAGCAAAAACATTACATGCAGGTGATACCGTTTATTTAACAGGTACCATTTATACATCCCGTGATGCAGGTCATAAAAGAATGTGCGAATCCCTTGCAAAGGGTGAGCCTCTCCCCATGGACCCTACAGACGCAACCATCTACTATGTAGGTCCCACACCTGCTAAGCCCGGTCAGGTAATCGGTTCTGCAGGCCCTACAACCAGCGGTCGTATGGATGCTTATGCACCTACCATGATGTCAGTTGGCGCAAGAGGTATGATTGGTAAGGGAGCTCGTCTTCCTGAAGTAATTGAAGCAATGAAGAAGTACAACGGTGTTTACTTCGGCGCAATCGGCGGTGCCGGCGCATTGCTTGCAAAGTGTATCAAAAAGTGCGAACTTATTGCATACGAAGATCTTGGCGCAGAAGCGTTAAGAAAATTGTATGTGGAAGATATGCCTTTGGTTGTTATTATTGACAGCGAAGGAAAAAATCTCTACGAAGACGGTAGAGCAGCATATCTTGCTCAGAGAAATAAATAATAAATTAAAAATTGGATTTTAGAATAAAATTCCACTGTTTACAGATACTAGAAACAAACTAGAAAATGTAAATGGTGGAATTTTTATTTGTGAGAGAAGGAATTTCCCCATGAAAGGAGAAATGATGAAAGCAACAGGGATTGTAAGAAGAATAGATGATTTGGGACGTATTGTAATTCCGAAAGAAATTCGTCGTACGTTAAGAATCCGGGAAAGCGACCCTTTGGAAATATTTACCGACAGAGAGGGAGAAATCATTCTAAAAAAATATTCTTCCATCGGAGAGATGAACGGATTTGCCAAGCAGTATGCAGACAGCCTTTCTCAGGTGTCCGGTAAGGTAGCCGTAATTGCGGACAGAGACCGTTATATCGCGGTTTCCGGAGGGATGAAGACTTTATTGAATAAACATATCAGTAAAGAAGTAGAACGTAAGATGGAGAAACGTGAAGGAATTATAGCGGGCAGAAATGATAAGTCTTTTGTTTTGCTTGCGGAGGATGAAAAGGAATGCAACTGGCAGGTGATGGCGCCGATTATCAGTGAGGGAGATGTGGTAGGTGCCGTATTTCTTTTATCTGCAGATGAAAAAGAAGGTTTGGGAGAAGTGGAACGTAAACTGGTTCTTGCTGCAGCTTCTTTTCTTGGAAAACAAATGGAACTATAGAGAATCTTCTTCCAAAACCTGAATTTCCAAATAATCAAAATCAATGGGCTCGATAAAATGATCCGCGGAAAAACGTGCTTTGTTTAAGCGTTTAAAATCCGCGATGGTGGAATCGAGCCAGATTGGTTTGCACAAATCAAATTGCATACATGCTTCTTCCAAACCGTCAAAAATTTTATGGGTTCTGGTTTTGTCCGAACCATCTTCGATAACGGTTTCTTTTAACAGATGATTTTCTTTTATTACTTTTACCCATAAACGAAACATAAGGCAATGTCCTTTCAAACAAATACAGAAAGAGGCTTATAATAAGCATATCCTTATGCAATTATACCAGAATTGCTCGGATTGTCCAAATAAAAATGCCCCTGAAATGAGGAGTGCCCCGATGTCGATTCCGACACCGAGGCATTATGAAAAAAATTGTTAGCAATGTTAATGTCACATGAATGAATTGTTTTCTTTAACTGTTTTTAGTATAACCAAGAAATATGAATAAAAAATGAACATAAAGTAAAAGTAGTTTAAATATTTCGTTTACATAAATTAAAATATAATACGAGAAAAAAAGAAGGAAGCGGCAAAAAATGAATGATGAAAAACGGCATAAAACAATAGAGTGAACGAACTTTCCGCACTTTCATATTGTAAAAAAAAACAAAAAATGATAAAATAGATATAATCTATGAATTTTTTTCGTTTCGAAAGAGAAATGGGGCAAGTTGGAGGGAAAACGATGGATAATTTTATGGATAAACTGGCACAGAAATATAATGCGCAGGAGATGATTCGTGCAAATGCACAGGCAGAAGCATCCGAAATGCAGAGATTGCAGGAGCAGGTGGCTGCTTATGAAGGTATTTTGCAGGATATGCGAAAATTGAATTATAAGAATTCAGAACTGACGGATCGTATTTATGCATTGGTAGATGAAAGTATCAGTAAAGTGCAGGGTGTGCAGAAGTCCGGAGGAGACACCGGAGAACTTGCAGCGAGTCTGTCAGATGAAATTATGAAGGCAGTAGATGAAGCATTAAGTAATCTTGATTCTACCGTGGGAACTGCGTTGAATGAATCTGTCAGCGGTGCATTGATGGCACCTGTGGATCAGATGAAGCAGACAACACAGGAGGTTACCGGTTCCGTGGCAGCGGTTAGACAGATTGCAGAAGACGTGAAGACTACAGCGGATGAAATCCGTTATGCAACCGATATGGTTCGTTCCTCTGCAGATGATGTTACCAGTTCTGCATTGGAGGTTCGTAACTCCGTGGAAGGAATGCAGACAGCAGTGGCTGAAGTAAGAAATTCTGCAGATGAAGTAAAAGAATCTATGGAGCAGATGCGTTCTACCGTGCATGGGGTGATGATTTCTACAGAGGATATGAAGATTTCTACCGAAGAAATCAAGGCAACTACGGAAGATTTAAAGAACTCCAACGAAGACTTAAAGTCATCCGTAAAAACATCTGTTGATAATGCGTTGTTGACCATCAGACGTGAAAATCGTGAAATTGCCGATCATTTGGAATATATCCGTTCTACCGTAGATACCATTCAGAAACCTTCTGAAGAGGAAGAACTTCGCAAAGCGGAAGAAGAGCAGCGTAAGGCAGAGGAAGAACTTCGTAAGGAAGAAGAGAGAGTTGCCAGAGAAGCAGAGAATAAGAAGGCATTGGAAGAAATGTTCAGACAGTCCGATGACTTTGTACACAAAGAGAATGTTAAGGTATATCGTAACGTACAGGCTGTTGTAGTGGATGAACTTAAGAATCAGACGGAAGGCTTGACTAAGCATAATCAGGAATTATACACCAAGATGAAATCAACCAAAACAATGGTAATCATTGCAATTGCGTTAGGCGTAGTGAATGTGCTTTTAACAGTTTTATCAATCTTTGGAATTGTATAAATAAGCATGGACCGGTAGAAATACCGGTCCTTATTTATGCTTCATAAAATAATAAAAAAAGTGAGGCTGCTGATTCGGCCTCACGTTTTATTTTTGTTCACAAGTTAGAGATGTTATAAAACATACATTATGTAACGGAACAATTAGATTCTTGCTACACCCGAATCTCTTGCAGCCTGTGCAACAGCCTTAGATACGGCTTCTTTTACACGAGGATCAAAGGCTGCAGGAATGATGTAATCTTCATTTAATTCATCATCTGAAATTAAGTTTGCAAGCGCAAGAGAAGCAGCAATCTTCATTTCTTCGTTGATGTCTTTTGCACGTACATCAAATGCGCCGCGGAACAATGCGGGGAACGCAAGTACGTTATTAATCTGGTTGGGGAAATCACTACGTCCGGTAGAAACTACGCGTGCGCCGCCTGCTTTTGCTTCGTCAGGGAAAATTTCCGGTGTAGGATTTGCACATGCAAATACAATTGCATCCTTGTTCATAGTCTTAACCATTTCAGTGGTTAATGCACCGGGAGCGGATACACCGATAAATACGTCAGCACCAACAATTACATCTTCCAAAGAGCCGGCTTTCTTTTCTAAGTTGGTTGATTTAGCCATTTCTTCCTTGAAAGGATTCATACCTTCTTTACGACCTTCATAAACAGCACCTGTACGGTCACACATAATGACATTTTTTACACCATAAGAAAGAATTAATTTGGTAATAGCGGTTGCAGCAGCACCTGCGCCGTTTACAACTACTTTGATTTCTTCTTTGGTTTTTCCAACTACTTTTAATGCATTGATAAGGCCTGCAAGTGTGATGATTGCAGTACCGTGCTGGTCATCGTGGAAAATAGGAATATCACATTTTTCTTTTAACTTCTTTTCGATTTCAAAACAACGGGGAGCAGCAATATCTTCCAAGTTTACACCGCCGCAAGAACCTGAGATTAAATATACGGTATTTACGATTTCATCTACATCTTTGGATTTGATACAAAGAGGAAAAGCATCTACATCACCGAATGATTTGAAAAGTACACACTTACCTTCCATAACGGGCATACCTGCTTCAGGGCCGATGTCACCTAAACCAAGTACTGCGGTACCGTCTGTTACAACAAGGCAGGTGTTCCAACGTCTTGTATATTCATAACTTTTTTCAACATCCTTCTGGATTTCCAGACAGGGTTCAGCAACACCGGGAGTGTATGCTAAAGACAAGTCATCTTTGGTGGAAACGGGTACGCGGCTTACAACCTCTATTTTACCTTTCCATTCGCCATGCTTCTTTAATGATTCTTCTGCGTAATTCATAATGCGCCTCCATAATAATATATTTATAATAATAATTTTTAAAAAAACAAACCAAAAACTAACATACTCCATTTTATAACTAACGTCAAGTGTACATTAAGAAAAACCTTAACTTGACTTGTATTATTAAGGAATGCTAAAATAAACTGTTATATGCAAATTACAACTACGGAGTGTTGTTTATGAAATACATTACGCATTATCATAAAAGATTAAAGGTGCATGCTCTTAAGGTGTTGCTTGGTGCCTGGGGTGTTGCTGCATTTTTCTTGCCGCGCATTGAGTTTTATGAACCTACGGGCGAGAACCGCTTTACGGTTTATTTGTACGGGCAGGAAGTGGGTTTTGTTGCAGATAAAGATATGGTGGAAGATTGTATCCGTGACGCAAGAAGAGAGTTGGCGGAAGAAGCGGATGGATTATATATTGTGGAAGAGCCGGTGATCCGTTATGAAGGAAAAGAAGTCATCTGGAGTAAGTGTGACGATGCTGAAACGGTTACCGCCAATATCAAAGAAGTAATGTCGCAACATGAGAAAGAAACTTTAATCCGTGCATATACTGTTAAAGTAAACAGCCAGACTGTTAATCTGCGTACCGCAGAAGAGGTGAGTGAATTATTGGCTTCGACCATTGCAAGATATGATACGGAAGGCCGGTATGAATTAAATATGAATTTGAATCCGAATCGTGAATTGAATGTTTTGACGGCCGGTGTGTCGCGAAGCAACAGTCAATATGATACATGGGATACGTCTGCGGGGGCAGAGGGTTATATGCCCCAGTCGGTAGATGAGGAATTGTTAAGCGACTATATGGATTTTGAAGAGTTTGATTTGGGCTTGAAAGAGATTGGCTTTTCGGAAGAAGTAGAAGTGGTGGAAGCATATATTTTGGAAGAAGAATTGAGTACTTTGGAAGAGGCCGTAAATCTTTTGACGGAAGAGCAGGAAGTACAGCAGATTTATGAAGTGCAGGCCGGTGATACGCTCTCGGAAATTTCCATGACGGTGGGAATACCCATGGAAACGATCGTGGAGATGAACGGTAATATTTTGGACAATGTCAATTCAACTTTAAACATCGGAGATGAATTGATTATTACGGTGCCCGAGCCGGAATTGTCGGTAGTATGGACAAACCGTGAACATTATGAAGAGATATATGAAGCAGAGATTATATACATTCCGAATGATGAATGGTATACGACACAGATGGTAACGTTACAGGAGCCTTCTGCGGGCTTCCGTGAAGTGGTTGCGGATGTTACGTATGAAAATGACGAAGAAATGAGTCGTTCCATTGTCAAAGAAGAAGTGATTATGGAGGCAGTTCCTAAAATTGTGGAGAGAGGAACGATTGTTCCGCCTACTTATGTGAAGCCGATTTCCGGCGGACGATTGTCATCAAAATTCGGAAGAAGAAGAGCGCCTACGGCAGGTGCGTCCACGTATCATAAAGGTGTCGATTGGGCAACGCCTGTAGGAACTCCGGTATATGCATCCTCCGGCGGTACGGTAGTCAAAGCCGGTTGGGGTAGCGGATATGGCTATGTAGTGTATATTAATCATCCTGACGGAAGACAGACCAGATATGCGCATTTGAGTAAGGTGCAGGTATCCGTCGGACAGACTGTATCTCAGGGCGACAGAATTGCATTGAGCGGTAATACCGGTGTAAGTTCCGGTCCGCATGTGCATTTTGAGATTCTAATTAACGGCAGTCAGGTAAATCCGTTGGATTATTTGTGATGCGGGAGAAAGATGGAAAAGGATTCCGAACAAGGAATCTAAGTGAATTATTTTGACGGAAATGTAAGGATTTTGGTCGAAAGGTTTACAATTGAAGTGTTTTGGTATATAATACTATAAGCATGATTGGGTTGATGGGCTTACAAAACCTAATAAGTTGAGGTGTTTTATGGAACAATACGCAATGAAAGGTGGCGTGCCTCTGGTCGGTGAAGTTGAGATCGGCGGTGCGAAGAATGCGGCTTTGGCAATATTAGCTGCAGCAATCATGACAGATGAAACCGTTGTGGTAGAGAACGTTCCTGATGTGCGTGACACAAATGTACTAATGAAAGCGATGGAAAGTGTCGGCGCTACAGTCGTTAAGACGGATCGTCATACCGTAAAGATTAACGGTTCTCAGATTGATAACCTTGTGATTGATGATGAACATATAAAGAAGATAAGAGCGTCCTATTATTTGTTGGGGGCGTTGCTTGGTAAATACAAACATGCTGAGGTTCCTCTTCCCGGCGGATGTAATTTGGGAACCAGAGCAATTGATCAGCATTTAAAAGGATTTCGTGCATTAGGTGCTGATGTTCGTGTAGAACACGGATTTGTAATTGCGGAAGCAAACAAATTAAAAGGTAACCATATTTTTATGGATAAGGTTTCTGTCGGTGCAACCATTAATGTAATGATGGCTGCGGTTATGGCAGAAGGGAAAACCGTAATTGAGAATGCGGCAAAAGAACCTCATGTGGTTGATTTGGCCAATTTCCTGAACAGTATGGGTGCAAATATCAAAGGTGCCGGAACTGACGTGATTCGTATCAACGGAGTGAGCAGACTTCATAAGACGGAATATGCCATTATTCCGGATCAGATTGAAGCAGGTACTTACATGATGGCAGCAGCCATTACCAAGGGTGACATTATGGTAAAGAATGTAATCCCGAAGCACTTAGAATGTATTTCAGCGAAGTTGATTGAAATCGGTTGCGAAATCGAAGAATCCGATGACGCGGTTCGCGTGGTGGCATCCAAGAGATTAAACAATACGCAGGTTAAGACATTACCTTATCCCGGGTTTCCGACGGATATGCAGCCTCAGATGACGGTTACATTAGGGTTATCAAGCGGTATCAGTATTGTTACGGAAAGTATTTTTGATAATCGTTTTAAATATGTGGATGAACTTGCAAGAATGGGTGCTGATGTTAAGGTAGAAGGCAATACTGCAATTATCAGTGGTGTAAACAAATACACCGGAGCAAGCGTTTCTGCACCGGATTTAAGAGCGGGAGCAGCTTTGGTATTGGCAGGTCTTGCAGCAGAAGGTCTTACCGTAATTGATGATATTAAATATATCGAACGCGGATATGAGGATTTCCCCGAGAAGTTAAAGCACCTTGGAGCACATATGGAAAAGGTGGAAAGCGATAAAGATTTGCGTAAGTTCGAATTGAAAATAGGTTAAAGTAAAAAGCAGTCCGGTAGGACTGCTTTTTTGTTGTTTAGTTGTCTGCTCGAGATTTGCTTCTTCAAAATGTCAAACTTCTTTATATACAAAATTATTTGTCAGAAAATACTAATTCTCTGACTTTTTCCATATCGTACGGATGCGGTACAAATCGGGTGGGAGCGTCCAGAAACTTACCTGTTTGCGGGTCATACTCGAAATTAAATAAATATCTGCAATCCTCAATAAATTCCGTCCGGGCAACGCCCTCTGCCGGTACACGAGGTTCGAGTTGTATTCTTATTTTTTCCCGCCCTTCTTTTATCTGTTTGTAAACCTTCCGTGCCCACTTGTCAACTTTTACCATATAATGATAAGTAACTCCGTCTTTTGAAGGTTCTTCGAACCCTGAAATAAATACTCCGTTCAGGTCATATGGTTTGTAGCCGTGAATCTTATAGGCATACTCATCCTCTTTTGCGGTGGCGACTTCCAGTGCAGTATTCCTATCCATTGGGATAACCGGACCGGGCAAATAACTGGATAAAAATTTCATAAAAAAGTTTTGGGGTTCTTCAGGAATTTCAAATTCCATACCATACTCACTTTCCAAAAAACCGCGGGCCAGTGCCGGTTCATTACCATATTTCAATTCGGATTCTGAAATGATGAGTAATGCTTCTTTGCATTTTTCAGTATCGCCTAGCATAAAGTAAGACAGCGCCATAAATAAAGAGGGTTGCCAACCTTCTATATATTGATATCGGTTTCCGGCTGCAATTGCTTCTTCATATTTTCCTAACACAAAACATACTCTGGCAAATTCAGCGCGGGAACGATATGTGCTGTCATGCGCAGCAATTTTAAGATACCGATAGGCAGCATTCCAATGACCGTTTATTATGCACCATACACCGAAGCAACAATATCCGCCTGTACCGCCTGCTTCGGCATATAGTAATGAAAGGTGTGAATTTGAATGGAAAAAATATATTTCACTTAGATTGTTTTGCTGAAAATCGGTACTGTTTACTTTGTGAATATCGGAAAGTTCTCTTACGGTATGTCCTGCAATAAGCCCTATGTCTATAATATCTAAAAGTCCCATTTGTTTTCTCTCCTCCATATGTTTCGGAATTATAAATAGAATCCTACGCTATATTCACTATATCATAGAAGAACACAAAATGCACCTATAAAATACACACAAGAAAATATGTGCAAAATATTGAAAATGAGTCTTGCGTAAGGTATAATATGTGCATATAAAATGATATTTATCTTGGAAGGAGGCAACATGAAATTAAGAATAATAATTACTATTTTTGCGGCGTGTACTTTATTAACAGCATGTTTACCAATCGGGAATTCCGACTCGACAAATGATACGACGCAGAATATTTCTGTCGGAGAAGAGGAAACGCAGGAAGAGAAAGAAGATTTGTCGGACGAGGAAAAAGAAGAGTATGAAAAATTAGTAGCGAAAGCAAAAGAAATTGTTATAACCGGAAGCGGTGAGTTGACGGAAGATATGGTAAAAGAGCGACTTCTGGAAGAAGGTATAGAAAAGTATGACGAGGAAAGTGATGAACTTTACAGAATCGTTATAGAGGATGGATTTACTAAAATTGGCAGCTTCGCTTTTAAAGGATATAAAGGTCTGTGTGGAGTTTCCATTCCCGATAGCGTAACAGAACTTGGTGGTTGTGTTTTTGAAGATTGTTCTGCGTTGATAGAAATAACGATTCCCGACAGTGTAACAGAGATGGGCAATGCTACTTTCTGGAATTGTACCAACTTGCAGGAAGTAAAACTTTCGGAGGGTTTGACAGAGCTTGATACTACTTTTATGGGGTGTCACTCATTGAAGACAGTGGAGATTCCCTCAAGTGTTACTTTTTTAGATGGTACTTTTAAAAAATGTAATGCTTTTGAGACATTCATAGTTCCGGAGGGTGTCACCGAGTTGAGGAAGACCTTTCAGAATTGCACATCTTTACAGAAGGTAGTACTTCCGGAAAGTATTACGAAGATAGATGGTTATACTTTCTCCGGATGTTCGGCATTAGCGGAAGTGAATATACCCGATAATGTAGAGTTGATAAGTGAAGAAGCATTTCTCGGATGTACAAGTCTTGAGTTTGAGCAATTGAATGTAATGGGTATGAAGCTGGGAGCAAATGCTTTTACGGGCATTAAAATAAAAGAACTGATTGTTGACGGAAAAGATAGCTGTGTCTCAGGCTTTGCTTTGGATGAGGCAATTATTGAAAAAGTAACTTATGAAATTGCCGAAGATAATGACAAGTTAGTGATTAGTGCAACCCTTAAAGTCAATCCCGCAACACTGAAAGAAATTGTAATTTCTGACGGGTATATTCAGATTCGTAATAATATGTTTGAAGGATACGCAGAATTAGAATCTGTAACAATTCCTGCAAGTGTAACGGAAATAGGACCGGATGTATTTAAGGATTGCGGTAAAGTTACAATTTATACCACAGCCGGTTCAACAGCGGAAACTTATGCCATTGAAAACGGAATCTCATATGAAATAATTCAATAGTTCGGGAAATAGAATATCTGTGCGAACACTCATATTTGCAAGTGTATATGTAGTGTGTATAAAACACCCATAATTAGATGTAAAATAACTATGGGGTGATAATATGCGCAAAGAATTCAGAATAAGAAAAACAGAGTATATAAACAAGACATTCAGAATGCCGAAAACTTTGGTGGATGAACTTGGAGTTGCGGCACAGGCAGCGAATATTTCGGTGAACGAACTGGTAATACAGTCTTGCCAGTATGCACTTGAAAATCTTGTACTGGAAAAAAAGAATGAGGACAAGTCATAGATATAATAAAAAGGACATTTCGTTAAGAAATGTCCTTTTTATTATAAGATGGCATCAATATGTAAATCGGGTTCTTTGGATAAATCCAGAAAATTCTCTCCCTGCTTAATAACCGGCTTGGAAAGTTGGTGTTTATTGATAAAAACTACCGTGCCGGTTTCGCCGTTACTTAGTTTCACTTCGTTGTGAAGGTAAGTGTTTACTATATTTTCAAGGAAAACCATAATGTATTCAGGGTCATACTTTTGAAGGCCCTCTGATTCAAAAATTTCAATCACACGGAACGGGCACATAGAGCCGCGATAAATTCTGGCAGAGGTCATGGCATCATACACATCGGCAATGGCAACTGCCTTGGCGTAGCGGTCGATTTTATCTGCGGGAATACCCAACGGATAACCGGTGCCGTCACATTTTTCATGATGCATCAATGCCGCATTCATAATGTGAGAATTGATATTTTTACCTTTTAAAATATGAAATCCCTCTACGGTGTGTGTTTTTACGATTTTATATTCTTCGTCTGTAAGACGATCGGGTTTCTTGATAATACTATCCGGAATCTTTAACTTGCCGATATCATGCAAAAGTCCGCAAAGGGTTAAAAGATTCTGCTCTTTCTCAGGCCATTTTAACCACTGTGAAAAAATATTACAAATCAAAGCAACATTCATACAGTGCGCAAAGGTCAAATCATCGTACTGACGCATATTATGTAACATATCAAAAGCGTGGTAACTTGAGGTGGCCTCTGAAAGAATGGTGAGAGTATTGGTCAACATAGTATCCGTATCAATGTTGGCGTTCATATCTACAATGTCATTGATGGATTCCTTAAAACTTGCAAGATTTTCATCGAAACTTTCGTGGAATTTTTTGAATTCTTCACTTTCACGAATACGTTCGGAATGGGTACGGGTATCTTCTTCCACATCCATTCCGGCTATGGATTCATCTTTGACACGTACACTTAAAATAGAATAAAATTCAAGACGGGTAATTGCCTTATCGGTTAAAGTAAGGCCTTTGGGAAGTATCAGTTGTCCATTGTAATTATAAACATCTTCCGCGGTAACCATACCCGGAATCAGTTCTGATGTTCTGACTCTTTTCATGCATTTCCTCCCTGTTGTTTCCCCTGTTTATTATTATATGGAAAAACCTGTCTAAAGTCAACGAAACTTGGCGTTTAAATATATAAAATTGTATTGCATTGACAATTTTTGTAAAATGCTTGACAATTTTAATCACTCATTGTAAGTTATTTATATCTCTTATTCAGAGTGGTGGAGGTACAGAGGACCGATGAAGCCACGGCAACCCCTTTAAAAAGGAAGGTGCCTGCCTGAGCGAGTGACACTGCGGATGCGGTGTGTCGAACAATAAGAGGATTTGATATGGAAATCATCAGGTCCGCTTATTGATAAGCGGTTTTTTTATGCGCTTTACGCGGAAAGGAAGTTAATTGCTTCGCAATTCCGCTCGGCGCGAAAGAGTTTGTGGAAGAACTTTTATGTTATTTTAACAAATTAAAGAGGAAAAAAAGATGGAAAAAAGATTATTTACTTCAGAATCAGTTACCGAAGGACATCCTGATAAAATCTGTGATGCAATTTCCGATGCGGTATTGGATGCGTTAATGGAGCAGGATCCTATGAGCCGTGTGGCTTGTGAAACCTGCACAAATACAGGATTTGTTATGGTTATGGGTGAAGTAACCACCAAAGCAAACATTGATATTCCCGCTATTGTTCGTAAGACTGTAACGGAGATTGGTTATGACCGTTCTGAATACGGTTTTGACGGAAATACCTGTGCGGTTATGGTTTCTTTGGACAAGCAGTCTGCAGACATCGCTATGGGTGTTGACAAGGCGTTGGAAGCCAAAGAAGATAAAATGAGCGATGACCAGATCGAAGCAATCGGTGCAGGCGACCAGGGTATGATGTTTGGTTACGCAACCAATGAAACGGAAGAGTATATGCCTTACCCCATTTCATTGGCTCATAAACTTACATTACAGTTAACAAAGGTTCGCAAGGATGGTACTTTAAAGTATCTTCGTCCGGACGGAAAGAGCCAGGTTTCAGTGGAATATGATGAAAACGGAAAGCCCATTCGTTTGGAAGCGGTTGTTTTATCAACCCAGCATGACCCTGATGTTACGCAGGAACAGATTCATAAAGATATTAAGAAATATGTCTTTGAACCGGTACTTCCTGCAGAACTTTTAGATGAAAACACCAAGTATTTTATCAATCCTACAGGTCGTTTTGTAATCGGTGGACCTAACGGGGATTCCGGTTTGACCGGTCGTAAAATCATCGTAGATACTTACGGCGGATATGCACGTCACGGCGGCGGTGCTTTCTCCGGAAAGGACTGTACAAAGGTAGACCGTTCTGCAGCATATGCGGCACGTTACGTAGCTAAGAATATTGTTGCGGCAGGACTTGCGGATAAGTGTGAAATTCAGTTGTCTTATGCAATCGGTGTTGCGCATCCTACTTCTATTATGGTAGATACTTTCGGAACCGGAAAACTTTCAGAAGAGAAACTGGTAGAAATCATCAGAGAAAACTTTGATCTTCGTCCTGCGGGAATTATTAAGATGCTTAATTTGCGTCGCCCCATCTATAAGC
>X409_Impala__coassemble_376_pt1 | contig 32143 bp, 22 predicted proteins | sample X409_Impala__metabat2_low_PE_002 | metagenome-assembled genome bin X409_Impala
CCTCGTTGTATCTGTTTACGATTTCCTTTCGGCGTTTGGAAAACAGAGGAAGTTTATCCAACTGACTTGCGACAAGCGCACATTGAAAATCCGTAATACGATAGTTGTATCCCAATTCAACCTGTTCATAATACCAGGGGGCATCATTGGGGTTGCACATTTCATCCAAATTACGGGTGATTCCGTGGGCGCGCAGACGAAGTAATTTACGATAAAGTTTTTCATCATTTGTGGTAACGGCGCCGCCTTCGCCGGAGGTAACCGTTTTGACCGGATGGAAACTAAAGGTGGTCATGTCGGCAATGCTTCCGACGGGATGTCCGTTGTATCCGGTTCCTATGGAATGCGCGGCATCTTCAATCAGAATTAAATTGTTTTCCGTACAGATGCTGCGGATTTCATCCAATTCCACAGCCTGACCGGTAAAATCCACTGCAACAACGGCCTTGGTTGCCGGTGTAATGCACTTGCGAATGGATTCCGGGGAAATGTTATAAGTATCGGGATTGATATCCGCAAATACCGGTTTGGCACCACAGTATAATGCACAATTTGCCGAAGCGGCAAATGTGATGGGGGTGGTAATGATTTCATCTCCGGGACCTAAGTCAATTGCCATGCAGGCTAAGTGCAGGGCGGCGGTTCCGTTACTTACGGCAACGGCGTATTTGGCTTCCGTAATTTTGCATAATTTGTCCTCTAATTCATTTACTTTGGGACCACAGGTAACATAGCCGCTTTTTAATACATCCACAACGGCTTGAATGTCAGTATCATCGATGTATTGCCGGCCATAAGATATTTTGGTGTCTCTGACGGGGGTACCGCCGAGAAAAGCAGGTTTATTCATAAAAACTCCATTCTGAAGCGTAATGATATTTAACATCAGGTATGAAATCCTTTTACGTCGTTTGTGGCAGTTGCGTACGCTTCTTCACATGTTAAACTGCTGACGTATTCAGTATAAGTCAACTTATCTTCGGTTTCAATCATTTTCATTGTTTTTTTGTCTGTTAGTATGTATAATAACTGTAGAAACGAGGTGTAAAAATGCTTCAAATTTTATTGGCAGCAATATGGCTGTTGTGTATTCCGTTTGGTTGCGGTATTTGGATTTCCTCCCGTTTTCCGAAGGAATACCAAAATATAGGTATGATTTTTTTGAACGGTTATCTGATTATGATAGCCTTTTTTCAGTGTTTTTATATTGCCTTTCTGCTTGCGGGCAGCCATTCGTTCCGGGGTTTGACATGGACGCTTGCGGTTGTTTTGCCTGTTTTTGCAGGGGTGTCTGCGTGGATGGGACGGAAAATAGTGAAGCCCTGTTTCCGGAAGATAAAAGACAAAGAAGCAATTGTATTAAAGGTGATATTTACGTTATTTTTGCTTGTGCAATTGGGAATGCGTCTTGTGCAGCAGGTATCGGATGGTGATGATGCGTATTACATTGCTACGGCAGCAGGTGCTTATGCCAGCGGAAATATGAACACGATTGCGCCATATACGGGATTCGCCATCGGAAATCTTGATGTCAGACATGCATTTGCTTCGGCGCCCATATGGCTTGCATTTTTATCCAAAGTAACGGGAATTATTCCGGCGGCAATGGCACACAGCGTCTTGTCATTGGTTTTGATTTTGTTGCATTACATTGTAATTTTGAACGTGGGTGAACTTTTATTTCAGGGCAAAAAAAACGAAAAATACTTGTTTGCATCTGTTGTAAGCTTGTTTAATATCTACGGATATGTGAGCATTTATACGGCCCAGACTTTTTTGTTAACCAGAACCTGGCAGGGAAAGAGTATTTTTGCCAATTTATTTTTGCCGGCCCTGTTTTTGCTTCTTATGTGGATTGGCGAAAAAGAGAAAAACGTTAAAGTGGAGAATGTGTTCTTTGTGTTTGCCGGCATAGTAATGTTTGCGGGAACGGCAATGACAACTTTGGCGGTAGCAATGTTACCGGCATTGTTTATGCTGGGAATTCTGTTTCCGGCAATTTTCAGAAAAGATGTGAAACTGTTCGGAAAAGGGTTGACAGCCTGTCTGCCTGCGGTGGCAATCGGAATTGCTTTTATATTGGTATAGAAGGAAAGGCGAAGGAAAATGAAAACGTTTAAAATAAACAATCGTATGATTGGAGAAGGATACCCTGCATATATTATTGCGGAGATGTCGGCAAATCATGCAGGAAGCATTGAGCGTGCAAAAGAAATTATCCGGGCGGCGAAAGAGGCCGGCGCGGATTGCGTCAAAATCCAGACGTATACACCGGATACATTAACCATTGATTGTGATAACAAATATTTTGCCATTACTGACGGAACTTGGAAAGGCGAGAACTTATACGGCTTGTACGGAAAGGCTTATACACCGTTGGAATGGCAGGCGGAATTGTATGCAGAGGCTAAAAAAATCGGGATTGATTTCTTTTCTACGCCGTTTGACAATGAGACTGCGGATTTTCTGGAAGATATGGGGATGGAATTTTATAAAATTGCATCTTTCGAGATGATAGATTTGGATTTTCTTCGTCATGTAGCAGCAAAGCAGAAGCCTATGATTGTTTCTACCGGTATGTCTACTTTGGAAGAAATGAAAGAAGCGGTGGAAGCGATTTATGAAACGGGAAATCATCAGTTGGCACTTTTGAAATGCTCCAGTGCTTATCCGGCGGTATCCGATGAAATGAATCTGAAAACGATTCAGCATATGAAGGAAGTTTTTGATATTCCTATTGGTTTGTCGGATCATTCCATGGGCTCTTTGGGCGCGGTGACGGCGGTGGCATTGGGAGCCTGTATCATTGAAAAACATTTTTGCCTTGGCAGGGAAATTGAGAATCCGGATGCGTCCTTTTCCATGACACCGGAAGAATTTAAGCAGATGGTGGAGGATGTTCGTGCGGTAGAACGTGCTATGGGAAAACCCACCTACGGAATGGCACCGTCGGAGAAAAATAATATGGTGTTCAGACGCTCCCTGTTTGCGGTAAAAGATATAAAAGCGGGAGAAGATTTTACATCCGAAAATATTCGCAGTATTCGTCCGGGCTACGGAATGAAACCAAAATATCAACAGGATGCGCTTACGATGAAGGCAGGATGTGATATAAAAAGAGGAGAGCCTTTGGCGTTTGAACAGGTTAAAAAAGGTGCGGTTTTGTTTTTGACCAATAATAACAATACTGCCGATTTTTATCGTAAATTGTGTGAATGTGAATCGTTAGTCTATCGTTTTACAAATAAAATAACATTGGACATTATCAAAGAATTGGAGCCATCCTATGTTGTAAGTTTTAATTATAAACATATTGTGCCTGCGGATGTGATTGCGTATATGAAGGGACGGATTGTGAATCTGCATACCTCGTATTTACCCTACAACAAAGGTGCGGCGCCTAATTTCTTCTCTTTTTATGAAGATACGCCCAAAGGTGTTACCATCCATGAAATGGCAGCCGGCTTGGATGAGGGTGATATTCTTCTGCAGAAAGAAGTTCCGATGAAGGCAGAAGAAGAAACATTTGTCAGTTCTTATGACAAACTGATGACTGCCATAAGTGAATTGTTTTTTGAGAACTGGGATGCCTTGAAAAAGGGTAAAATTACAGCAACCAAGCAAACAGCAGTGGGGACATCCCATAGGACCGCCGCGTTAAATGCAATACGTGAAACGGTGGATTTTCATTGGGAAGAAAATATTGCACAGGTTTTAGACAGGATAAAAAATGATCGGAATTAGAGCGGACGGAAACAATCAAATAGGAATCGGACATGTGATGCGGTGTCTGACCATTGCGGAAGCGTTGCGTGAGAACGGTGCGGAAGTTGTGTTTCTTACAGCGGATGACTCCTGCGGGGAACTGATTCGGGAACGCGGATTTGTGTGCAGAAATCTTAATTCGGATTTTGCCGATATGGATTCTGAATTGGAAAAATTATGTTCGGTTATGGATGAGATGCAGATAGAACGATTGTTGGTGGATTCGTATTATGTTACAAAAACATATTTGGAGACAATCAGGCAACATGCGCGCATCATTTATTTGGATGATGTGGACAGTTTCCCCTATCCGGTGGATTTGCTGATTAATTATAATGTGTTTGCCAAAACCACAGATTATCCGTATGGGGTGGAGTATATTCCGGACGGTATTCATCGCACCCGTTATGAAAAAGAAACGATTACCGGGATTATGGCAGGACCGCAATTTGCACCGGTGCGTAAAGAATTTGCAGGGCATCCGATGGAAGTCAGGAAAAAGGTAGATCATATACTAATTACTTCCGGCGGGAGTGACGCATATAATTTGTCTTTTAAAATTGCGAATGCCCTTTTGCAGTGTACGGATGCTGTGTTGCATATTGTGTGCGGACCTTTTAATTTGCACAAAAATAAGTTACTTATGCTGGCTGAAACACAGCCGCGGGTTGTGGTGCATCAGAATGTAAAGGATATGTGGAATTTGATGCAAAACTGTGATATGGCAGTGTCGGCAGCAGGTTCTACCATGTGTGAACTGTCGGCAGCAGGTGTTCCGTCCGTCACCTTTTCTTTTGTGGAAAATCAGAGGAAAATTGCGGAAACTTTCGGGATGAAAAATGCGGCAATGTGGGTCGGGCATTACGTTCCGGAGGAGGAAGACATATTTTTAACTGCTGTAGCCGAAGCAACAGAGAAAATGTGTGCCTGTGAAGACTTGCGAAAAGAATTAAGCAGAAAAGCAAATCATCTGGTGGACGGGCAAGGTGCAAAACGCATTGCAGAAGCCATTTTGAATTGTTCCCAAGATATATAACAATATTTATTTGAGGAATGGGTTTTCCGGTGGAATAAGAAAGGAAGAAGGATATGGTAGGAGCGAACGGTTCGGCACTGATGATGTTAAAACTATATAGCGGAAATTGCAGTCTTTTATTATTATTCGTGGCGTCCCTTTTTTATTTGGGAATCAAAGAAAAAAATAGAGGCCGGAAAATTATGCTGGTATATTATTCGATTGCCGTTTTGACCGTGTTTTTGTTTCCGCTTTTTTCGAATTTTATCATAAACACTTTGGGAGAAGAGGAAACGTACTATCGCTTTTTGTGGGCGCTTCCCATGGGAATTACGATTGCCTATGCTGCGGTAAAATTTTTAAGCGCAATAAAAAAGAAGTGGTTACAGGCAACGTTATTGCTGGCCCTTGCTGCTTATATTATGGTAGGCGGACATTTGGTATATAAGAGTCCTCAATTCAGCAAAGCACAGAATGTATATCAGGTGCCGGATGCCGTAGTGAACATATGCGAAGCAATTGAGGTGGATGGCCGTGAGGTGCTGGCTGTTTTTCCGAATGAATTAATCCAATACGTGAGACAATATTCTCCGTATGTTTGTATGCCTTATGGATATGACGTTTTGGTGGAACGCTGGATGATAGATGAGGATTTGGAAGAAGAAATGTCTAAGGATATTTCGGATGCGCAGACCCTTGCAATGTTGGCAAGAGAGAGCCGTTGTCATTTTATTATTTTGAATCAGGAACACTGGGTGGAAGGTAATTTGGAAGATTATGACTATGTGTTAATACATCAAACGGATGGTTATGATATTTACAGGGATCGATATGCCGATTTGAGCCTTACGCCGTAAAAAGGCATAAAACCTAAAAAAAGTGGATTTCCGCAGGATTTTATGTTATAATACAATTTAGTATGTGTATAAAAGAAATGTTAAGATATATCACAAAGGAGACAGAGGATGAAAACTTATCTTGTAACAGGCGGTGCCGGATTTATCGGTTCCAATTACATTCACTATATGTTTGAAAAATACGGAGACGATATCCGTATTATCAACGTAGATGCCCTTACTTATGCAGGTAATCTGGAGAATTTGAAGGCGGTAGAGAATCGTTCGAATTACACTTTCGTGAAAGCGGATATTACGGACAAGGATGCCATTGGTAAGATTTTTGCGGAAAACGATATTGACAGAGTGGTACATTTTGCGGCAGAGAGTCATGTTGACAGAAGTATCCGCAATCCGGAAGTTTTTGTAAAGACAAACGTAATCGGTACTGCGGTAATGTTAAATTGTGCAAAGGCTGCATGGGAATTACCGGATGGCGGTTTTAAGGAAGGCAAAAAGTTTCTTCACGTATCCACAGACGAGGTATACGGTTCTTTGCCTGATGATGAAAATGCATTCTTTTATGAGACTTCACCCTATGATCCGCATTCCCCTTATTCGGCAAGTAAAGCAGGTTCGGATATGCTGGTGAAATCTTATATGGATACCTACAAGTTCCCTGCAAACATTACCAACTGTTCCAATAACTACGGACCGTTCCAGTTTCCCGAGAAACTGATTCCGTTGATTATCAACAATGCACTCCAGGGTAAAAAGTTACCGGTTTACGGCGACGGTAAAAATGTCCGTGACTGGTTATATGTAAGAGACCATGCGAAAGCAATTGATATGGTGCAGGAAAAGGGTAAACTTTTTGAGACATACAATGTAGGCGGACATAACGAGAAGCAGAACATCCAAATTATTGAAATTATTCTGGAAACCCTGCAGGAAATGCTTCCGGATGATGATCCTCGCAAGGCGTACATTAATAAGGATTTGATTACTTACGTTGAGGACCGTAAGGGTCATGACAGACGTTATGCCATTGCACCGGATAAGATTCGTGCCGATTTGGGCTGGGAGCCGGAAACTATGTTTAAGGATGGTATTAAATTAACCATTCAGTGGTATTTCGAAAATGAGGACTGGATGAAACGAGTGACCAGTGGTGATTACCAGAAGTATTATGAAGAAATGTATCAATAAATCAATTAATGGGGACGGTGGATACCGTTCCCATTCAGTGCGTATAAAAGGAGAGAACAAATGAAGGGAATTATCTTAGCGGGAGGGTCCGGAACCAGACTGTATCCCCTTACCAAAGCCATTTCAAAACAGATTATGCCGGTATATGACAAGCCGATGATTTATTATCCGTTGTCTATTTTGATGCTGGCGGGAATTCAGGATATTTTAATTATTTCCACCCCCAGGGATTTGCCGGTTTTCAAGGAACTACTGGGTGATGGTTCGCAACTGGGACTCCGCATGGAGTATGCGGTGCAGGAATATCCCAGAGGTCTTGCGGATGCTTTTATCATCGGTGCTGATTTTATCGGAAACGACAGTGTTGCATTGATTTTGGGAGATAATATCTTCTATGGACAGAGTTTTTCAAAACTGTTGCGGGAAGTTGCGGCACAGGAAAAGGGTGCAACCATTTTCGGATATTATGTCCGTGATCCCAGGGAATACGGTGTAGTGGAATTTGATGAGAACGGCAGGGCATTGTCCATTGAAGAGAAACCGGAACATCCGAAGAGCAATTATGCGGTTCCCGGGCTGTATTTTTATGACAATGATGTTGTAGAAATTGCAAAAAATGTCAAGCCTTCTGCCCGGGGTGAAATTGAAATTACCAGCATTAACAATGAGTATTTAAGACGCGGTGAATTAAATGTAAAAACGTTGGGACGCGGTTTTGCATGGCTGGATACCGGAAATCATGATTCCCTTTTGGATGCGGCAGATTTTGTGGCTGCGTTCCAGAAACGTCAGGGATTATATATTTCCTGTATTGAGGAAATTGCATATAAGAGAGGTTTTATCAACAAAGAACAATTACTGGCATTGGCAGAACCATTGATGAAGACGGCATATGGCCAGTATCTGGTTGAGGTCGCAAACGGATTATAAAAGAAAACGCAGAGGAACAACGATGGATAAACGGATCAGAAATGCGGCAATTGCTTCCGTGGTTGTGGCCATACTTTTGATTTTATCTTTGGTTATTTTATTAAATGCATTGCAAAATTCGGAGAAAACGGATTCTATTTTCGCATCGGAAACCGTAAGTTTTGAGACCGAGGAATCATCGGATGAAAAAGGCTTTTTGGACGATCCTAATTTTTTGGATGCCTATCAGCCTTTTGCCGGTGAAGAACGTGAGGATGACAGGATGAAGCTTTCATTGCTGGTAAGTTCCGTGGAACGGGATTTGCGGGTGATGGTGATTGATGAAAACGGAAATGCGGTGCAGGGCGAGAAGTTTTATGTTACGGTAGACGGGATCGGTGATTATAAGGACCTGGATGCAGACGGCTTTATTTATATAGGCGGCATTAAACCGGGAAATTACTATGTTTCGTTACAGGAAGCGGATGACTATCGTGTGCCGGAGAAAGTGAAGGTTAGTGTAAAAGATAAAATTGAGTTTGTAAAACTGGATGATATCTCTTATTTGATTAAGACGGAAGATGAAATCGATGCGGAAGCGGAAGATACTGCAAATCACCAGGCAGACGCAGATGACAGTGAACATACCGATGCTTGGGACAACCGACAGGATGCAGTGCTTGGTATTGATGTATCAAAGTGGAACAAAACCATTGACTGGGAGAAAGTAAAAGAGTCCGGCATACGGTTTGTAATCATCCGGTGCGGTTACAGAGGTTCTAAAACCGGTGTTTTGGTAGAAGACCCGTATTTTCGGCAAAACATACAGGGTGCGAAAGATGCAGGATTAAAGGTGGGCGTGTATTTCTTTACACAGGCAATCAATCAGGCAGAAGCAGTGGAAGAAGCCAGTATGGTATTGAGTCTTACGGAAGGATATGAATTGGACTATCCGATTTTTATTGATACGGAGGGCTCCGGCGGACGGGCAGATTCTTTGGATGCCATAACAAGAACTGCAGTGTGTCAGGCTTTTTGTGAGACCATAGAGCAGGCCGGAGGAGAGGCCGGTGTGTATGCAAGCCGGAATTGGTATTATAATAACGTGGATGATGACGCTTTGGCGGAATATACCATCTGGGTGGCAGAATATCGGGAGGAACCGTTATACACGGGAAGGTATGATATTTGGCAGTATACGTCTTCGGGCCGGATTGACGGCATTGAAGGCAGAGTGGATTTGAACTTATCATATGTTCATTAGTTGATTTAATGTTTATATATTAAGCCTAATGACATTTTGATGTAATAAAATATCAAATGAAAAGAGGATTTTTTATGGGCAAATTTCAAGTAGAAACCTGTGAAATAGAAGGGTTAAAAATTATTACACCTACGGTATTCGGAGACGAAAGAGGTTATTTTATGGAGACCTACCAGTACGAAGATTTTAAAGTGGCAGGTATGGATGTGACTTTTGTACAGGATAATCAGTCTGCGTCCAAGAAAGGCGTGTTGAGAGGTTTGCACTTTCAGATTAATTTTCCGCAGGATAAACTTGTGCGTGTAATCAGCGGTGAGGTATATGATGTTGCGGTGGATTTAAGAGAAGGTTCTGCCACATACGGACAATGGCACGGAGAACTTTTATCCGCAGAAAACAAAAAGCAGTTTTTTATTCCGAAGGGATTTGCTCACGGTTTTGTGGTGCTTTCCGATTATGCGGAATTTTGTTACAAGTGTACGGATTATTATCATCCGAATGATGAAGGCGGACTTTTGTGGAGTGACCCTGCAATCGGTGTTAAGTGGCCGATACCGGAGGGAATGGAACTTACCATATCCGAGAAGGATCAAAAGTGGGGTTCTATCACAGACTTAAAGAAGTAAGAGACTTCCTGAAAAAGGAGAGACAGTATGGCGGAGAATGTGACTTCTGCAAAAAGAGAGTTTCCGAAAAAACTGGGAATTGCAATTATTATTTTATGTGCGGGTATCATCGCGGCGATTATTCTTTTACATCATAATCCCTTGGCGGACCCGCAAGAAGAAATCATTAAGAAAGCATTGGCTTGCGGGATTATATTGTTTGCGGTAATCGGTTTGACCGTATTATATGATAAAATCATAATTTTGCCGCAGGAATTGTGGCAAAACCGTAAGTTGATTTGGAAACTTGCAAAAAATGATTTTAAAACAAGATATGCCGGCTCTACCATGGGACGTGTGTGGGCTTTTGTACAACCGGTAGTAACCGTGTTGATGTACTATTTTGTGTTTGGCGTAATCTTTCCGGCCAGAGCACAATTGGTGGCAAACGGAATTGAAGCCCCTTACGTGTTATGGTTAACGGCGGGACTGGTTCCCTGGTTTTATTTTTCGGAGGCTTTGGGAAACGGTACATCAGCGCTGTTGGAATACAATTACCTCGTAAAACAGGTGGTTTTTAAAATCAGCATTTTGCCTATTATTAAGATTATCGCAGCAACTTTTATCCATATTGCGTTTGCGGGGATTATGCTTGTGTTGTATTTCTGTTATGGATTTGCTCCCAGCCTGTATTTACTGCAATTGGTGTATTTTAGTTTCTGTATGTTTATTTTAGTACTGGCAATCAGTTATACAACCTGTGCGGTTGTGGTATTTTTTAAGGATTTGACGCAGATTATACAGATTGTATTGCAGGTGGGTATGTGGGCAACTCCTATTTTATGGGATTTGAGTTATTTGCCGGAACAGTACCGGATTTTCTTTAAACTGAATCCGGTTTACTATATTGTCAACGGATACAGAACTGCTTTGTTCGAAAGACAATGGTTTTGGGAAGATTTTTATTCTACGATGTTTTTCTGGATTACCACCGTGGTAATCTTCGGAATCGGAACATTGGTTTTTAAACGGTTAAAAATACATTTTGCAGATGTATTATAGAAAGGTTTTGGCGGAGTACGTATGGAAACAACAAAGACTGAATTGATAGATAAAGTGAATACAGACGAACGTCAGATTGCCATTTCGGTAGAGAATGTCAAGAAGGTGTATAAGTTATACAAAAAACCTGCGGAACGCGTGGTGGATGCGTTGCATCTTATGCCTTGGAAAAAAGTACCGGAGCATCATGCGTTAAATGATGTCAGTTTTGATGTATATCGCGGAGAGACCATCGGAATTATCGGCACCAATGGTTCCGGTAAATCCACAATTTTAAAAATTATTACCGGAGTATTGCATCCTACCAAGGGTGAAGTCAAGGTAAACGGACGTATTTCAGCGCTGCTGGAATTGGGAGCCGGGTTTAACCGTGAATATACCGGTCTGGAGAACATATACCTGAACGGAACCATGATTGGTTTCAGTAAAGAAGAAATTGATGCGAAACTTCAGGATATTTTAGATTTTGCGGATATCGGAGATTTTGTGCATCAGCCGGTAAAAACGTATTCTTCCGGTATGTTTGTCAGATTGGCGTTTGCGGTTGCAATTAATATTGAACCGGAAATTCTTATCGTGGATGAGGCATTGGCGGTAGGTGATGTTTTCTTTCAGGCGAAATGTTATCGGAAGTTTGATGAATTTAAAAAGATGGGTAAAACCATCTTGTTTGTAAGCCATGATTTAAGCAGTGTTTCGAAGTACTGTGACAGAGTTGTGCTTTTGAATAAGGGTGTGAAACTCGGGGAAGGAAATCCCAAACAGATGATTGATATCTACAAGCAGGTGTTAGTCGGTCAGTATGAAGAGGACAAACAGGCGGATGTAAAATCTGATGATAATGTTGTGCAAAATATCGGCGACAATCCTGAATTGCTGGAGTATGGTTCGAAAAAGGCTGAGATTACCGAGTGTTACATTACCGATGATAAAGGACGTAAGACAACCGCTGTTATTAAGGGTGCGTCGTTTACCATTCATATGAAAGCACGGTTTTTAGAGCGTGTGCAGGCACCTATTTTTGCATTTACCATTAAAAATGCCAAGGGTACGGAGATTACCGGAACCAATACCATGTTTGAAAAGGCATTTATGGACTCGGTAGATAAGGGAGTGACCAAGGAGGTTACTTTTACGCAGAAGATGGATTTGCAGGGCGGTGATTATCTTTTATCTCTTGGTTTGACCGGATATGAGGGCAGCGATTTTACGGTATATCACCGATTGTATGATGCGGTGAATATCAGTGTTATTTCGGATAAAGATACTGTGGGATTCTATGATATGAATTCCAAGGTAGAAGTCAAAAATGCCGGCAGGCATAATGAGAATGATAAAATTATAAAAATGCCTCAGGCAAAATAAAAACGCCTGAAGTAGGAGGAAAGATGCAGGAACAAATCGGGAAGATTATTCTTGATAAAAAATATTATCCGGGCACGGATTTATACTGTGACGGCGTAATAGAGGATGAAATTTTGGACATTGTAAAAAGCAATGCGCAGGAAGAGTATCGAAAGATTATCGAAGAGCGCGGAAGTTGGCCGATTTTTTATCATCTTTCTTCTTTGCGTGAAAATATTGTGGAATGGTTACCAATCGGTAAGCAGGATAAGGTGTTGGAAGTGGGCTCCGGTTGCGGAGCTATTACCGGTGCTTTGGCAAGAAAGGCCGGTCGCGTGGATTGTATTGATTTATCCAGAAAGCGCAGCATGATTAATGCGTACAGACATCAGGACTTGGATAATATTTATATTCATGTAGGCAATTTCAAAGATGTGGAAAAAGATTTGGATTGCGATTACGATTATGTGATGCTGATTGGAGTATTTGAGTACGGGCAGGGATATATGGGTTCCGAAACGCCGTACGAGGATTTTATGAATATTCTGAAGAAGCATTTGAAACCAAACGGACGTATGGTGATTGCCATTGAAAATAAACTGGGATTGAAATATTTTGCCGGATGTAAGGAAGACCATTCCGGTAAATACTTTGACGGAATTGAGGATTATCCTTCCGGGGAAGGAAGCGCAAGAACGTTTTCTCGGACAGGACTTGAAAAAATTATGAAAAATTGTGGCGTGGAGGAGTATTCATTCTATTATCCGTATCCGGATTATAAGTTCCCGACCACGATTTTTTCGGATAAGAAATTACCGAAGACCGGAGAATTATATCAGAATATCCGCAATTTCGATCGTGACAGAGTACTTTTATTCGATGAGCAGAAGGCTTTTGATATGATTATCGGGGAAGGACTGTTTCCGCAATATTCCAACTCTTATATGGTAGTGATTGGGCCTGAATTAAAAACGGAATATGTAAAATATTCCAATGACAGGGCGCCGCAGTTTGCAATCCGTACGGATATTTTAAAAGAAGATAACCGTTATGTGGTAAAAAAATGCAGTAACGGCGATGCGTCCAAAGAACATATCCGGAATATGGTTGATGTCCGCGAAAAGTTAGAAATTGCTTATGCGGAAACCGGTTTGACATTTAATATGTGTAACCGGACAGAGGACGGATTGGAATTTGAATATGTAAACGGTGTTACACTGGAAGAAATACTGGATGACTGTTTAAAAAAAGAGGATAAGAAAACGTTTCTTGCCTTGGTAGACCATTATCGGAAGGCGATTATCAAAGGAAGTGAAAGTGATGTTGCCGATTATGATTTGATTTTTCAGAATATTATGGTAAATGGGGAACAATGGACGGTAATTGATTATGAGTGGAGTTTTAAAAGAAAAATCTCTGCAGATGTTTTGTTCCGCCGTGCGTTATACTGTTATTTTGCAGAACGTAAGAACCGTGAAAAGGCAAAAGCATGGCTTTCGGATTATTATGAAGAGGATACATTGTTTGATGGAGAAGTTTGGGAGCAGGTGGTAAAGGCCGAACCTGAATTTCAGAAATATGTGCAGGGTGAGTATATGGCGGCATCACAGTTACGCCATACAATCGGAAATGCGGTATACACATTAGACTATTTGCTGGATGAAATCGGAGCAAACGGTAACGGTATTCAAATATATGAAGATACCGGTAAAGGTTTTTCGGAAGAGAACTCTTATCGCGTGCAGAATTATGGCAGAGTAGGCGACAGATACGAATTTGTGCTAAAATTAAATCCTGATTTAACAAATATCAGAATTGACCCTTGTGATCGTCCCTGTATCGTCGGTATAGAGTCTGTTGTATTGAACGGAAAAGAAATTGCAGCAGAACTGACCGGAAAAGGAAAAAATGGTGCCGGCGCGCACAACGGAGTGAGATTGACAGAGAATTCGTTTTTCTTCCCGGACGGAGATCCGCATTTTCAGTGGAAAGTGGAGAAATATGCGAAACAGAAAAATGCCGTTTTTTATGTGAGATTAAAAATTGAGTATATTTCACCGGAAACAGCACAGCAGTTGTATGCAGGATTCGGTTTAAAAGCAAAACTTGGGAGTGGTAGATAAGGATGCCCGAAAATCTGAAAAGAAGCATTCAGAATTTTATAACGAAAAAATACCGGAAAGAATATGATAAGGCTTTGCGGGAGCAGTTGCATGTATATGATGCGTATATGCAAAAAAAGGAGACTGAATTAATCGCTGCATATGAAAAGAAAACGTGCAGTACTTCTGCGAAAGTCATAAGCCGTCGGGAATTGCGGGAGAACCGGACAGAACTTTTCAAGGAAACCGCGGATGTTCTAATTGTTGCAGATGAGAACGGCGTTCTGAATCCAATGGCAGAAAAGGCAATTTTAAATTGTTTTGAGGAACATCAGGAGTGTAGCCTTTTATATCCGGATGAAGACATCTGTATTGTCAAGAAAGAAGAAGTACAGGATTTGTGTCGGAGAGGTGTTAAAATATCGGAGCGTTGTTATCCGAATTTTAAGCCGGTGCCTTCGCCGGAAACGTTTTTATCCTATCAATATTTGGGAAACATCTGGGCAATTCGCACGGAATTGTTAAAAAAGATAACGATGCCGACGGAAACGGATGATTATTTGTTTGAATACGCCCTTCTTTTACAGGTATGGAAAGATGCAGGCCCGGCGGGAATTTTTCATTTGCCGCAGATTTTATATCATAAAGCGGAAAAATGCAGAATGCATGAAAACGGAACGTGGTATGCCAAAGATGAAATGGAACGCGCTTTGGCAGACGAAGATTTTTATTGGGGGAATGAAACTGCTTATAATGCGATAAAGGAGAACTATTTAAGAACGCAGAATATTGCCTGCAAAATGACGGAAGAGAAGGGGTATGTTTATCCATGTTATGAATTGGAAGAACAGCCTCGAATCAGTATTTTGATTCCTTCGAAGGATAATCCCGTGGTGCTTGAAAAGTGTATTTCTTCTGTTTATGAGAAGAGTACGTATCAAAATTTTGAAATGATAGTGATTGATAACGGCAGCAGTGACGCGAATAAGGCTGAGATTGAAAAGATAAATAACAAGTATCCGTTTACGTATTTATATAGGCCTATGGAGTTTAATTATTCGCGTATGAATAATATTGCTTCGAAGCAGGCGGAAGGCAGCATATTGCTCCTGCTGAATGACGATATGGAAGTTGTGACGCCGGATTGGCTGGAGCGAATGGCCGGTCAACTTATGCAGGAAGGAATCGGTGCGGTAGGAGCCAAACTTTTATATCCGCAAACTACATTAATACAACATGTGGGCATTACCAATGCGGTGGACGGTCCGGTGCATAAACTGCTGAAAAAAGACGACACCAAGTCCTATCATCGCGGAAGGAATCACTTGGTATACAATGTGGTTGGTGTGACGGGAGCCTGTTTGATGATCCGTAAGAGTGATTATGAGCGGATGGGCGGCTTGAAGGAAGATTTACGGGTGGCCTACAACGATGTGGATTTGTGCTTTTCGCTTTATGAAGCCGGTTTGCGCAATGTGATACGAAATGATGTTATATTATATCATCATGAATCATTAAGCCGCGGCGCGGATGTAATGTCAGCGGATAAAATGGAGCGTTTGAAACAGGAGCGGGATTACTTATATGCCTGTCATCCGACCTTTTACGATGCGGATCCTTACGAAGGCGAACAAAATTCGGGTGGTGCGGATTTTGGTATCCGTATACAACCGGATTATACGAAAGGACATCAAAAAGATGCGCCGCTTGTTCCGTGTGATACGGAGTATACATCATATCCAAGCGGAATACATGTGGGAATCGACAGAGCGGAGCGGGATGCCTTTATTAAGGTAGAGGATAAGGCTCTTTACGTCATAGAAGGCTACGCGGTGTTGCCGGAGTCGGATAATTGCAGATATATTTTTAAATTGATATTGCAAGGTGCACAGAAAAATTATTGTATGCCGATTACGAAAAAACTACGTCCGAATATGTCAGCCGGATTTCCGAATGCAAAAAACGTGGAATTGTGCGGATTTCACTGCTGGTTTACGGAAGGCGAATTACCTGCCGGGGAGTATCGGGTTGGTATATACGGGGCTGACAGATGTTCGCGGCAGAAATTATTTCAGGATACCGGGTATAGGATAGCGGTTGAATAGAGCATAAAGACAGCGTGATTTCGGACAAGAATTCATGTTACGATAGAAAAAGGAACGATAGAGTGACTGTTTTAATACAGGAACGGTAGTGGAAAAGTGATGAAAAACTTTGAAAATGAACGACAGGAGTTGGATTATTATAAAGAGGAACTCCGTAAATTAAAAGAAGAGAATACTGAATTGGCATCTAAAATCACTACTTTGGAAGCGCAAAAAGGTGAGGCAGAGCAGAAACTGGCGCAGATTAAGGGGAGTTTTTTCTGGAAACTTTCCAAACCGTTGCGCCTGGTTCGTGTTGCCTTTATTCGTTTGAGTTATTATAAATCCCCTAAAAAGATAGCGCGAAAGATTCGAAATAAACGGTTGGAAAAAAGGGCATACAAGTATTTCGGTACTGAATCCCTGCCTGATGCAGTTGTCAGGCTGGAGCAGGAGAATTGGGAATTCAAAGAAAATCACAAGATTTCCGTTTTGGTTCCGTTGTACAATACACCGGAGAAGTTTTTGCGTGAAATGACAGATTCCGTACTTGCACAAACTTATCAGAATTGGGAATTGTGTTTGGCGGACGGTTCTGACGATGAACATAATTATGTCGGAGAAATCTGCAGGGATTATGTTTCGAAGGATAGCCGTATTGTTTATCATAAGTTGGAAAAAAATGAAGGTATTTCCGGTAATACCAATGCGTGCTACAAACTTGCAACCGGTGATTATATCGGTTTGTTCGACCACGATGATATTTTGCATCCTTCCGTGCTTTTTGAGTATGAAAAAGTGATTGAGGAGCAAGGTGCAGACTATGTATATTGCGATGAGGCAACTTTTACGGGGGATTCCATCAATAATATGATTACCCTGCATTTTAAGCCGGATTATGCAGTAGATACTTTGCGGGCCAATAATTATATTTGCCATTTCAGCGTATTTAAGAAGACGCTTTTACAGGAGACAGAGTTGTTCCGCAAAGAGTGTGACGGAAGTCAGGACCACGATATGATACTTCGTCTGACAAGTATTGCTAAGAAAGTAGTACATGTTCCCAGAATTCTCTATTATTGGCGTGCCCATGCGGGAAGTGTGGCAAGCAGTATTAACGCAAAAACTTATTGTATTGATGCGGCCAAAAGAGCGGTCTCCGATCACTTGCATCAATATGGCATCTATAATACTGCAATTACCAGTACAAGGGCATTTGAAACCATATTCCGGTTGCAGTACGAATTGACAACGGACGCAATGGTTTCCGTATTGATTCCAAACTGTGATCATGCGGAAGAACTTCGTAAATGTGTGGAGGCAATCCGCACAAAGAATTCTTATGAGAATTATGAAATTCTTATTGCAGAGAATAACAGTAAGGATGAGGCTGTATTTAAATATTATGAAGAATTAAAAAAAGACCCTAAGGTACGCATTTTGAAGTACGAAGGCGAATTCAATTATGCCCGTATCAATAATTTTGCGGCGAAAGAAGCCAAAGGCGAATTTTTGCTGCTTTTAAATAATGATGTGGAATTCATCAATAAGGACTTTATCAAAGAGTTATTGATGTATGCCCAGCGTGAAGATGTAGGTGCGGTTGGAGCAAAACTTTTATTTCCGGATGATACCATTCAGCATGCAGGTATCGTGATAGGATTGGGAGCCCATCGTACCGCCGGACATATTCATTACAAAGATGAAAACGCCCATATCGGCTATATGGGACGCCTGTGTTATGCACATAATGTATCTGCGGTTACCGGTGCTGCACTTATGGTAAAAAAAGCAGACTATGATGCGGTGGGCGGTTTGGATGAAAATTATGCAGTAGCGTTGAATGATGTGGATTTTTGTCTTCGTTTAAGAGAAAAAGGACTTTTGAACGTATTTACGCCGTTTGCCGAAGGCTATCACTATGAATCGGCATCCAGAGGACTGGATACGGTGCCTGAGAAAGCAGAACGCTATGAAGAGGAGTGCACACGTTTTAAAGAGCGCTGGAAAGAACTTCTTTCTAAAGGCGATCCTTACTACAATCCGAATTTTACCTTGGACAGAAGCGATTATTCGTTGAATGTGCCGAAAAAATAGCCGCAAAAGGCTTAAAAATAGGAAGTTTGCAGAGGGCGTTCCGTCTTGAATATTCTGCTGACTTAGTGTAAAATCTTTGTGGGAAAATAAAATTGGGGAAATAACATTTTTACGGGGCAGAAGCCCGGATTTAGAATGGAGGCAATGTATGAATTACAAAGATCAGTATCAGTTCTGGTTGGAAGATGATTATTTCGATGCAAAGACCAAGGAAGAATTAAAGGCAATCGCCAATGATGAAAAGGAAATTGAAGACCGTTTTTATCGTGAATTGGAATTCGGTACCGGCGGTTTAAGAGGCGTAATCGGTGCAGGTACTAACAGGATGAACCTTTACACCGTACGTAAGGCAACCCAGGGTCTTGCTAATTATATTTTAAAAATGGGTACACAGGATAAGGGAATCTCTATTGCTTACGATTCCAGATTTATGTCTCCCGAGTTCGCGGATGAAGCAGCGCTTTGTATGGCAGCAAACGGAATTAAGGCATATGTATTTGATGCATTAAGACCTACACCTGAACTTTCGTTCTCAGTTCGTTATTTGGGATGTACTGCAGGTATCGTAATTACCGCAAGCCACAATCCCCCTGAGTACAACGGCTACAAGGTATACTGGGAAGACGGTGCACAGGTAACTTCTCCCAGAGACATTGATATTATTAACTGTGTAAAAGCAGTAACAGATTATCATACTGTTAAGACAATGGATAAACAGGCTGCAATCGATGCAGGTCTTTACATTACAATCGGCGCAGAAGTGGATGATGCTTTTATTGCTGAATTGAAGAAGCAGATTATCAATCCTGAATTAATCAAAGAAGTTGCAGATGATATTAAGATCGTATATACACCTTTTAACGGCACAGGTAATGTGCCTGCACGCCGTATTTTAAAAGAAATCGGCTTTAAGAACGTATATGTTGTACCTGAGCAGGAAATGCCGGATCCTAAGTTTACCACATTGGATTATCCCAATCCCGAAGATCCCAAGGCATTTACACTTGCGTTAAAACTTGCAAAAGAAGTACAGGCTGACATTGTGCTTGCAACCGATCCCGATGCGGACAGATTAGGTATTTATGCATACGATACCAAGAGCGGTGAGTACGTGCCTTTTACCGGAAATATGTCGGGTATGTTGATTGCGGAATATATTTTAAGCCAGAGAAAGGCGAACGGCACAATGCCTGTAAATCCTGCATTGGTTAAGACCATTGTTACAACCAACATGGCGGATGTAATTACCAAGGCTTATGACGTTAAGTTAATCGAAGTATTAACCGGATTTAAGTACATCGGCGAACAGATTAAGTGGTTTGAAGAAAACAATACTTATAATTATGTATTTGGTTTGGAAGAAAGTTACGGATGTCTTGCAGGTACACACGCAAGAGATAAGGATGCCATTGTTGCGGTTATGTGTCTCTGTGAAGTGGCTGCTTGGTGTAAGAAGAACAATAAGACCGTTTGGGATATGATGGTTGAAATGTACGAGAAGTATGGTTATTTCAAGGAAGATTTATATACCATTACCATGAAGGGTAAGGACGGTGCAGAACAGATTGCAGCGATTATGGAGAAACTTCGTGCGAATCCTCCCAAGGAATTCGGCGCTTGGAAGGTAAAAGAAATGCGCGATTACAAGAGCGGTAAGACCATTAATCCTGAAACAGGTGAAGAAGGTGAAACCGGTTTACCGACTTCAAACGTTCTTTACTTTGATTTATCCGATGATTCATGGTGTTGCGCAAGACCTTCCGGAACAGAGCCTAAAATTAAGTTCTATATGGGCGTTAAGGGCAGCAGTTTGGAAGATGCAAGCGTTAAGGTAACAGCATTGACAGATGCTTTAAAGGCAAAACTTGACTAGTATAGGCCTTTTATGAGGTGGACTGATGGGAAAAGGTTTGGATTCCATTGCAAAAACAAGAAGATACTTTCGCAGAAACGGTTTGAAAAGAACCGTTTCTGCTGTTATGGAGCGAATCAGTGCACCGAAGTATGAGGAATTCGATTTTTCTCCTTTGGATGAGAAAGAGATAAAAAATATAAAGGATTATGTTTTTCATAATCCGGTTAAAATAAGCATTTTGGTTCCGGCGTATCGTACGAATCCTGCTTTCTTTCGTGAATTGTTGGATTCGGTTGTGGCGCAGTATTATCCATATTGGGAACTGGTGATTGCAGATGCCAGCGGAAACAATGATTTGGAAGCAATTGTTGAAGAGTATAAAGCAAAACTATCTGATAAGAGCAGTATTGTATACTTGATGCTTGCGAAGAATCAAGGTATTTCCGAAAATACCAATGTGGCATTGGAGGCTGCCACGGGAGACTATATCGGTCTCTTGGATCATGACGACGTGCTGACACCGGATGCTTTGTTTTTTATGGCAAAAGCAATTGAAAAGGATAGTCCTGTATTGCTGTATTCGGATGAAGACAAGACGGATGCAGAATTAAAAACCTTTTACGAACCGAATCGAAAGAAGAAGTTAAATCTAGATTTAATTTTAACAAATAATTATATCTGCCATTTTTGTGTTATGAAGGCAGAAGTGATGAAAGAATTGAAATTCCGTAAGGAGTTTGACGGGGCCCAGGATTTTGATATTATTTTACGATGTATTGCAACCTTAAAAGAAGATACAGAAGTGATACATATTCCGCGTATCCTATATCATTGGAGATGTCATAATGAATCCACGGCCGTAAATACGGATTCTAAACAATATGCTTATGAAAACGGCCGATATGCGGTAGAAGATTTTATGAAACAAAAAGGTTGGGATGTGCAGGTGGAGCATATGGCGCATCTTGGATTCTACCGGACAACTTATCACCCGGATATTTTTAGTAACCGACCTGACGTGGGAGTTGTGGCCGGACCTGTTTATAAGGGCGGTAAAATAACCGGTGGCGCAATGAAGCGTGACGGGACCGTTATGTATAAAGGCTTACCCAAAGGATACAGCGGATATATGCACAGAGCAGCGCTTATGCAGCAGGTTGGTGCCGGCGATGTCCGGAATATGAAGGTGCGGCCGGAACTGCTGAATTTGTGGGATACTTGTGTGATGCCTAAGTTAAAAGAGAAGAATTGTGATTACGCGGAGTTAAGTATTGCGTTTTGTGAGCAGGTAAGGATGCTTGGGTATGTTGTGGTATATGACCCTGAGCAGAAGAATGATAGAAATTTGAAGTAAAGATAATGTTTGTATTTCGAAAAGGGCGGAGTGGACAGAAAGGAAGGCAGTGTGAATAAAACAGCGGTTGTAATTCCGAATTACAATGGAATAAAATTTCTTCCGGCATGCCTGGAGTCCTTGAAGAAACAGTCTGTACAGGATTTTGATGTTATTGTGGTAGATGATTGTTCGTCGGATGAAAGTATAAATGAAATCGAATGCAACTTTTCCTGGGTAAAAAGTGTCAAAAGAAAAGAGAACGGCGGTTTTGCTACGGCGGTAAACGACGGAATAAGGTTGGCAAAGGATAATGGTGCCGAATATGTAATTCTTTTGAATAATGATACGGTAGCGGATGTTTGCTTTGTTGAAAAAATGGTACAAGCTATTGAGGAAGATGAAAAGATATTTTCCGTGCAGGCTAAGATGTTATCATTAAAAGAACCGGAAGTAATAGACGATGCCGGAGATTTTTATACGGTTTTGGGCTGGGCATATGCCAGAGGCAAGGGTAAAAATGCCTCATATTACAATAAAAAGGGGCGGATTTTTGCGGCTTGTGCAGGTGCTGCGATTTATAGAATGACAATTCTCGACAAAATCGGATATTTTGATGAAGCCCATTTTGCGTATTTGGAAGATATTGACATCGGTTATCGTGCCGGACTTTATGGTTATGATAATACATATGAACCGGCTGCGGTGGTTTATCATGCAGGAAGCGGGACATCAGGCTCAAGATACAATGAATTCAAGATTCGTTTGGCGGCAAGAAACAGTGTATATTTGATCTATAAGAATCAGACATGGCTACAGATTGTTTGGCATTTTATTCCGTTATTGACAGGATTTATTATAAAGCAACTCTTTTTTATAGTAAAAGGCTACGGAAATGTCTATCATAAAGCAGTAGTGGAAGGATTAAAAGATATACGCCGCAAGGATTTTCGGGCAAAAAGAACAGGCGTTGTGAAAGGCCATTTTAAAGATGCACTCAAGATGGAATGGCAGTTGTGGGTAAATATATTTCGAAAATTAATGTAATAAACTTGAATTTTTTGTAACAATATTGTAATATTAGAGCGGTATGTAAAAATATGGGTGATGATTATGATAAAAGATAATCAAAGATATTTAAATCGTCTCCACGTTGTATTAGACCTTGTGGTTACGGTTTTATCATATATTGCAGCATGGTGGCTCCGTATTGTAGTGTTTCAACAGGCGGGAGAAGGTACTCTTGCACCGGAGACCTATTTTGTTGCACTTTTGGGCATAGTGCCTCTTTATATGTGTTTATATTCGGCTTTGAATTTGTACAAATCAAAGCGGTATTCCAGTGCAAAGCGTGAATTTTTTGATATTATCAGAGCAAATGCCATTGGTACGATTGTTTTCTTTGTGGCACTCTATATCATCAATGAACCGAATTTCTCGCGAGCGGTAGTTTTTATATTTTGTATTATTAATATTGTTGTGTCGACTGCGGTGCGCAACGGAATACGATTCTTTTTGCGTCAAATCCGTAAAAAAGGATATAATGTTAAGTATATTGTATTAGTAGGATATTCCAGGGCGGCGGAAGAATATATTGACCGTATTATGGCCAACCCTCAGTGGGGATATGTGGTTCGCGGTATTTTGGATGATCATATTCCGGCAGGTACGTTGTATCGCGGCGTTAAGGTAGTAGGACGTATTGATAATCTGTATTATGTACTTCCTGAAAACAAATTAGACGAAATTGCCATCACTCTTTCGTTGGAAGACTATGACAGGTTGGAAGAAATTGTCGGTTTGTGCGAGAAGTCGGGTGTGCATACCAAATTTATTCCGGATTACAACAGCGTCATACCAAGCAGACCCTACACGGAAGATTTGTCCGGATTGCCCGTCATTAATATCCGACGTGTGCCTTTGACCAATACCATGAATTGGGTAGTAAAAAGGATTGTGGATATCGTAGGTTCTTTATTTGCGCTTATTATTTTTTCGCCGGTGATGTTGGTTTCGGCGATTGTGATAAAATGTTCCGGAGGCGGACCTGTAATCTTTAAGCAGGAACGTGTCGGATTACACAATAAAACATTTAAGATGTACAAGTTCCGTACCATGGCAGTGCAGAAACCCCAGGAAGAAAGCAAGGCATGGACGGTTAAGGATGATCCCCGTGTTACGAAGTTCGGCAGATTTTTACGTAAAACCAGTTTGGACGAGATTCCTCAGTTTTACAATATATTAAAAGGGGATATGAGTCTTGTGGGTCCAAGACCCGAAAGACCGGTTTTTGTTGAGAAGTTTAAGGAAGAGATTCCGCGTTATATGATTAAACATCAGGTTCGTCCCGGACTGACCGGTTGGGCGCAGGTGAACGGATATCGCGGAGATACGTCCATTCGCAAACGAATTGATTGTGATATATTTTATATTGAAAATTGGACATTCGGCTTTGATATAAAAATTTTGTTTTTAACGGTTTTTAAAGGGTTTATAAATAAAAATGCTTACTAGTGGAGGATATTATGGGTACACAGCAGAATAAAAAAAGGGACGCGAAGAAAAAGAAGTCAAAAAATAAATTAATACTTTTGATCGCGGAAGTTGTAATTTTGGTCGGTGCGGTTATTGCCTTGGCTTTTATTTTAAAAGTCACGGATAAAGAGGACGGCGTGGCTAAGGTTGATGTTGATGAGGTAAAGGTAAGTTCTGAAGTTGCCAGTGATTGGCAGCAAATTGAGGATAGTTATACAAACATTGTATTATTCGGTGTAGATGCCAGAAACGGTGCATTGGCAAGCGGTACACGTACGGATACGATTATGATTCTTTCCGTTAACAACGATACCGGAGAGGCACGTTTGGTTTCGGTATATCGTGATACTTATTTGAATTTGGGAAATGATGTTTACAACAAATGTAATGCGGCTTATGCGAAAGGCGGTCCCGAGCAGGCGATTTCCATGTTGAATATGAATCTTGATTTGTATATTACGGATTTTGTAACCATCGGATTTGAAGGTTTGATGGAAGTAATTGATTCCGTAGGCGGTGTGGAAGTCGATATTAAAGAGAATGAAATTAAGCATTTAAATAACTATCAGGCATCTATGTATGCTACCGAAGAAAACCCTAACAATCTGACCACTGATTATATTGCAGTTACACAGCCCGGAGTTCAGACGTTAAGCGGTTATCAGGCAGTTGCATATTGCCGAATCAGAGCGGTAGGAAATGACTTCGGACGTACCGAAAGACAACGAAAAGTGTTGCAGGCTGTATTGGACAAGGCCAAAACCCTTTCGCCGGCACAGTTAAGTGATATTGCGGATGATGTATTTCCCATGGTGGCAACTTCTTTGGAATTGAGCGAAATCTTGGATTTGATTGGAAATGTGTCTACGTATGAAATTGTCGGAACGACCGGTTTCCCCTTTGACAGTAATATTTCTACCGGTAAAATCGGAAGCAAGGGAAGTTGTGTTATTCCTATGGATTTAACAACAAATGTAGAACTTCTCCATGAATATCTTTATCCTGAAATCGAATATACTCCTTCACCTGAGGTATTAGAGTATAGTGAAATTATTGAGCAGCATACATCCCCTTATGTGGGTACGATGTCTGAGGACGAAGAATTAAACTAAAAAAGAAAGGGACCCGAATGAATGCTTGGGTCCCTTATTTTAACTTATGGAAGGTGTAAAAATGCAAAAGCCTACGGTAGATGTAATTATCTTAACCTATAAGCCGCAGAAACGATTGATAAAAGTGATTGAATTACTTGAAAATCAGACGTTGCCTGTAAATCGTATTATTATTGCGAATACGGAAGAAAAGTATTGGAATACTTTTTTATATGGGGAAAAGTTGTTGAAGGTCCGGGAAAATGTAGAGGTGCATCATTTATCCAAAATGGAATTTGACCATGGGAAAACCCGTAAAATGACGGTAAAAAGATCGAAAGCAGATTATTTTATCTGTATGACGGACGATGCATTGCCGGCGGATGAAAAACTGGTTGAGGAACTTTTAAACCCCCTGGTAGAGAAAAGAGCAGAGTTTTCTTATGCAAGGCAGTTGCCCAATGAAGATTGCGCGGTGATTGAGCGTTTTACAAGGGAATTCAATTATCCGGCAGAAAGTTGTATAAAAAGCAAAGCGGATTTGGAACGTCTGCAGATAAAAACATATTTTTTCTCAAATGTTTGTGCTGCCTATACGAGAAGTGTTTATGATACTTTGGGCGGTTTTACGGAACATGCAATTTTTAATGAAGATATGTATTTGGCAGCCACGGCAATTTTGTCCGGATACAAAATAGCATATGCTGCAGATGCAAAGGTTTATCATTCACACAATTATACCAACAGGATGCAGTTTCACCGGAATTTTGATAATGGAGTGTCGCAGGCGATGTGCCCGGAACTTTTTGAGAATATTTCGTCTGCCGGCGAAGGAAAAAAGATGGTAAAACTTACCATGAAATATCTGAAAGAACAAAAAAAGATACATTTGATTCCTAAACTGATCGTATCAAGCGGATTTAAGTATCTGGGCTTTCAACTGGGAAAAAATTATAAAAAACTTCCGTATAATCTTGTATTAAAATGTACAATGAACAAGGAATTCTGGTTAAACGGGTCCCAAAATTGAAAGGATAAATAAAAACATCACAGAATAGTCACATGCAGACTTTATAGTTACTTTCGTAAGAAACGAAGTATGCCGTAAGGAGGGGTTCAGATGGATGATGAAATGAATACAACAAAAAAGAAAAACGGGTTTATGAAGCGTTTTTTTGCAAATATCGGTTTGGGTATTTTGTTTGGCGTATTTGCAGGAATTGCCTTTTTTGGTGTTAAAACAGTGTATGAAATGTTGCATATAGAAGAAATGTTGACAGGAAACGGCTCTCAGCAGTTACCCGCGGCAGAAGGACCGGAATTATCTATGGTATTCGGTGATGAAGGCGTATTGGTGTCGCAGTTGAGTGCACTGGAAATCGGTCAGGAAGAAGTTAGCGGAGACATTATGAATGTACAGGATGTAGTGAAACAGACGATGCCGGCTACGGTAAGTGTCAGTTTGACTGCGGATTATCATATTTACGGGACGGTACAGGAAGTAAATTCGGCAGGTTCCGGGATTATTGTAGGCCAGAATGAAACGGAACTTTTGATTGTAACCAACTATCATGTGGTAGAAGGCGGCAAAGAAATTACGGTGCAATTCTGCGACGGAAGTGAAGGGCTTGCAACCGTAAAGGGGCAGGACATCCCTATGGATTTGGCGGTTATGGCGGTAGAACTGGACAGTTTATCCAAAGAAACCAAGGATAGTATCAAGATCATTAAACTGGGGAATTCCGATACTTTGGAAGTCGGAGAACCGGCGATTGCCATCGGTAATTCGTTGGGATACGGACAATCTGTTACAACGGGTGTTGTCAGTGCCCTAAATCGTGAGATGACATTGGAAAACGGGGAAACCGGCACTTTTATACAAACGGATGCGGCGATTAATCAGGGAAATTCGGGCGGTGCCCTATTGAATAATAAAGGTGAACTAATCGGAATTAATTCCAATAAATTGGGCGGAACTTATGTGGAAGGCATGGGGTATGCCATTCCGATTAATACTGCGCAACCGATTATATCTGAGTTGATGAACAAAGAAGATTTGGTCGCTTTACCGGAAGAAGAACAGTCTTATTTGGGAATCAGCGGTGCGACACTGACAAGCAGTATGGCGGCACAGCAGGCAATACGTCCGCCGGTAGGAGTTTATATTGCGGGCATCATCAAAGGCGGTCCCGCGGATGCGGCAGGCTTAAAACGGGGAGACATCATAACTAAGTTTGAAGGTTCGTCTATTGCCACAATGGAAGAACTGCAGGAGTATTTGGCAGCATATCCTGCGGGGACAACGGTTGCATTGACTTATGAGCGATTGGAAGATGGCGAATATGTAGAGTATGAGTGTCAGGTATTGCTTCAAAACAAAGAGTCCTGACGGGTAGAGGAGAACTATGAGTACAGAATTTGACGATTTGGAAGAAAAGAAAACGGAGGATGAATACGAAGACGTGTGTTTTATGTGCAGACGTCCGGAGCATATTGCGGGAAAAATGTTTAAAATGCCTCAGAATATCTGTATATGCAACGATTGTATGCAAAAAACCATGGATATGATGAGTCAGTATGATTATCAGGGAATGTTGAACCAGCCGGGAATGATGATGACTCCGGAGGATTTTAATTCCTTCCAAAAACAGTTTCCCAATATTACGTTCATGAATTTGTCCGATTTGCAGGGGCAGGGCGGAATCCCGAACAAGCAAAAGTTAAAAAAGAAAAAAACGGCAGAAGAAGGTCAAAAAGAGACGCCGGTTATTGATATTAAAAAGATTCCGGCCCCTCATAAAATAAAGGCACAGTTGGATGATTATGTGGTGGGGCAGGAACATGCGAAAAAAGTGATTTCCGTGGCGGTATATAACCATTACAAACGTGTAGCGACCAATACAATGGACGAAATTGAAATTGAAAAATCCAATATTTTATTAATCGGACCTACCGGATGCGGAAAAACGTATTTGGTAAAAACTTTGGCAAAACTTCTGGATGTGCCTCTTGCAATTGCAGATGCCACCTCTTTGACGGAAGCGGGCTACATCGGTGATGATATCGAAAGTGTTTTAAGCAAGTTGTTATCTGCCGCGGGAAATGATACGGAGAAAGCAGAACGAGGTATTGTTTTTATCGATGAAATAGATAAAATTGCCAAAAAGAAAAGCACAAATTCTCGTGATGTAAGCGGTGAGTCCGTGCAGCAGGGAATGCTAAAACTTTTGGAAGGTGCTGAGGTAGAAGTGCCGGTGGGCGCTAACAGTAAAAATGCCATGGTTCCTTTGACCACAATTAACACCCGTAACATATTGTTTATTTGCGGCGGCGCGTTTCCGGACCTGGATGAGATTATTAAGCAGAGGCTGTCAAAACAGAGCGGAATCGGTTTTAATGCAGATTTAAAAGACCGTTATGACAAAGAAAAAAATATCCTGAAAAAGGTAACGGTAGAAGATATTAAGAAATTCGGTATGATACCGGAATTTGTAGGACGTTTGCCGATTATCTGTACCATGGAAGGCCTTGGTAAAGATATGCTCGTAAATATTTTAAAAGAACCGAAAAATGCAATTTTAAAGCAGTATCAGAAACTTTTGGAATTGGATGAGGTGCAGTTGCTGTTCGATGATGAAGCGTTAGAGGCCATTGCTGAAAAGGCATTGGAACGTGATACCGGTGCAAGAGCCCTGCGCGCGATTATAGAAGAGTTTATGTTAGATATTATGTATGAAATTCCCAAGGACGATAATATCGGTACCGTGACCATTACAAAGGAGTATATAGAGGGGACTGGCGGACCGCGTATTGAAATTCGTCAGAATTCCAAAAAAGTATCTAAGGAAGAGCAGTAATAAAACAGTAATAAAAGTATACCGGCAGCATATCTTTAAAAAAACGCTCGGGATGTTTTTATGGATTGCAGAACACGCATTGTATCAAATGAGTATGCTGATTTGATGGTGGATTTTGATTTGGATATAACAAGTATAGAAAATACCGCAGGAGACTTCTGTTATTATCAGATAGAAGACAACCTGCGGATTTTTTATGTCAATAGAGAAGAACTGCCGGAACTGTCGGTATCGGATTACCGGTATTTATATTTGCCGTCCTGCTACGGTTTGATGCAGTCCGCAGAAACGACAGCGGGGGCTTTTAAGACACGTGCACTGGAAGAAACGGGAATCTTACGGGTACAAAGAGAGCCATTATCATTGACGGGACTTGGCTGTGTATTTGTGTGCATTGATTCCGGAATCGATTATACAGATCCGGTATTCCGGAGAGAAAATGGTGAAAGCAGGATTCTTGCTATTTGGGATCAGGAAGAGCAAAGCGGAAATGTGCCAAGCGGTTTTGAGTACGGAAGCGAATATACCCAAGCACAAATTAATGAGGCATTAAATTCGGATAATCCATATGATATTGTACCCACAAGAGACATTCCGGGGAGACATGGGACTGCCCTTGCAAGTATTGCGGCAGGCAGTCGTTTGGAAGAAGGGAGTGTGTTTTTGGGCGCGGCACCGGATGCTGATATTGTAGTGGTAAAGTTAAAACAGGCAAAATCATATTTGAGGGAATATTATTTTATACCGGAGAATACGCCATGTTATCAGGAAACGGATATTATGACAGCGTTAAAGTATGGAGTGAGTTATGCGGAAGCATTACGTCGCCCCGTGTGTATTTGTTTGGGAATTGGAACAAGTTACGGCGATCATGCGGGAAATTCACTTTTGGAACGTTACATTAACCGTTTGAGCCTGTTAAGAAATGTGGCCGTTGTATTGCCGGCAGGGAATGAAGGAAATGCGGCACATCATTACAGGGCATTTTGGAGTGCAGATGAATTTGAAACGGAAAAAACGGCTGAAATACGTGTGGGAGAAGGGAACAGAGGATTTTTGGCAGAGATTTGGGGAAGCGTTCCGTCGGTGTTTCATGTTTCGTTACGTTCGCCGGGAGGAGAAGAAATCCGGGACATTTCATTCCGATTGGATACTACAAGAGTATATGATTTTGTATATTCTGATACCATATTGACGGTGGATGCTTTTTTGGTAGAACAGATTTCAGGACAACAGTTGGTGGTGTTGCGGTTTGAGAATCCAACGCCGGGAATTTGGGCGATTGGAATTCGAAAGGAAGAGAGCGAAACACCTGCGGCTTGTGATATTTGGTTGCCGATACAACCATTTTTGTCGGGGGAATTGTATTTTTTGGAACCGACGCCTTATATTACCCTGACTATGCCGGCAACGGCTTTGTATGCGCTCTGTATTTCGGCATATAATGCGGAAAATGGCGGACTATATCAGGATTCAGGAAGAGGATTCTCCAGATCTTCAGCCATTAAGCCCGATTTGGCGGCACCGGGAGTCAATGTAACTTCCGTGATCGGAACCGTAAGCGGCACCGGAGCAGCGACGGCGTTAACAGCAGGGGCAATTTTACTTTTTATGCAATGGGCAGTGGCGGAAGGGCGACGACCTTTGGTTAACGGAGTAGAAATAAAAAATTATCTCATTCGGGGTGCGAGACGGGCGGATGGAAGTAATTGGCCAAATCGTGAATTGGGATACGGAAAACTTGACCTTTATGAAACATTTGAAAGATTGCGCAGAATATAATGCTTGTAAAATGTAACAATGGAAGTATGAAATATAAAAATATTGAACACTGAAAAAGTATGTAAATTAAAGGGTTTTCAAATAAAAAAGATGTGTCAAAACAGTGAGTTTTGTAGAAATTGCCGATTTTTCTTTTTTTGAAAAATCGGTCTTTTCTTTTGCGAAAGCATGTGCTATATTCGAAAATACCTTCTGAAATAATTTGTGATTGCAAATTATAAACAGGTCTTTGCGAAAATCGTTTCGCAACTATGGTAACGAATTCTACGTTGCCGGATAAATTTCCATGGAATGAATTTTAATTTTATAAGGGAAACGTTTCTTTTACAGTGTATGTATGAAAGGAGACTAAATTGAAAACGTTTATTTGTATGAAAAAACAGTTTCGTCTGTTTTGTATTGTTTTTTTAATGCTCGGACTTTTGGGAATACCCATGTATGTTCACGCGGCAGATACGGTTTTGGTACATAAAATTTACCATAAACATGTTGCGGGGTGTGTCGGAACGCTTTATAAAACCATGGAAGCGGAAGTAAAAGACGGACCTCATATTACTTATGACAGTACCTGTTCTTCGTGTGGAGGATATGTGCATCATTATGATTATTCAGCCGAATGTTCCTGCGGCCTTACCTGGTATGATACCGGAAAAGCCTGTGTAAACAGCCCGTACGGTTCCAATCGGGGAACCTGTTCCAATTATGAAGAGGTAAGGTTGTATACTTCGCATGAGCACCCATATGAAGAATATGTGTGCGGCATGACGGAAGAAACTGTTATAGAAACAATCCGGGTACAATACAGTACGTTGCAACCCGCAACCGAAGTGGTTTTGACGGCAACAACAGACGGGAATTTAGGAAATGTTAAATTGGCATGGGGCGGAGCCGGTGATTCATCTGCCGTAACCGTCACGCAAAACGGTTTGTATAAACTATACGCCACATATTCAGATGGCGGGGTTCAATATGTAACGGAGTTGGAAACTTCCGTAAATAATATTGATAAAACAGCGCCTACGGTCAGTGAAATCAAAGCAGATAAAACAAGCCCCACAAACGGAAAAGTGGTATTGTCCGTAGAAGCAAAAGACAGTGTAGGCTTGCCTTCCAATTACGCAAGTTGGAACAACGGAGCGTACGGAAGCAGTAATAAGTACGAGGTGTCCGCTAACGGAACCTATACGGTAACCGTAAAAGATTTGGCGGGAAATACCGCTACGAAGAGTATTAAAGTCAGCAATATTGATAAAACGGCCCCCACGGTCAGTGAAATCAAAGCAGATAAAACAAGCCCAACAAACGGAAAAGTGGTATTGTCCGTAGAGGCAAAAGACAGTGTGGGCTTGCCTTCCAATTACGCAAGTTGGAACAACGGAGCGTACGGAAGCAGTAATA
>X409_Impala__coassemble_378_pt1 | contig 31310 bp, 27 predicted proteins | sample X409_Impala__metabat2_low_PE_002 | metagenome-assembled genome bin X409_Impala
CGTATTTACTTCGTCGGGAGCAATTAACAATCTTGCGGATGCCAGACTTTTAAAAGAACAGACCAGAGCAAGAAACAAAGAGAATTTATTGGATATCATTAACAATGAAACCTTGAGTGAGGCGCAAAAAACCGAAGCAATTAATTCCATGATTGCGTTAACGGATATTGCAGAGCGGGAAATGTCGGCAGAAATTCTTCTGGAAGCCAAAGGGTTTGACAACGCCGTGGTAAGTATTACCGGAAGCAGTGCAGATGTTTGTGTGGCGGTTTCCGAACTTTCAGAAGTGCAGTGTGCACAGATTATTGACATTGTACAGCGCAAAACCGGCATTGTGGCAGAAAATATTGTGATTACACCGATTCAATCCTAAAAAGAATGGATGATTTTTACATAAATATGTGATAATATATTAAATTAGAGGGCAAGTGCCCATAATAAAAGTACGTGGATGAACAACAGAAAGGAAGTACCTTATGAAGAGAGTATTTTTGGTTGTACTGGACAGTTTTGGCATTGGTGAATTGCCGGATGCCGCAGAATATAATGATTTGGGCACAAATACGTTGCGCTCCGTATCCACAAGTCCGTATTTTCATATGCCGAATATGCAAAAACTTGGTTTTTTTAACATTGACGGTGTGGAAGTGGGTAAAAAAACCGACAAGATAAAAGCAGTAATTGCAAGAATGAAGGAGGCTTCCAAGGGTAAGGATACCACAATCGGACACTGGGAGATTGCGGGCCTTGTTTCCGGGAAGCCTATGCCTGTTTATCCGAACGGATTTCCGCAGGAAGTAATTGATGAATTTGAAAAGAGAACCGGATGTAAGACGCTTTGCAATCTGCCTTATTCCGGAACGAAAGTCATTAATGACTACGGCGACGAACATATAAAAACCGGTGCATTGATTGTGTATACATCGGCAGACAGTGTGTTTCAGATTGCTGCCCATGAAGACGTGGTTCCTGTGGAAAGATTATATGAATATTGTAAAATTGCAAGAGAATTATTACAGGGTGAGCATGGCGTAGGCCGTGTGATTGCAAGACCTTTTATCGGTGAGAGCGGTAATTATACCCGTACGGCGAGAAGGCATGATTACTCTTTATTGCCCCCTAAGACCACTATGCTTGATGTGTTAAAAGAAAATGGTATGGATGTGCTTGCCGTGGGCAAAATCAATGATATTTTTGCAGGAAAAGGCATTACGGAATACGTGTATACCACATCAAATGCGGACGGTATGGATAAAATGTTAAATTGGATGGACAGGGATTTTAACGGCCTGTGTTTCGTGAATTTAGTAGATTTTGATATGCTTTACGGACATCGAAATGATATTGACGGTTACGCTAAGGCTTTGGCTGAGTTTGATGAAAGACTTCCCGAAATGCTGGAAAAGTTGGGAGATGAGGATGTGCTGATGATTACGGCAGACCATGGATGTGATCCCGGATACACCGTATCTACGGACCATTCCAGGGAGCATACTCCGTTTGTGATGTACGGTCCGGCTCTCGAGCCTGCCAATATGGGTACAAGAGAAAGTTTTGCGGACATTGCGGCTACCATATTGGCATTACTGGGTGTGGAAGGTGATATTGACGGTAAATCCATGTTATAAGTGTTTATGATTCATATCATGGATTGCAATATATTTATAATTGTCCTGTAAAAAAGCAGACAGGACACAAAGCAGAATACAAACGATTGAGTTTCGGAGGAAGAACAAGTGAGCAACTTACAACATGAAGTAAACCGCAGAAGAACATTTGCGATTATTTCCCACCCGGACGCGGGTAAAACAACCTTAACGGAGAAATTTCTTTTATACGGAGGAGCGATTAATCTTGCAGGTAGTGTAAAAGGAAAGGCAACTGCCAGACATGCGGTTTCGGACTGGATGGAAATTGAAAAAGAGAGAGGTATTTCCGTAACTTCATCCGTTTTGCAGTTTGAATATGATGGTTATTGTATCAATATTTTGGATACACCGGGACATCAGGATTTCTCAGAGGATACTTATCGTACTTTAATGGCGGCGGATTCCGCAGTTATGGTAATCGATGCTTCCAAGGGTGTAGAGGCGCAGACCAGAAAATTGTTCAAAGTCTGCAGTATGCGTGGTATTCCCATTTTTACTTTTATTAATAAGTTGGACCGTGATGCCAACGATACCTTTGACTTGTTGGACGAAGTTGAGAAGGAACTTGGCATTGCCACCTGTCCCGTAAACTGGCCGATTGGCAGCGGTAAGGCGTTTAAGGGTGTGTATGACAGAAAGGCAAGAGAAGTGGTAATTTTCTCGGATACCGAAAAAGGTACGAAGGAAGGACATACGGAGCGTATTTCCGTAGAGGATAAGGATAAACTTCTTGAGTATATTGGAGAAGATGCATTTGCAACACTTTCTGACGAAATCGAATTGTTGGACGGAGCAAGTGCGGAATTTGATTTAAGTGAAGTACAGGCAGGTAAATTAACCCCCGTATTTTTTGGATCGGCATTGACCAACTTCGGTGTGGAAATCTTTTTACAGAATTTCTTAACAATGACTACAACCCCGTTGGCGCGCAAGGCAGATATCGGCGTGATTGATCCTTGTGAAAATGATTTCAGTGCGTTTGTATTTAAGATTCAGGCGAATATGAATAAGGCGCATCGTGACCGAATCGCTTTTATGAGAATTTGTTCCGGTAAGTTTGAGGCGGACAGAGAAGTATATCATATGCAGGGAAATAAAAGCATGCGTCTTTCACAGCCTCAGCAGATTATGGCAAGTGAGCGTAAAATTTTGGACGAGGCCTATGCAGGCGATATCATCGGCGTTTTTGATCCGGGTATTTTCTCTATCGGAGATACCATAACCACGGCTAAGAATAAATTTTTATACGACGGTATTCCCACCTTTGCACCGGAGCATTTTGCCCGTGTTCGTCAGGTGGATACCATGAAGCGTAAGCAGTTTATGAAGGGTGTAACCCAGATTGCCCAGGAAGGTGCAATTCAGATTTTCCAAGAGTTTAACACCGGTATGGAAGAAATCATCGTAGGTGTGGTTGGTATGCTTCAGTTTGAAGTATTAAAATACCGTTTGGAAAATGAATATAACGTGGAAATTAAATTAGAACCCCTGCCTTATGAACACATCCGTTGGATTGAAAACAAGGATGAGGTGGATGTTGCCAAAATTGTGGGCACTTCCGATATGAAGAAGGTAAAAGATATGCGTGGTAACCCGTTGTTATTGTTTATCAATGCATGGAGTGTGGGCATGACTTTGGACCGAAACGACGGTCTGGTATTATCGGAATTCGGTCATGAGTAAAACTGCCGGATTGAGGAGATTTTGAGTGAAAAAATACATTATTCTTTTAAGTATTTTTATCGTGATTTTTGTGGGTCTGTTTGCGGTGACCAAGGTATTGGACAAGCGTGCCGGTGTGGGAAATGATGTGTCAACGGTTTCGCCGGGAAACACAGGCACAAGTGCAGGGACTACGCAATCCGTGTTAAACAGTATGTACGGAAAAGGTAATTCGCTGGAAGTAAAAGATGAGGGTGTTTTTATTGATAACCCGGAGGGGACTTTGGCAAGTCAGACAATTACTGCCGTATCAGCCAAACTTACGGAAGAGGATTGGCAAATCCGACAGTCTGCCGGATTGACGAACAGCCAAATAACCAAAACAATGGAAGCATGCAAAGGTATGTATGCTTATGATAATCTTCCCGAGGAACAGAAGCAATTGTATGCGGAGATATTACTGATTTATCAGACAGTAGGCATGGACATTCCATTGTGCAGTAATGAAGTGGCTGCGGTGGAAAAGGTTTCTTCCTGTGTTTTGCTGGATCATCCTGAAATCTTTTATTCGGACGGATATTCTTATAATCAGTATATGTTTGTCGGAACCGTACAAAAGATTACCTACAGTCCGAATTATACCTTATCACAGGAACAGATTGCAGAACGTAAAACTCTGGTGGAGCAGTGTGCTGCTGAATTTTTGAAGGAATTACCGGCTGAGGCAACTGACTATGACAAGGTTAAGTATGTGTATGAAATGGTAATTTTAAATACGGAATATAATTTGGAGGCACCGGATAACCAGAATATTTGCTCTGTCTTTTTGGGCCGGGAGTCGGTTTGTCTCGGATATGCCAAAGCAGTGCAATATCTGTTGCGGCAGGTGGGCGTTGAGTCTGTTGTGGTAACCGGTTCGGTGATTACCGGGGAAGCACATGCCTGGAATCTGGTAAAGATAAACGGACAATATTATTATTTGGATGCAACATGGGGAGATGCTTCCTATATGATGGACAGCGGAAACGGCGATGCGTTGACTACCATCAACTATGATTATCTCAATATTACCACACAGGATATATTACACACTCATATCATTGACAATCCCATTGCGGTGCCCAATTGTATGTCGCAAATGGACAATTATTATGTAAAAGAGGGGTTATATCTTAACGCTTCGGATGCGCAAAGCGTAGAGAGAATCTTTGAAAATGCACGTAAAACAGGAATGGATTGTGTGGCAATCCGGTGCTCCGGACCGTTGGTTTACGGAAACTTTCAAAGGGATATGCTGGATAATCAGCAGATTTTTAACTATTTGGGAAGCAAAACCACGACTTTGGCATACACCAGCAATGATAAATTGTATACTTATACATTTATGCTCTAAAAGACTAGGCAAAGTATTCAAAATTTGATATAATTTATGCAATTATAATTTGATATTATTGCATATATATGTAGGTTTGATAGAAGGAGGATATAAAAATGGCAAAAGAATCAAGTGAAAAAATCGGAGTTGTCAGAATTGCAGACGATGTTGTACCCGTAATTGCAGCTTTGGCAGCGGCTGAAGTAGAAGGTGTGGTAAGCATTGATAATTCTCAGAATGATTTGATGAGCCGTATGGGAGTACGTAAGGCACCCAAAGGCGTAAAAGTGGATATTATCGGCAGAACGGTTAAGGTTGATATGGCACTGGGAATCCATTCCGGCTACAAAGTACCCGAAACCTGCCGTGAAGTACAGGAAAAAGTGAAAACTGCAATTGAAACAATGACAAACCTTGAAGTTGTGGATGTAAATGTAAGAATTGCATCTGTTGTGGTTCCTACAGCAGAATAAAAATATGATATGTCTCCCGCAAGGGAGGCATTTCTATGATGGAGAGATTATGGGAAGAAGAGAGCAGAGAGAACAGATTTTTAAATTGGTATTCCAGTTGGAATTCAATGATGTAAATGATATGCCGGAGCAGATGAAGTTATATCTGGAGCAGGAAGAAATACAGTCAGAGAAAGATTGTACATACATTTCCGAGAAATTCCAGAAGGTGCAAGAGAAACTTTCAGAAATCGATGAGATGATTAATGCAACCGCAACCGGCTGGAAGACAGAACGTATGGGTAAGGTTGACCTTGCCATTATTCGTTTGGCTGTGTATGAAATGAAATATGATGATTCCGTGCCTACGTCCGTTGCAATCAATGAAGCGGTAGAATTGGCAAAGAAATTCGGTCAGGACGAATCGCCTTCTTTTGTGAACGGTGTTTTGGCAAAATTTTCGAAATAAAAACAGGGATAAAGAATTATGGCAAGTATTTATTCGGTAGGAAAACTGAATGAGTATATTCAAAAAATGTTTGAGCAGGACTATCTTTTGAGCAATGATGTGTCGGTACGCGGTGAAATCAGCAATTGTAATTATCATTCCAGCGGACATATTTATTTTTCATTGAAAGAAAGCGGTTCTGTGATTCCGTGTGTTATGTTCTCATCCCATCGTCGAAATTTAAAGTTTAAAATGCAGGACGGACAGCAGGTAGTTGTAAAAGGCAGGGTTGATGTTTATGTCAGGGACGGCAAATATCAACTGTATGCTTCACAGGTACAATTGGACGGAGACGGTGAATTATATCTTGCATTTGAACAGTTAAAAGCACGTTTGGCCGCAGAAGGAATGTTTGATGCGCAATATAAAAGAAAAATTCCGCCGTATGTGAAAACAGTAGGTGTTGTAGCGGCACCGACAGGTAAGGTTATAAGGGATATTATTACGGTGTCTAAGCGAAGAAATCCCTATATTCAGGTCGTTTTATACCCTGCAATTGTTCAAGGCGATGGTGCGGCCCCGAGTATTATTCGGGGAATTGAAAAATTGGAAGAATATGGTGCAGATGTTATTATTGTCGGCCGTGGCGGAGGTACAATTGAGGAATTATGGGCTTTTAATGAAGAAGCCGTAGCACATGCGATTTTTCAGTGCGGCGTACCGGTGATATCGGCAGTGGGACATGAGACGGATTTTACCATTGCGGATTTGGTGGCAGATAAAAGGGCGGCAACGCCTTCCGAAGCAGCAGAATTTGCCGTGGGTGTACTGGCGCAGACAGAGCGCTATATGGAAGAGTACCGGAAACTTTTATATAAATCCATGGCAACGCACATAGAGCGCGCCAGGATGAAGAATCGTCTGAAGAAACAAAAGATTCAGAGTGTTTCTCCGGCTGCAAAGGTTCGTGAATATCATATGACGAGCGCAAGATTTGCGGAAATACTGGATCAAAATATGCAGCATCAACTTTTAGCAAAACGAAATCAACTTCAAATTTTGGTAGAGCGTATGCATGCTGTTTCTCCCGTGAAGCGTTTGAACGGTGGTATGGCATACTTGTCTGATAGTGAAGGAAAACGTATTTCGGCGGTAAAAGATATGAGATGCGGTGATGAACTGCGGATCCGTATGAAAGATGGTGAAGCCGGAGTAACGGTTCGGGAAGTATATATTGACGATGTAAGGGGAGAATAAGAATGGCAGAGAAAAATACGGTCACATTGGAAGATAATTTTGCAAAAATAGAAGAAATTGTTTCTCAATTGGAGAGAAGTGATATCAGTATCGAAGACGCTTTTCAAAAATACAGCGAGGGAATTATGCTCCTTAAGCAGTGTGATGAAAGCATTGACAGAGTAGAGAAGAAGGTTCTTAAACTGATGTCTGACGGATCTACCGAAACGTTTGCCGATATGGAAAAAGATAAGCACTTAAATGAGTCATAAGGAAAAGCCAAATTTTATGCACTTATTCTTTGAACGGTAAACGGATATACCTTTGAACATGGAAGCGGAGAGGACTGAAAAATGAGTACTTGGAAAGAAGAATTAAAACTTCATATTGATGAGGTGGAGAATATTCTTGCGGAATTTTTGCCGGAACAGAAGGGCGTATATTATGAACGTGTGATTGATGCCATGCGATACAGTTTTTTCGCGGGCGGTAAAAGACTGCGCCCGATGATGATGTTGGAAAGTTTCCGTATGTTCGGCGGTAAGGATGAAAGTATTGTAAAACCTTATATGACAGCCTTGGAAATGATACATACCTACTCACTGATTCATGATGATTTACCGGCCATGGATAATGATGATTACAGACGCGGCAGACTTACAAATCATAAGCAGTATGATGAGGCAACGGCAATTTTAGCTGGAGACGGGCTCTTGAATATGGCTTTTGAAACAGTATCCGATGCCATGATGAAATCCGTGGCTGTAGAGAATTGTGATTTGCTTAAAAAGCAGACAAGAGCATTCCGGTTGCTGGGACGTAAGGCAGGCGTGTTTGGTATGATTGGCGGTCAGGTGGCGGATATTGAAGGCGAGAAAAAGTGCAATGCAACCAAGGAAGAATTGCTTTTTATCCATGAAAATAAAACTGCTGCATTGATTCAGGCGGCACTTACCATAGGAGCAATTCTTTCAGGTGCGTCAGAGGAAGAAATATCCAAAATGGAAAAGATAGGAAGAAATGTTGGAGTTGCATTTCAGATTCAGGATGATATTTTGGATTGCATCGGTGACGAAGCCCTGCTTGGGAAACCGGTAGGCAGCGATGCAAAAAATGAAAAAACGACTTACGTTTCATTGGAAGGACTGGAAAAAGCCCAGGCAGATCAGAAGCAGTTGTCCAAAGAGGCAATTGAAATGCTGGATGAAATTACTTCAGAGCAGGTATTTTTAAAAGAGGTAATAAAGAGTCTGGTAAATCGCGATAAATAAAGGGTATGGAGAGTAGAGGACGATAAAATGTTTCTTGAAAGAATTGAAAAACCAAACGATATTAAAAGAATTCCCAAAGAATATTATGGTGCTCTTGCACAGGAAATCCGAGAATTCTTAATTGAAAAAATCAGTGTGGCAGGAGGACATCTGGGTGCTAATTTGGGTGCTGTGGAACTTACCATGGCATTGCATTTGTGTATGAATTTTCCGGAAGATAAGTTGATTTGGGACGTAGGACATCAGTCCTATACGCATAAAATTTTAACCGGACGTAAAGACGGTTTTGATACCTTGCGTAAATTTAAAGGGATGAGCGGTTTCCCCAAGACTGTAGAAAGTGACTGCGATTGTTTTAATACGGGGCACAGTTCTACCTCTATTTCGGCCGGTCTTGGTATGGCAATGGCAAGAACCCTGCAGGGAAAGAACAATACCATTGTTTCCGTAATCGGTGATGGTGCATTAACCGGCGGTATGGCTTATGAAGCCCTGAATAATGCCGCGAAAGCGGATACGAATTTTATCATTGTTTTAAATGACAATAATATGTCTATTTCAGAGCCGGTAGGCGGTGTATCTCAGTATTTGAACAGTATCCGTACCACGGAAGCATATATCGACTTAAAAGACAGTGTAAAAGACAGATTGCGCCAGATGCCCAGAGGTAAAAATATGATTCACGGCATCCGGCGTGTAAAAAGTACGTTTAAACAGATGGTAATCCCCGGTATGTTATTCGAAGATATGGGATTGACTTATTTGGGACCTGTTGACGGACACAATATTGCGGATATGGTCCGCGTATTCAAGGAAGCCAAGAGATGCAAAGAACCGGTGCTGGTACATGTTATGACCCATAAAGGAAAAGGGTATGCACCGGCAGAAAGACACCCTGCGCGATTCCACGGAGCGGAGCCTTTTGAAATTGAGACCGGTTTGCCGGCATCCAAAAGAACGAAGCCTAATTACACGGATATTTTCTCTACTGTTATGTGCAAAATGGGCGCAAGAAATGAAAAAGTGGTGGCGATTACGGCTGCAATGCCTGACGGTACAGGATTAAAGCGTTTTCGAAATATGTATCCGGACCGGTTTTTTGATGTGGGAATTGCGGAAGAGCATGCGGTAACGTTTGCGGCAGGACTTGCTACCGGAGGTTTGCGTCCGATTGTAGCAATCTATTCGTCTTTCCTGCAAAGAGCCTACGACCAGATTCTCCATGATGTCTGTCTTCAGAAACTACCGGTTGTTTTTGCAATCGACAGAGCAGGACTGGTGGGGAGCGACGGTGAAACCCATCAGGGTGTGTTTGATTTATCCTTTTTATCATCCATTCCCAATATGACCATTATGGCGCCGAAGAACAAGTGGGAACTTTCTGATATGTTAAAATTCGCGATTGCTTTTGACGGTCCCATTGCTGTGCGTTATCCAAGGGGACAGGCTTATGAAGGATTGTATGAAAATCGTAGTGCAATCGAATTCGGTAAGTCGGAATGGATTTATGAAGAAAAAGATATTGCGATTTTTGCCGTGGGAAGTATGGTAAAAACCGCAGTAGATGTGCATACAAAATTAAAAGAAGCAGGGTTAAACTGCAGTTTGAATAACGGTCGTTTTGTCAAGCCGATTGATGAAGAAGCATTGAAAAAAGCCGCAGAAACACATTCTTTGATTGTGACAATGGAAGAAAATGTGGCAAGCGGCGGTTATGGTGAAAAAGTGCGTGAATATCTTGACAGTATTCAGGCGGAGTGCAAGGTCTTAACCGTTGCGATTCCCGATCAATTTGTAGAACACGGCAGTGTGGACCAGTTATACAAAGAAATCGGTATGGACGCGGATTCTGTAGCAGCCCGCATAAAAGAGTGTATATAAGATTACGTAACAAAGCGGAAAACATAGGATTTTATTAGTCCGCAGATATGTTTTACCGGGAAGGTAGTGTAAATGAAGGTACGTTTGGATGTCCTGGTTGTAAAAAAAGGGTTGGCGGAGTCCAGAGAAAAGGCCAAAGCCTATATTATGTCCGGTATTGTCTACGTGAACGGACAAAAAGAGGATAAGGCCGGGGATTTGTTTGAAGAAGAGACTGCTAAGGTGGAAGTTCGCGGAGCAACATTAAGATATGTCAGCAGAGGCGGATTGAAATTGGAAAAGGCAGTAGAGAAGCATCAACTTTCTTTTGAAAATATGGTCTGTATGGATATCGGTGCCTCTACCGGCGGTTTTACGGATTGTATGTTGCAAAACGGTGCTGTCAAGGTTTATGCGGTTGATGTGGGACACGGACAATTGGCATGGAAACTTAGAAATGATGAACGGGTTGTTTGTATGGAAAAGACAAACTTCCGTTATATGGTCAGAGATGATATTCAGGATGACTTGGATTTTGCGTCCGTGGACGTATCTTTTATTTCATTACAAAAAATTTTGCCGCCTGCTTTTAATTTGTTAAAACCGGGCGGAAGAATGGTGTGTCTGATTAAACCGCAGTTTGAAACGACCAAAGAAAAAGTCGGTAAAAAAGGCGTGGTAAGAGACCCTGCCGTACATAAAGAAGTAGTTGAAACAGTAGTAAAAATCATTATGAACATTGGTTTTGATATTTTGGATTTGGATTATTCACCGATTCGCGGACCGGAAGGAAATATTGAATATCTGGCCTATATAGAGAAACCTGTGGATGCACCTGAGTCAGGGGCGTTACCGGCAGAAGAACTTTTAGAGAAAAGTGTGGCTGGCGGTGAAGAGATTGTATTAAGGAAAGAACTTATGGAACGAATCAGGGAGATTGTAGCAAAGTCCCATGAAACATTGTAAGGGTGGCATATCTATGAAGTCTTTTTTAGTGATAACGAACAATCAAAAAGATAAAGATTTATCTGTTACAGACAGTGTCTGCAAGTATCTCACGGGAGAAAAAGGCAAAAATGTTAAAACTTACGTGCCGGAAAGCCGTGAGTATGAAATCCCGGAAGATAAGTTGCAGGATATAGATTGCGTGATTGTGTTGGGTGGCGATGGCACCATTCTTCGTGTAGCAAAAAAACTTGTTAAAAGCAGATTACCCATTGTAGGTGTGAATATGGGACATGTAGGATATCTCGCCGACGTGGATAAAAACAATGTGTTTTGTGCCATGGATGCCCTGTGTGCCGGAGAATACACCACGGAACAACGTATGATGTTATCTGGGAAAGTGCTTCGCGGTAAGGAAGAAATATGTTGTTTGGACGCTTTAAATGATATTGTTATCACTCGTGGCGGTTCTATGCAAATATTGAATTTGGAAGTCAGTGTTAAGGGTAAAATGTTAAAGGCATATCGTGCGGATGGTGTGATTCTTGCTACGCCTACAGGTTCTACTGCCTATAATTTATCCTGCGGAGGACCGATTGTGGAACCCGGTGCGGATATGACAATCATAACACCGATTGCACCGCATACCATGCTCAGCAGAAGTATTATTTTTAATGCGGATGATGAAATCGCAGTGGAAATTTTGCCGCCGCATGATGCTACGGTGGAGCAGTTAATAGAAGTATATTTTGACGGCATTGAACGTATTAAGTTGGAAGTGGGGGACAAGGTTGTAGTTAACCGTTCCGAAATGACTACCAAACTGATTCGCATCAGCAGTGCACGTTTCCTGGAAACTTTGTACGAAAAAATGAAGGAAAATTAATTGTAATTCAGAGAGAGAACCGCATATTACGGAGTATTGGAATGAAAAATAAAAGACATCAAAGAATCATGGAATTGATTGAACAATTTGATATCGAAACCCAAGAAGAACTGGTAAGTAAACTGTTACAGGACGGTTTTAACATTACGCAGGCGACTGTTTCCCGTGATATCAGGGAATTAAAAATTACCAAGGTGTCAAACGGTAAGGGAAAGCAGAAGTATGTGGTTTTAAATAATGATACAGAACATCTGGCGGATAAATATATTCGAATTATCAGGGATGGCGTAACCGGTATGGATACGGCCCAGAATATTCTTGTAATTAAAACCGTTTCCGGTATGGCTATGGCGGTAGCAGCGGCTTTTGATGCCATGAATCTTTCGGAAGTGGTTGGCAGTATTGCGGGAGACGATACCATCATGGTCGCGGTACGAACTTCCCAGGATGCTGTTTCGGTAAAAGAAAAAATTGAAGAAATGATACAGGCAACCTTTTAAATCCTAAAGAACATGAGAGAGTGAACGGATAAAAGGAGGCAATATGTTATTACAGTTACACGTCAAAAATTTAGCCATCATTGATGAGGTGGAAGTGGATTTTACGGAAGGATTAAATATCTTAACCGGTGAGACCGGTGCAGGTAAATCCGTAATCTTAGGTTCCGTTCATCTGGCACTGGGAGCCAAAGCGGATAAAGACAGCATTCGTAACGGTGCGGAATATGCACTGGTGGAATTGGTCTTCCGCTTGGAAAATGAAGTACAAAAGAAAAAAATAAAAGAACTGGATTTGCCGGTAGAAGAAGACGGTGTGGTGATTTTACAACGTAAAATCAGTCCGTTACGAAGTGTATTTAAGGTGTGCGGGGAAACGGTTTCGACATCGGTACTAAAAGAATTGGCACCGATTTTGTTGGATATTTACGGACAGCATGATTACCAGAGTCTTTTACAGGATAAAAAGCATTTGGAACTTTTGGATTCGTTCGGTGACAAAACGCTGGCGGATAAAAAAGAGCGTTTAAAGGAAGAATATACAAAGTATCTGGAATTAAAGAGAAGTTATGATACACCGGAAATGTCACCGGAACAGAGAGAGCGGGAACTTTCTTTTGCGTGCTTTGAGGTGGATGAAATCGAAAAGGCAAAATTAGTGCCCGGAGAATTAGAGGAGTTGGAAAATACTCTTCGGAAGATGGAAAATGGCGGTAAGGTAAAGGAAGGACTTTCCCGTGTATTACAATTGTTAAAAGAAGAGGACTCCTGCTGCGAGAACAGTTTGAACCGTGCTTTACGGGAAATGAATCACTTGTCTGCTTTGGATCCGGATTTGGAAGAATATGAGGCAAGAATGTCGGACGTAGATTCTCTTTTACGTGATTTATCCCGCGATTTAAGCGGTGTTCTGGAAGCGGATGAGTTTGATGAACGTGAATTTGGCCGTGTTCGTGAACGGGTGGATTTGATTAATCATCTGCAGATGAAATATGGTAAATCCATCGATAAAATTCTCGATTATGCCGAGGAACGAAAGGCTTATATTTATCGTTTGGAAAATGCTGCGGAAGAAAGCGAACGCATCGGAAGGGAATTGGAAGCAAAACAGGTTTTACTGGCAGATTATGCGGAAGACCTCAGTGCATTGCGTAAAAAAGAAGCGTTGAAACTGGAACAGGAAATTGTGGAAGCACTGCATGATTTGAATTTTATGCAGGCTGAGTTTCAGGTATCGTTTGAGGAAGCGGAACAGATTGGCGTCAATGGCAAGGATAAGGTTGTTTTTATGATTTCAACCAATCCAGGAGAAAAATTAAGACCGTTATCGGCAGTTGCCAGCGGCGGTGAACTTTCGCGTATTATGCTTGCAATTAAGACAATTTCTGCAAAGCGGGATGATATCAATACATTGATTTTCGATGAGATTGACAGTGGGATCAGCGGAAAAACCGCATGGAAGGTTTCTGAGAAACTGGGTCTTCTTTCCAAGAGCCATCAGATTATATGTATCACGCATTTGCCCCAGATTGCAGCAATGGCAGATTCACACTATTGTATCGAAAAGAGTGAACAAAACGGCAAAACCGTTACGGATATTAAGCCGTTGACAGAAGAAGGCGCATTAAATGAAGTGGCAAGACTTCTTGGCGGTGAGGTAATTACCGGAGCAGTTTTGGAAAATGCCAAAGAATTAAAAATGCAGGCACAAAATACAAAAAATGGATAAGTAAAATTCAAATATTTTCACATAATAAGAAGGGCGAAAGTCCTTCTTTTTTATTATATTTTTTGGGAGGCTGCAATGGGAGAAATTGAGAATGGTTTTATGAAATATAAAAGAATGAAAATGTGCAGGAGAGTCTTATGCTTTATGCTCGGGTTTGGTTCGGTAGTTGCATTTGCAGCCTTTTATATCTATGAATGGAATCGTATGCCTGAAGTGATTTACGTAGAGAGCGGCAGGGAGCAGAGAATTGATTTTGGAGTCCCCGTCAAAGGCGAATTGTATCGTGAAAGTGTGGAGACAGGAACATATATTGAACCCGCCGTGGAAAGTTTCAGTCAAAACAATGATGTAAATAAAACGGTGGAAGTAGATTTTTCAAAAGAGGTTGTTTTAAGCGGTGTAGGAAGAGATACCTATTGTGCCGATTTAAAACTTTTGGGAGTGTTGCCGTATAAAACCGTACGTATTGAACCGGTGGATACTTATCAGGTAATACCTTCCGGACAGACCATTGGAATTTATGTCAAAATAGACGGTGTGTACGTGATTGATATAGGAGATTTTGAATCAGCGGGCGGAAAAACCGTGAAACCCTGCGAGAATCTTTTGCAATCGGGGGATTATATCACAAGGGTAAATGGGGAAGAGGTTGTACGGAAAAAAGATTTTACGGAATTGGTTGAGAATTGCGGTGGTGAGGTGTTGCATCTTACCATAATGCGGAAGGGAGAAGAACTTCAGTTGGATGTCAAACCGGAATTGGCTCGGGACGGAAGTTATAAAATCGGTGCCTGGATTCGCGATAGTTTACAGGGCGTTGGTACTATGACTTTTGTGGAAGAAGACGGGGATTATGCCGCATTGGGACATGCGGTAAGAGATGCGGATACCAATGAACTGGTCAGCATTTCAAACGGCGCTTTGTATGAAACTTCCATTGTTTCCATCAATCGCGGAAAAGAGGGAGAGCCGGGCTCCATTACCGGATTGATTCAGTACGATACAGATAAAAAAATAGCAGAGATTAGTGATAATACCGCAAATGGCATCCACGGAGAGATTGTAAAAGAAGAGTGGTTGGAAGATACGATTACAGAGCCTGTGGATATTGCGCTAAAACAGGACATTAAAATGGGAGATGCCTATATTATTTCGGCAATCAGCGGAACTTGTGAAACATACAGCGTAGAAATTGTTGATATTAACTATAATTATTCTGAAAAGAAAAGAGCATTAACGATTCGTGTGACCGATGAAAGACTGTTGGAACTGACCGGTGGTATTGTACAGGGAATGAGCGGCTCGCCCATCATTCAGGATGGGAAGATAATTGGTGCAGTGACACATGTGCTGGTGAATGATCCGGAGAAGGGGTATGGGATATTTATCGAGGAAATGTTGAAACGTTGAAAGTACAAACATGAGTTGATAATACGGGGAAATCAAGATATAATAAATAATACAAACGTAGTAAAAATGTTTTATAGGAGGAACCTATTATGGCATTTATCGAAAGAGCAGACGGAATCGTATACGATCCGGAGTATAAGAGGGAACAGGAAAAGAAATTAGAGCAGAAAATAAAAGATGCAGAATATGAAAAACATATGGCGAAGGTGAGGGAGAGTGCGGCCCAAAGTATATCGCCTTGGTCACCGACGCAATATTTTTAGGCATTTTAAGGTCTTAATATTAAGTTAATATATCAGCTAAAGCCATTAGAGAGAAAACGTTCTTTCCGATGGCTTTATATTTTTATAATAAAATATTAACAAAATACAAATAAAATCGAAACAAATCTCTTTTCTTGTTCGACAAATATTGCTATAATAATACACAATGGTGTTTTATACATTGGTTGAATGGGAGATAGAGATGAGCAGTACACTTGTGGATTTACAGGAATATGTAAAAAGCATAGCGGAACGATACGCAGACAGGGATGCATACCGTTATTTGGTTGACGGCAAGGTGGTATCCAAAACATACCCGGAGTTTCGCGATAATATTTTTTCGCTTGCTACCTGGCTGAATAAATCAGGATATCAAAGAAAGCACATTGCAATTTTAGGTGGCACCAGTTACGAGTGGATTGTAAGTTTTCTTGCAATTGCCTGCAGTAATAACGTGGTAATTCCTTTGGATAAAATGTTGCCGAAGGCAGATATTTATAACCTTCTTGATATGGGTGATGTGGATTTTATCTTTTATTCGGACGAATTTGCATCTTATTTTCATGATAGAGCAGGCGATAGGGAGCTTCTTTGTTTCAACGATGCACGTTTCGCGGATGCACTTAAAACCGAAGCGGGAGAACTTCCTGTCATTAATCCCATGGAAATGGCGGAACTTCTTTTTACATCCGGTACAACCGGTGTTAGTAAGGGCGTAATGCTTTCTCAGGAAAACATTATGGCCAACATCAATGAAATCTATCGCTTGGATTATGCAAGCAATGTAAAAGGAAATCCTGTGGTTATGTCGGTGCTTCCCATTCATCATACTTTTGAGCTTACCGTAGATAATCTCGGTACGCTGAATTGCGGTGCAACCATTTGTATTAACGATAAAATGGAGAATATCGTCAGCAATATGCAGTTATTCAAGCCTGCAGTTATTCTTGTTGTTCCGGCGATTGCAGAAGTTTTTTATAAAAAGTTAAAAGAGGCAACTTCCAAAGGAAAAGAAAAGCGTCTTGTGAAAACGGCAAAACGTATTTGTAAAATACTTCGTGTATTCCGTATTGATGCAAGAAGACGTTTGTTTGCCAAAATCATAAATCGTCTCGGTGGTAATATTACCAATATTATTGTAGGTGGTGCGGCGCTTCGTCCGGAAGTTGTGGAATTTTTTAAACAGTTTGGTATTAATATGTATCAAGGCTACGGTCTGACAGAATGTGCACCTTTGGTGGCGGCTGAGAATCCGACCTCAAGCTGTACGGGATCTGTGGGTAAAGTTGTAAGTTATTTAGAATCCAAGACGGTAGATGGAGAAATTCTTGTTAAAGGTCCCGGCGTTATGCTCGGATATTACAAGAATGAAGAGGCGACCAAAGAAGTTATTGATGAAGACGGATGGTTTCATACCGGCGACTTGGGACATTTGGATGAGAATGGTTTTTTATACATCACAGGCCGTTCCAAGAACCTGATTATTCTGGATAACGGTAAAAATGTATATCCTGAGGAGTTGGAGGCTAAAATCAAGCCTATATCCGGTGTTAAAGATGTCATGGTGTATGCAGACGGTAATCGAATTGCAGCAGTGATTGTGCCTACTTTGGGTACCGACAGAGAACTTCGTAAGTCTATTAAAGCAGAGATTGCTCTGTTGAATGAGTCGCTTCCTACGTATCAGAAGATTATGGCAACGCATTTTGTTTCCTGGGAATTGCCCAAGACAACAACATTAAAAGTGAAACGAAAAGAAACCTTGGAACGTTTGGAAGAACAACTGAATAAAAAGAAGGTCGAATATGTAGCACCCAAAACGGAAGAGCAGAGACGTATTACAGAAGCTTTTGCCCAGGTACTCGGCAAAGAAAAAGTCGGCATCTATGATGATTTCTTTGAATTGGGCGGAGATAGTTTGGCGGCATTTGAAACAGCTGCACTTCTTGGTATTCAGGCACAGGATATTTATGAGTATTCCACACCTGAGAAGTTAGAGCAGACGTTACTTTTAACGGAACATGAAAATGATGAAGAAGGAAATGTTGACGTTAACAGCCTCATTATGCATAATTCCAATTTGGAATATGAAACACACCCGAAATATATTCTTTTAACAGGAGCAACAGGATTCCTGGGTGCCCATATTTTATGGCAGTTATTAAAGCAAAAGATGAATGTGATTTGTCTTGTGCGTAATGAGGAAAGATTACATTCCACTATGAAGGAATATTTCCCCAAAGAGTTTGAATTTATGTCATATAAAGTGGCTGTTGGGGATATTGAAAAAGAACATTTTGGTTTAAATCGTGAAAAGTATGAAAAACTGGTTCATCGTGTGGATATGGTCATTCATACTGCAGCAAACGTTCAGCATGCCGGTCATTATTCTGATTTTGAGCGAACCAATGTTATCGGGACCCAGAATGTCATTGATTTCTGTAAAGATGCCAATGCAGTATTACATCATACTTCCACAGCAAGTGTTTGCGGTGCAGGTACTGTAAGCCAGACCAATCCGGACGCTGTATTTGATGAGAACTGTCTTGATATCGGGCAGAACTATGTACAGAACGTATATATCCGTTCCAAGTATAAGGCAGAGGAACGCGTATTGATGGCCAGAAAAGAAGGTTTAAAGGCAAATATTTACCGAATCGGTAATCTTACTTGGCGAATGTTTGACGGTAAATTCCAGAAGAATGCCCAGGATAACGGTTTTATCGGAAGATGTAAAGGCCTTTTAAAAGTAAGGGTATATAGTGATGAGTTAAACGCATATCCCATTGATTTTACGGCAGTAGACGAGTGCGCCATTGCATTTGTTAAGCTTGCGCTGCATAACCGCGTGAATAACATCTATCACTTGTACAATCCCAATATGTACAGTGTGGAGAACTTGACAAAGCGACTTTTAATCCATTGTAAAAGAGTACCCCAGAAGGTGTTTGATAAACAGGTAAAAGAGAAGATTCAAGACAAGGAAGTGGCAATTTTATCTTTTTACAGTTCCATTGCTGCGGTGTCCAAGAACATTACCATGCGAAATGATTTTACCATTCGTATGTTAAAAGAACTGGACTTTACCTGGTCTAAAGTTGACTTGAAGTATTTGAAGTATTTAAGAAAAATGGTCTAACATTGTTGTGCATATGTTCACAACGGAAGTACCAGTATTTTGAGCTATAAAAGAGAACGGAGTTTTATCATGAGAATAGGTATCGATATCGGTTCAACCACAATTAAGTGCGTTGTGCTGGATGATCAGGATAAAATTATTCATACAAGTTATGAACGCCACTATACGATGATTACGGAGAAGGCGGAAGAAATCATAAAAGGTTTAATCGACAGGTTCCAAATAACGGAACCTGTTGTTTGCGCGATTTCCGGTTCGGCAGGTATGGGTATTGCGGAACGTGCGGGAATTCGTTTTGTACAGGAAGTGTATGCGACCAAGGTTGCCATCAGTAAGCGCCTTCCGGAGACGGATGTCGTAATCGAATTAGGCGGTGAGGATGCCAAGATTCTTTTTATGCAGGGTAATTTGGAAGTCCGAATGAACGGAACCTGCGCCGGCGGTACGGGAGCCTTTGCGGACCAGATGGCCAGCCTTATGCAGATTACCGCAGATGAAATGAATGAACTGGCAGAGAAGTATGAAAAGATTTATTCCATTGCTTCCCGTTGCGGTGTTTTTGCGAAGACAGACATTCAGCCCCTTTTAAATCAGGGCGCAAGAAAAGAAGATATTTCCGCAAGTATCTTTTATGCAATTGTAAATCAGACCATTACCGGTCTTGCACAGGGACGTCCCATTGAAGGTAATATTGTGTACCTTGGCGGTCCCCTTACTTTTATGTCACAGCTTCGTGAAGCCTTTGATAAAACCTTGAATTGTGTCGGCACTTGCCCTGACGATTCTTTGTTCTTCGTGGCTTTGGGTGCGGCTTTGTGTGCGGAAGAAGCAGTAGATTTACAGGAAACTCTTGATATTATAACCAAAGAGCAGGATTCTCTGCGTCAGGCAACCTTGGATCCGCTGTTTGCAAATGAGGAGGAATATGAAGCCTTCGCAGCGCGTCATGCTTCGCATCAGGTGGCAAAACGTGTAGAAGAGAACTATGACGGAGAAGGTTATCTTGGAATCGATTCCGGTTCTACTACTTTGAAAGTTGTACTTACAGACCCTGAAGGTGCGGTGGTTTATTCCAGTTACCAGTCGAATCAGGGGCGTCCTATTGAAGTAGTCAAAGACGCCTTGATTGAAATGTATAAGAAGCACCCCAATGTTAAAATTGTATCTTCTGCAGTAACAGGTTACGGTGAAGATATGATTCGTAATGCCTTGGGCGTGGATTTAGGTGTTGTTGAGACTGTTGCACATTTTACGGCGGCGAAATATTTTATGCCGGATGTAGAGTTTATCATTGACATTGGCGGCCAGGATATGAAGTGCTTTAAGATTCGTAATGGTGCCATTGATAACATTTATTTGAATGAGGCATGTTCGTCGGGTTGCGGTTCGTTTTTACAGACTTTTGCCAATTCCATGAGTTATGAAATTGATGAATTCGCAAAGCGCGGACTCTTTGCGACTAAGCCTGTGGATTTAGGTTCCAGATGTACCGTTTTTATGAATTCATCGGTTAAACAGGCGCAGAAGGAAGGTGTGACCGTAGAGGATATCTCGGCAGGTCTTTCCATCAGTGTTGTAAAAAATGCGTTGTACAAGGTTATCCGCGTGCATAGTGCGGATGAACTGGGTAAAAGAATTGTGGTACAGGGCGGTACTTTCCAGAATGACGCGGTACTTCGTGCCTTTGAAAAGGAAATGGGCGTAGAGGTTATCCGTCCTGATATTGCCGGTATGATGGGTGCTTACGGCGCGGCATTGTATGCCTGTGATATTGCGAAAAAGAAGAAATCGGACAAGGTTTCGGAGATTTTAGATAAAGAGGCATTGGAGAATTTTACGTATACGACAAGAAATATTACCTGTAAGGGTTGTAACAATCATTGTAGTCTTACGGTAAATGATTTCGGCAACGGCCGTAAATTCATCGGCGGTAACCGCTGCGAGAAGCCTGTGACCAAGAAGGAGCAGGACGATTCGTTAAATCTTTATGAGTATAAGTTAAAACTTCTTTCAGAGTATCAGCCGGATGAAAGCAAGACCAAAGGTGTAATCGGTTTGCCTATGGGGCTTAATATGTATGAGATGTTGCCCTTCTGGTATGCATTTTTCACATCGTTAGGTTATCAGGTAAAAACATCGGGCTTTTCAAACCGTGAACTTTACTTAAAGGGGCAGGGAACCATTCCTTCCGATACGGTTTGTTTCCCGGCAAAGTTGGTACACGGTCATATTATGAAACTAATTGAGATGAACGTGGATACCATCTTTTATCCCTGTATGACCTATAACTTCGATGAAAAGAAGGGTAAAAACCATTATAACTGTGCCGTAATTGCCGGCTATCCTGAGGTAATTGAGGCCAATACCGTGCATTTCGGTGATATTAAATATATCTATGAATACGTGGGACCTCACCAGAGAAACAAGTTCCCCGGTAAAATGCATGAGATTCTAAACCGTACCCTTGGTACATTTACCAAGGCGGAAGTGAAGAAGGCAAGCGACCTTGCCTATAAAGAGTATGCGGCATTTACCAAGAAGGTAGAAAAGCAGGCACAGGTGATTATGGAAGAAGCAAGAAAGCAGGATAAAAAGATTGTTCTTCTTGCGGGCAGACCTTATCATGTGGATCCTGAAATCAATCACGGCATTCATAAGTTAATTGCGGCTCTTGGTTTTGCGGTAATCACAGAAGATTCTGTAGCATCTTTGGTGCCGAAGTTTGATGTAAATATCAGAAATCAGTGGACCTACCACGCAAGACTGTTTGCGGCAGCCAAATATGTAACCATGCAAAAAGATGTTTATATGGTACATTTGGTTTCCTTCGGTTGCGGTTTGGACGCTATTACGTCCGATGAAACCAGAGAAATTTTGGAAACAGCAGGTATGCTTTATACACAGTTAAAAATTGATGAAGTTACGAATTTAGGAGCGGTTAAAATTCGCTTGAGAAGTTTGCTTGCGGCAATCGAGCAAAAAAAGGAGGATTAGTTTTTTGGAACAGAATAAAACCCATTACAGACCAAGGGTGAAATTTACCCAAAAAATGAAAAAAGAATATACCATTCTGTGCCCTATGATGGCACCGATTCATGCTTCTATCATTCTTCCTGTTTTTGCCAAAGAAGGATTGAATGTTAAAATCATCGAAAGCGGTGGAGCGGAAGCAATTGAGAAGGGCTTAAAATATGTGCATAATGATTTGTGTTATCCCGGCGTATTGGTTACCGGTCAGATGATTAACGCCGTAGAAAGCGGTAAATATGACCCTGATAAAATCGCCATGGTTATTACACAGTCCGGTGGTGGATGCAGGGACTCCAACTATATCAATCTGATGCGTAAATCAATGGAACGCGCGGGTTATCCGCAGATTCCTTTTATCTCTGCAAATATTTGGGGCCTGGAATTGAATTCCGGTATCGATATTTCCATTCGCGGTTACCGTATGCTTTTATCCGCATTGATGTATGGCGATATGATGATGATTGCGGCCAACCAGGTGCGCCCTTATGAAGTAAATAAGGGTGATGCGGACCGTATGATGCAGAAGTGGACCGCTTATTTCGGTGAGCGTTATACCAAGGGCAAAGGTTACAGCCATAAGGAAATTAAGAAGAATATCCGAACAATGCTTCAGGAGTTTGCAGACATTGAGGTAAAGAAGGTTCTCAAGGTAAAAGTTGCCGTGGTAGGGGAATTGTACCTTAAGTATTCTGCGCCGGCAAACAACGATTTAGAGCAGTTCCTTCGTGACCAGGACTGTGAAACTTATTTCCCCAGTGTTTTAGGATTTGGTATTTATAAAACCAACGGCGCATTGGAAGACTTACGTCTTTACGGCGGTAAGCCTATGAAACGTCTGATTCTTGAAATTGCAATGAAATACATGTTCCATATGGAAAATATGATGATTAGCATTATGGAAGAGTTTGACTGTTTCGTGGCACCGGAGCGTGTGGAAGTGTTAAAGAAACGTGCGGAAGGTATTATTAACACCGGAAACAGTATGGGCGAGGGCTGGTATATCGCAGCAGAGATGATGGAGTTTGTGGCACACGGATACGAAAATGTTATTTGTGTGCAGCCTTTTGGTTGTCTTCCCTGTCACGTGTCCGTGAAAGGTATGCTGAATAAAATACGACGCATTGAGCCTAAGTTAAATGCCGTGGACATTGAGTACGACCCGGGCGCAACCAAGGTAAATCAGGAAAATCGTATTAAGTTAATGCTTTCCGTAGCAAGAGAGAATATGAAAAAAGAAGAGAAATAAAAAAGACAGTTGCTCATATTATTTGAGCAACTGTTTTTATGTTACTAAATTCTATTTTGTATCTTTCGACAAAGCATCTGCCACATATTTATATTTACCGAAATTATACTGCTCCTTTTCCTGCGTAATGTTACCATATTCAATGGCGCGGGTAGGACAGTTGCCGATACAAGCCATACAATGGGAGCAATGATTGCTCCAAACAGGGGCTTTATCTTTCAACGTGATGTTGTTTAAGGGACATAATTTTACGCATTTACCGCATCCGATACAGGCATCTGTTGAATAAAAATCTTTCGCAAGAAGTTTATATTTACACCATATCGGATTAAAGGGCAGGGTAATAATGGTTTCAAACAGAAAGATATGTCGCGCTTTTAATTTATTACCGCTTTGAATGGTTTCTACTACCGGAGCAATCATTTTATAAGAATTGGTGATTCGTTCCTCAACCTCTTCTTTGGCAAGCATGGGATAAGAATCATTTGCCACATAGTTGCGGGGCATTTTGAATTCTGCACGCCCCATGTAGTTCATTTTTTTCTTACGGAACATCCATTTGGCAAGTTGGCCGGAGATGCCGCAATATCCGCCGCTGGTAAAGATAAAATATACATTCCGGTTACCGCTAAAAGTCTGTTTTTTCAGATATTTACTCATAAAACGCGGCATTTCGCATACGTAAACCGGGGCGCATATTATAAAGGGCTTTTCGGAATGCAGATTACTGTAGTCGTGATTTTTAATACGAGAGAGTAAGTCGATGCATTCGTCACCCAGTCGGCGGGCAATTTCCTTTGCGATATATTCGGTATTTCCTGTTGCAGAATAGTAGAGAACCATCATAACCTCCAAATATGTAAGCAATATTCATATTATATGCATATGCAGGAGAACTGTCAATGAATTCATAGTAGGGCTTGATTTCAAGACATTGCAATTTTATTTTCAAATGAATATAATGTTTAGGTAGCATATGCATTATATTCATTACAGAGGTTTTTATGGATAAAACAGAACGAAACATTACTTTGTATAAAAGAATGACACTGAAGTGGTCCTGTATGAATACCATAGTTTTATGGGCTTGTATCGCCAATTCGTTTAGTCCGAGTAATATTCCAGGATTTTTCTTTTACATTCCGGGGCAGAGTGTGGTGCCTGTTTGTAAAGCGATTTTTGGCGTGATTGCAGTTTTAACATGGCTGATATCATTCTTTTTCTTTGGATATTGTTGTCGTAAAGCGTATAAAATAAAGCAGGCGGAGCAACGGAAGGTTGCAACTATTATTTATGCCAGAAGAGTCGGAATCGGTCTTTTACTGGGATTGTATAGTCTCGTGGTTGCACTGATCGGGGTGCGATTGGGAAGTTATAATTATGCGGATTTCTGGGAAAGCAGACAGTACTTTGAATATGAATGTGGGGAACATACCATAGTGATTTGTGAGACATCTGTGATAAAAACCGGCAGCATCCGTGTATATCAGGTTGAGAAAGGTAATATTGCTTACGAAATCGGCCGCTGCGGCACGGATGACGGATACCAGAATGATGGTGAATATAACCTCAAATGGGATGAAGACGGCCTGTACGTGGGCTACTATTTTGACGGACATTGGGAAGAATATAAGAGAGAAGAATATTTTGAATGGTTTACGTGGGAGGATGTATGGAATTCTTAAGATTTTTGGAAGGTATCAGAACACCTGTCGGAGATGCTTTTTTCTCAGCAGTGACACATATGGGAGAAGAAACTATTTTTATATTGGTAGGGCTCCTTTTCTTTTGGTGCATTGATAAAAAGAAAGGCTATTATATTCTTTTCGTTGGTTTTGTAGGGATGGTTGCGAATCAGTTTCTGAAATTATGGTTCCGAATTCCGAGACCTTGGGTAAAAGATCCCAATTTTACCATTGTAGAAAGTGCGAGAGCGAAGGCGACGGGATATTCGTTTCCGAGCGGACATACCCAGACCGCAGTCGGTATGTACGGCGGTATTGCCAGAGTTTGTAAGAATAATTGGATACGTATTATTTGTATTATATTGTGTGTTTTGGTTCCGTTGTCAAGAATGTATCTCGGTGTACATACGCCGGCGGATGTGGGTGTATCCATTGCAATTGCATTGATGCTGATTTTGGGTTTATATCCGATTGTGGAAAAAGTACTTGAGAAGCCGAAATATATGCGTTGCTTTATGGGAGTATTGCTCGTAATTGCAGTAGCATTTTTAGCATTTGTATTGTTATATTCTTTCCCTGTGGACATTGATATGCACAATTACGAAAGCGGTGTGAAAAATGCTTATAAGATTCTTGGCTGTATCATCGGTTTATGGCTTTCTTATGAGATAGATGTGCAATATACGCATTTTGAGACCAAAGGCGTGTGGTGGGTACAAATCCTGAAATTATTGCCGGGACTTTTGGTTTTACTTGCAATTAAGTCCGGGTTAAAAGAACCGCTGTATACACTGTTAAACGGCAGTTTTATTGCAGACGGAATCCGTTATTTTCTGATTACTGCAGTAGCAGGCGGAGTATGGCCCATGACGTTTAAACTGTGGAATAAGTTGGATAAAAAAGGTAAGCAGTGATTTTTAGATATTAAAATCTGTAATTTAGTATAGAATAAAAAAATAACCGGGGTGAAGTTTTCTGCCCCGGTTTTTGATATTAGTTGAATCTGTAAAATGGATTTTTTATAATTACTTCCCCAACTGCCAGAATGCCACAGCACTTGCAGCGGCTACATTCAGGGAGTCCACGCCATGCGCCATAGGGATTTTAACCGTATAATCACAGTTGGCAATGGTTGAATCCGCAAGTCCGTCGCCTTCTGTTCCTAAGATAATCGCCAGTTTCTCTTCGGACATTAAAGATGCATCGTCAATGCTTACGGAATTATCATCCAGAGCCATTGCTGCAGTCTTGAACCCTAACTCTTTTAAGCGGTACATACCGTCCTCCGGCCATGAGCAGTTTTTGTTTTCGATAAAAGTCCAGGGGACTTGAAAAATCGTTCCCATACTGACGCGGGAAGACCGGCGATATAAGGGGTCACTGCATCCGCCGGTTAAAAGCACTGCATCCATATTCAGAGCAGCGGCAGAACGGAAGATGGCACCTATGTTGGTGGGGTTCATTACATTCTCTAAAACGGCCACGCGGTGGGCGTTTTTACAAATATCTTCTACAGTGGGAAGTGCAGGGCGGTACATGGCGCATAACAGACCTCTTGTTAATGCATAACCTGTGAGATTAACAAGAATATCATAATCTGCCGTATACACCGGTATATTACCGCAGCGTTCAATGATTTCCAAAACATCGTCTTTTATGTGTTTGGTTTCAACCAGAACCGATACCGGGACGCAACCGGCATCAAGCGCACGCACAATCACCTTGGGACTTTCAGCAATGAAGAGTCCGGGTTTGGGCTCATAGATGCGCATTAATTGCGTTTCGGATAATTCAGAGTATATTTTTAATTCCGGGGTATGTAAGTCGGTAATGTGTATAATATTCGCCATAACAGTATGTCCTTTTATAAAAACTGTTACCGGTATGTTTCCATAGGATAACAACTTGGTACGTTATTTTATACGGATTTAGTCCTCAACAAGTCTTAAACCGGCAGTGTCGGTAACGGGAAGAGAGAAGACAACCGCTTTTGCTTTGGTATTTAAACCTGCTTTTTCCATAATGGCACTCATAATGGGGTTTTTCTGTGCTGTTTGGGTTACGATATAAATAACTTCTTTTTCGGAAGCAAGGGTAACGCCGAGAAACTTATCAGCGGCTTCGATACCGGTACCTTTGGCGTGGATTACGGTTCCGCCGTATGCACCGGCTTCTCTTGCGGCATCCATAATTAATTCTGTATATCCGTGTTCTGCAATAACAATAATAAGTTCGTGATCTGTGTTCTGCAATGTTGTTTCCTCCTCTTTGATATAATCCTGACTTTCAATTAAGTATTGTAACGTTTTCTTGCCACCTACACTGCTTAAGGGAACCGTAAAAGCGATTCCGCCGCCGGGAGCGTCGATTTGAAGATCTTTCCGGAGTTGTTTCTTTACGGTAACCCAGGTATGGTCTTCAATTACGGAAAAGGCAACCGCTTTGTCGCTGGTATCCAATCCAAGATAATCCAAAACTTCGTTGGTGGCGGTGCCGTGTCCGAGAGAAACAAACATCACATATAAGTTATTTTTTTGATATAGTTCTAAATATTTATTCAGGTTTTTTCTGTCTACGATGGTAGTCATCATATAAATGTTACTCATGACAGCCTCCTTTTTATTCGTCTAAAAAAGTTTTAAGGTTGCATTATAATTCGATGATATCCATATCGCCGAAGGTATCCAGCGGAGTGTGACCGGTCTGGTATACGGTCTCCTTGTGGAGTTTGCTTTCTTTTATCTTAAAAATAAGTCCCATAATCTGGATGGTAATTAAAGGTGTCATGGCAACCATGGCTACAATACCAAAAGCATCCGTAATAATATTTCCGCCCAAGGCTTCACAAGCACCCATTGCAAAAGGAAGCAGGAACGTAGCGGTCATGGGACCGGATGCCACACCACCGGAGTCGAATGCGATGGCGGTAAAAATTTTAGGAACAAAAAAGGTTAAAATCAGCGCGATTGCGTATCCCGGAATTAAAAGCCATAAAATAGAAATTCCGGTCAGTACACGAATCATGGCAAGCCCGACAGAGGCAGCCACACCAATGGATAAACTGGTTCCCATAGCCTTGGCTGAAATGGCACCGGAAGTGATTTCTTCTACCTGTTTGGTAAGAACGAATACTGCGGGCTCTGCCAATACGATAAAGTAACCGATAATCATACCAATGGGAATAATAATCTATGCATAGGGCAGGGATGCCATTGTCTGACCGAGATAATTACCTGCGGGCATAAAACCAACGTTTACACCTGTCAAAAATAAAACCAAGCCAACGTAGGTATAGGCTAATCCTACGCAAACTTTGATTAAGGTACGTTTATTGATATCCCTGGAAATTAACTGGAAAATTCCAAAGAAAACAATAATCGGTAATAGGGAAAGCGCAATTTCCATCATATATGTAGGAATTTCGGTTGCAAACAACTTCCATAAAACAACAGTATCCGTAATTGTAGGAATAGATTCGGATACCTGTTCTGTTTGTTCGGGCGTAAAAATTAAACTCAAAATCAGTACGGCAAGAATCGGCCCGATGGAGGACATGGATACAAGACCGAAACTGTCATCTGCAGCGTGCTTATCGCTTCGGATTGCGGATACACCCACACCGAAAGCAATGATGAAAGGAACCGTCATAGGACCTGTAGTAACACCGCCGGAGTCAAAGGCAATGGCAAGAAAATCTGCCGGGGCAAACATTGCTAACCCGAATACAATGATATAAAAGAATACCAAGAGGAACGATAAAGGTATTCCAAAAAGCATACGCATAACGGCGAGTACCAAAAAGATTGCAACGCCAAGGGCTACAGCCAGTATCAGTACCAGATTCGGAACGGAAGGGACCTGCTGGGCAAGTACCTGTAAATCCGGCTCGGATATGGTAATAAAAAATCCCATAACCAAAGTAATAAAAATAATCAAAAACAGATTTTTGGACTTGGTCATAATGGTACCCACACGCTCGCCGATTGGTGTCATGGAGAGTTCCACACCAACGTTAAAAAATAACATTCCTATGGTTAACAAAACAGCACCCACTAAAAAGGTCATCAGAATTTCCGGGGGAATCGGGGCAATCGTGAAACACAAAAGCAATACAATCGCCAATATGGGGAAGACTGCTTTTAAAGTTTCCATCAATTTTTCTTTGAATGTTGAACGCATAAACTGCAATGGATGTCCCGCCTTTCACTTCTTTTTTTACACAAATCGATTATATCACATAGTATCACAAAGATGTGGTGAAAATTTGTTTCCTTTTATCAAAATTATTGACAAAAAACAATGAGAAAACTATAATTTTGTTATTGAAAATGACCATCCTTCTAAAAATAAAACTATAATTCGATGGCCTTGAAGGGAGATAAAATGGCAAAATATTTTCAGCCGGAGATTGAATGTGCTTCATTAGATGAAATGCGTGCAATCCAGAATGAGAAACTTGTAAAACAGGTAAAACACGTATATGAGAACGTGGAATATTACCGAAACTTAATGGATGAAAAGGGTGTAAAACCCGAAGATATCCGGTCAATTGATGACTTACATAAGTTACCCTTTTTAACAAAGGCAGATTTAAGAGATGCTTATCCTTACGGACTTTTGGGTGCGGACTTAAAAGACTGTGTGAGAATTCATTCAACCAGCGGAACGACAGGACGTCGCGTGGTTGCTTTTTATACTCAGAATGATATTGATATGTGGGATGACTGCTGTGCAAGAGCCATTACGGCGGCAGGCGGAACCAATGAAGATGTATGTCAGGTTGCATACGGATACGGCTTGTTTACCGGCGGTTTTGGATTAAACGGCGGCTCACAGAAGGTAGGTTGCTTAACACTTCCTATGTCTTCCGGTAATACAGAGCGTCAGATTCAGTTTATGCAGGATTTACATTCTACCATTATCTGCTGTACACCGTCTTATGCAGCATATATCGGTGAAACCGTAAAAGAAATGGGACTGAAGCCCGAAGACCTTGATTTGAAAGCAGGTATTTTTGGTGCGGAACCCTGGACAGAAGAAATGCGTCGTGACATCGAGAAGTCTCTCGGTATTAAGGCATATGATATTTATGGTTTAACAGAAAGTACCGGACCGGGCGTTGCATTTGAGTGCGAAGAGCAGACCGGTATGCATATTAATGAAGACCACTTCCTTGCAGAAATCATTGACCCTGAAACAGGAGAAGTACTTCCCGAGGGAAGCAAGGGTGAGTTGGTATTTACCAATCTTGACAAAGAAGGTTTTCCCCTTCTTCGTTACCGCACAAGAGATATTTGTATTCTTTCCAGAAAGAAATGTTCTTGCGGACGTACTTTGATTAAGATGGCGAAACCTATGGGTAGAAGCGATGATATGATGATTATCCGTGGTGTTAACGTATTCCCTTCACAGATTGAAACAGTTCTCTTGAAGGAAGGTTATACTTCAAACTACTTAATTGAAGTTGACCGTGTAAACAATACCGATACTTTGGATGTTTCTGTTGAACTTGCACCCGATCAGTTTACAGATACTATGAAGGATTTGGCTGCAAAAGAGAAGTCTCTTGCAAACGCAATGAAGATTATGCTTGGCGTAAATCCTAAGGTACATCTTGTGGCACCCAAGACCATTACCAGAAGCGAAGGTAAGGCGGTCAGAGTAATTGATAGAAGAAAGCTTCATGATTAAATAAAAGGGGGTTTTAAGAATGAGCGTAAAACAGATTTCTATTTTTATTGAAAACAAAAAAGGTAAGCTTGCGCAGGCAACCAAGTTTATTGCAAGCCATGACATTAACTTAAAAGCATTGTCCATTGCAGACACGCAGGATTTCGGAATTCTTCGTATTATTTGTGAAGATCCCGATAAGGCCAATGAGGTGTTAAGAGAGGGCGGATTCCTTACCACAACTACCAAGGTACTTGCAGCACCGATTTCGGATGAACCCGGAAGCCTTGCATCTATCCTTGAAGTGCTTTCTGAATCGAATGTTATGGTAGAATATACTTATGCCTTCCTTTCCGAAAAGCATGGTGCCTATATGATTCTTCGCGTGGACGACAATCAGATGGCAGCGGCAGCTTTGGCAGGCGCAGGCATTAAGACTGTGGATCAGGCTGATTTATTTTAATTCTTGACAAATGGAAAATATTAACTTACACTTGAAATAAGTTATGAGGGAGTAATCAGTACATTTGTTGAAATGTATTGTAATTATCGTCAATACGGTGCGTATATTGCACCCGGTAATACATGAAATGGTGAGACTCACAACCGGCAGAACGCCGGTAGTGGGTCTTTTTAATTTCATAGGAGAACCTATGAAATTAAATTCTATGCGCAGCTCGCGGAACTGTAATTTGTTGCTACGCAACATCGCTCGCGCGCGAAGAGTTTGTGTTCAAACTCTTATTTGTATGCAAGAGAAAAGAAAGCGACTGCGATTATGGAGGATCAAATATGGACAACAAAACCGCATTAAAACTCGCGAAGAAGTATATTAAAAGAAAGCCCATGCCCAGTAG
>X409_Impala__coassemble_379_pt1 | contig 30451 bp, 25 predicted proteins | sample X409_Impala__metabat2_low_PE_002 | metagenome-assembled genome bin X409_Impala
GATTAAACTGCTTTCTTCCGCTTTGGATTCAAATTCGTTTTTGTTTCGGAATATGGTAAAAAGCAATTCGGCAGTGTGACATTTTAATACATCTGCAGAAAAAGCATCGGGATATTCGTATTCATGCTCGATTTTATTAAAAATATCATCAAGTTGTGTCCGGACCAAAGCATTACGGTACAGATAGTCGTTGTCTGCCAAACGTTCACGAATGGTCTCCGGTATATATTCCAAAGAACAGTTGATTAACTGCCGGGTATGCGGTTTGCCTTCGTAGTTTGTTCTGTGAATGATGCCGGAAGGAATCAGAATAACGTCGCCGGCCAGTACTTTGTAAGAACGGTTTCCGATGAAATAGTTGCATTCTCCTTTTAACATATAATAGATTTCGAATGCATGATGATAGTGATGGGTTGATTCGTGATCAATGATGTCAACTACTTTACTGTAATAGTAATTTGGCAAATATCTTGCAATGTTTTTTTGCATTCTCGTAACCTCCCATCAAATTGTTATTCTGAAATCATGTTTAAGTGATTCTTTTCTTTTATTGTACAATACATATCAAAAAAATCAAGATTATTTTGGATGCGGAAACAATTTTTTAAAGGAAAATTATGGGGCGTTGCGGTAGAATAAAATCAGAGAATTTTCTGTGGATTCCCATTAGCGAAAAACGATAAAATATGCATAAACGGAAGGGGTATTTGAAATGAACCATGTAAAAACAATCAGACCGGAAAAAGTAATCCAGTTCGGCGAAGGCGGCTTCCTTCGCGGCTTTGTGGATTGGATGATTCAGAAGGTAAACGATAACAGTGATTTTAACGGCAGCGTGGTTGTGGTACAGCCGATTGAAAACGGTATGTGTGATATGTTAAGTGCGCAGGATTGTGTGTATACGCATGTAATCCGTGGTGTGGAAGGCGTTGATAAGACTATTGTGGATGTAATTTCCAGATGTGTAAAGCCTTACGAAGATTTTGATGCATATCTTGCATTGGCAGAGAATCCCGAAATGCGTTTTGTGGTATCCAACACAACAGAGTCCGGCATTGTGTTTTCTGATGCTGACAAGGTGACTGATATGCCGCCCAAAACATTTCCTGCAAAGGTTACCCTTCTTCTCAAGAAGAGATTTGAACTGGGACTCGACGGATTTATTTTCCTTCCCTGTGAATTGATTGACAGAAATGGTGATAACTTAAAAAAGTGCGTTTTACAGTATGCAAAACTCTGGAATTTAGGCGAAGACTTCGAAAAATGGGTATGTGAAAAGAATGTATTTACCAATACCTTGGTAGACCGTATTAATACAGGCTTCCCGAAGGGGGAAGATTTGGGTCTCGGATACGAAGACAACATGTTAAATACTTCCGAATTTTTCCATCTTTGGGTAATTGAAACCGATTATGAAGATTTGGGAAAAGAGATTCCTTTCGCTTCTGCAAACCTGAATGTAATCGTAACGAAGGATAAACTGGAAATGTATCGTACCAGAAAGGTACGTATCTTAAATGGTGCACATACATCTTTGGTACCTTACGCATTATTGGAAGGCAAAGATACCGTGAAAAGTTGTATCGATGATCCCGTAATGTATGAACATATCAGAAAATGTGTATTTGAGGAAATCATTCCTACCCTGGACTTGCCGAAAGAGGAGTTGGAATCTTATGCAAACAGCGTATTGGAACGCTTCGGTAATCCTTATATCAAACATTATCTTTCTTCCATTGCATTGAACTCTGTAAGTAAGTTTAAGGTAAGAGTATTGCCCTCTGTTTTGGAATATATCAAGAGATACGATAAGATGCCTGTCACCCTGTTGTTCTCATTTAAGAAGTTGATTGAGTTCTACAAGACAGATATGACAAATGATGATGCAGATGTAATTGATTTTATGAAAAATCATTCTACCAAGGAAATTCTTGCAAACGCAGAACTTTGGGGAGAAGATTTATCATTCCTTGCGGAGGAAATTGAAAAATGTTAATCAATGTACTTGATAATGTTGACATTAACCTGGAAGACGGTCATAAGTATGCGTTAAAAGATATAAAAAAGGGTGAAAATATTATAAAATACGGTAACCCTATCGGACATGCAACCTGCGATATTGTCAAGGGTGAACATGTACATACGCACAATACAAAGACCAATCTTTCCGGCAATCTGGAATATACGTATGAACCTCATTTTTATGATATCCCGGAAGAAGATAAAACACGTACTTTTATGGGATATGTAAGAGATAACGGTGAAGTTGGTATTCGTAACGAAATCTGGATTGTAAATACGGTAGGTTGCGTCAATAAAGTGGCAGAGCGTATTGCCAATGCTACGGGCGCCAGATGTTTTCCGCATCCCTTCGGATGTTCCCAGATGGGAGATGACCAGTTGACCACCCAGAAGATTCTTGCGGGAATGGTGAATCATCCCAATGCGGCAGGTGTGTTGGTATTAGGCCTTGGATGTGAGAATAACAATATTGATGTATTTAAGGGCGTTTTGGGAGAATATGATCCGAAGCGTGTTAAGTTTTTAAATTGTCAGGACTATTCCGATGAAGTTGCCGAAGGTATCAAGATTGTAGAAGAACTGCAGGCTTATGCAGATAAGTTTGAACGTCAGGAAGTACCCGTATCCAAATTAAAAATCGGTTTGAAGTGCGGCGGAAGTGACGGTTACAGCGGTATTACGGGAAATCCTCTGGTGGGACGTCTTTCCGATAAGGTAATCGCCATGGGCGGAAGTTGTGTGCTGACGGAAGTGCCGGAAATGTTCGGTGCGGAACATCTTTTGATGCAGCGATGCGAAAACAAAGAAGTTTTTGATAAAACCGTGTCATTGATTAATAATTTTAAAGATTATTATGCAAGACACAATCAGGTAATTTACGAGAACCCTTCACCCGGAAACAAGAAGGGCGGAATTACCACATTAGAGGAAAAATCTCTGGGGTGTATTCAAAAAGGCGGTTTGTCCAAAGTGGTTGATGTACTCGATTACGGCGACAGACTGAGTAAATGCGGCCTTTCCCTCCTCAACGGTCCCGGCAATGATATTGTTGCCATTACCAATTTAATGGCAGCAGGAGTACACCTTGTATTGTTTACTACAGGAAGAGGAACACCGGTCGGCGGTGCGGTTCCCACTGTTAAAATAGCAACCAATCACAATTTGGCGGAACGGAAAGCCAACTGGATTGATTTTGACGCAAGTCCTACTTTGGAAGGAAAGCCTTTGACCGATGAATTATTTGAATATATTCTTGAGGTGGCAAGCGGCAAAAAAACGCAGAATGAAATTCATGGTTATCGTGAGATTTCCATTTTTAAAGCGGGGGTAACTCTGTAAATCTCGGAATGGTCATCATTTCGTAAGATTCTGCGAAAGTAATGCAGAATGTAACATATGAACTGTTTTTTAAATGTAAAATAAAAGATTGGGAGGATGAAACTTATGTCAAACTTTACAAATTTCTCTTTGGAAGGCAAAATCGCTCTTGTAACGGGAGCATCTTACGGTATCGGTTTTGCAATTGCATCTGCATACGCAGAGAACGGTGCAACCATCTGCTTTAACGATATCAATCAGGATTTAGTAAATAAGGGGCTTGCTGCTTATGAAGAAAAGGGCATCAAGGCACACGGTTATGTATGTGATGTAACAAACGAAGAGCAGGTTCAGGCTATGGTTGCTCAGATTGAAAAAGAAGTGGGAACCATTGATATTTTGGTAAACAATGCAGGTATTATTAAGCGCATTCCCATGCATGAGATGACAGCAGACCAGTTCAGACAGGTTATTGATATTGACTTGAACGGACCTTTTATCGTATCAAAGGCGGTTCTTCCTGCAATGATGGAAAAGAGAGCAGGTAAGATTATCAACATTTGTTCTATGATGTCAGAACTCGGCCGTGAAACCGTATCTGCATATGCTGCTGCAAAGGGCGGCTTAAAAATGCTTACCAAGAATATTTGTTCCGAATACGGTCAGTACAATATTCAGTGTAACGGCTTAGGACCCGGATATATTGAGACACCCCAGACTGCACCTCTTCGCGAAATCCAGCCGGATGGCAGCAGACATCCTTTTGACCAGTTTATCTGTGCAAAGACTCCTGCTGACAGATGGTTAAAGCCGGAAGAATTAACAGGTCCCGCTGTGTTCCTTGCATCAGAAGCATCAAACGCTGTAAACGGCCATATTCTCTATGTAGATGGAGGTATCTTGGCTTACATCGGAAAACAGCCTTCATAATTGGCGAAAAGAGCGAACAATCACTAAGAATGGTGGATAACTATGCAGTTAGGAATTCGTTTACATGATATCGAAAAGGGCACAATAGAACATCGTTTGTCGGTGGCACATGAGCAGGGCTTTGCCTGTGGACATCTTGCATTGTCCAAGATGATTTCGGAATATTCCGTAGACAACAGCGCACTTACCCCGGGCTTTGCCATGTATTTAAAACGCCTTTTTGCTAAAAATGAATTAGACATTGCCGTGTTGGGTTGCTATTTAAATTTAGGCAACCCTAATGCGGACAGTATTCAAAAGAGTACTGAAAAATATATGGCACACATCCGTTTTGCGTCACTTTTAGGCGTTGGTGTTGTCGGTACCGAAACCGGAGCCGTGAATGAAAAGTATGCCACGGAGGATGCAAATTTTACGGAAGAAGCGTTAGAGATTTTTATCAAAAATCTTCGTCCGATTGTGGACTATGCAGAAAAAATGGGTGTCATTGTTGCAATTGAACCGGTTTGCAGACACATTGTATGCAATCCAAAGCGTGCAAGAAAAGTTTTGGACGCCATTGGTTCCCCAAATTTACAGATTATTTTTGATCCGGTTAATTTAATTGAAATATGGAATTATGAACAGCGCGAGGAGATTTTTGCAGAGGCAATTGAACTGCTTGGCAAGGATATCGCGGTGGTACACATTAAAGATTTTATCATTGAGGACGGTAAAATGATTTCGGTAGCGGCAGGTACCGGAATGATGGATTATACTCAGATTGTAAAATTTATCAAAGCGCAGAAGCCGTATATTCATGTTACTTTGGAGAATACGGTACCCGAAAATGCCGTGGAAGCGCGTAAATTCTTCCAAGGTTTATGGGATGAGGTTTAAAAAGGAAATAGTATGTCAGTAAAACAAAATTCGGGCTACACCATGGATTTGACCGAAGGCCCAATTCTGAAAAAAATCATTTTGTTTTCAATCCCTCTGGTGATTTCCAGCGTATTGCAATTATTGTTTAACGCAGTAGATGTAATGGTGGTTGGAAAGTTTGCCGGTGATAATGCTTTGGCGGCGGTAGGGTCTAACGGTCCTATCATCAATTTGATTACAAATGTTTTTATGGGATTGTCTTTGGGTGCAAACGTGTTGGTTGCCCGATTTTTTGCGTCCAAGCAGGATGATGAATTAAAGAAAGTGGTGCATACTTCCATTCTGGTTAGTATTGTTTGCGGCGTGGCTTTGGTTGTTATCGGATGGTTCATGGCGCGAAAACTTTTAGAATGGACGCAATCTCCCATTGAGGTTATTGATTTGGCAACGGTGTATTTAAGAATCTATTTCTTTGGTATGCCTGCGACTATGGTATACAACTTTGGTGCTTCGATATTACGAGGCGTGGGAGATACCAAACGGTCACTTTATTACCTGACTTTTGCCGGGGTGATAAACGTAATTTTAAATCTGATTTTTGTTATTATATTTCGCTGGGATGTGGTTGGTGTTGCACTGGCCACGGTTATCTCGCAAACCATTTCCGCGGTGCTGGTGGTAAGATGTCTTATGCGGGATGAAGGTGCATATCGTTTGATTCTGAAGGAACTGAAAGTAGATTGGAAGTGCTTGTGGCAGATGATTAAAATAGGTGTTCCGGCAGGTATTCAGAGTTCTATGTTCTCACTCTCAAACGTTGTGGTGCAGTCTTCCATTAACAGTTTCGGAAATATTGTAATGGCGGGGAATGCGGCAGCGCAGAATATTGAGGCCTTTCTTGCCATGGCCGTAAAAGCCTTATCCCAGGCGGCAACTGCGTTTATCAGTCAGAATGTGGGCGCAAAAAAATATAATCGTATCAATAAAGTTGTCATTACACTGATTCTGTGTGTGTTGGTAGTAGACGGACTTGCGGGGAATCTGATTTATTTGTTCGGACATCCGCTGCTTAGTCTGTATTCCGACAGTGTGCCGGTGATTGAACAGGGTATGATTCGTATCCGGATTGCATGTACCATTCACATTATATACGGTATGATGGACGTGATGGCCGGAGTGCTTCGCGGTATGGGCCATTCCATTACGCCTATGATTGTATCGCTGGTAGGCGTTTGTGCTTTGCGAGTTGTATGGATTGCAACCATTTTTCAAGTTCCGGAATTTCATACCATCGAAATGCTGTATTATGCATATCCCATATCCTGGGCAATTACGCTCGGAGCCCACACCTTATACTTCTTGATTGTGCGGACAAAGTTGAAGCGGAAGTTGATGGCAGAGTAGGAGAAGCATATCATTCAAGTCAGTTTTTTTCTGCGAATGAATTATTTTAAGAGGTTCTTAAGGAACCTCTTTTTATTTTACCGTATAAAAAGACCTTGTACTATTTTTTACTGGCATAAACCACGCATTTGATGTATAATCAAACAAGTGCAGGTTTATATGATAAGAAATCGGTCGTGTGCCGATAAAATACGGAGGTTTTTATATGGAACAGTACAAAAAAGAGTTCATAGAATTTATGGTAGATTGCAAGGTTTTGAAATTTGGCGATTTTACATTAAAGAGCGGTCGTAAGTCCCCCTTCTTTATGAATGCGGGCGGTTATGTGACAGGAAGCCAGTTGATGGGACTTGGTGAATATTATGCGAAGGCAATTCACGATACATACGGAGATGATTTTGACGTATTGTTCGGACCGGCATATAAGGGTATTCCCATCAGTGTTGTTACTGCAATTGCATACAGCAAGTTATATGGCAAAGAGGTTCGTTATTGCTCAGATCGTAAGGAAGAGAAAGATCACGGTGCAGATAAGGGAAGTTTCCTCGGAAGTAAATTACAGGATGGCGACAGAGTCATTATGATTGAAGATGTTACCACATCCGGTAAGTCCATGGAGGAAACCGTTCCCAAGGTAAAAGGTGCAGCCAATGTAGAAATCGTAGGTTTGATGGTTTCCTTAAACCGTATGGAAAAAGGGTTGAATTCCGACAAGTGTGCATTGGACGAAATCAAAGAAACTTACGGATTCCCTACCGCAGCCATTGTTGATATGAGCGATGTTGTGGAACATTTGTATAATAAGCCCTACAAGGGAGAAGTTTATATTGATGATACCTTAAAAGCAGCAATCGATGCATATTATGAGCAGTACGGAGCAAAATGAAAAGAAGACAACCATATAAATTTACAATAAAAAAGATATCACCCTGGAGTGTTATGTCAACCATATTGGGTATTATAACGTTATTATCCATGGTGTTTGCAATCATTTTTACATTCCGCAATCAGGGAGAAGCCAAGGTGGGATACGGCCTTACATCCATACTTGCCCTGCTTTTCTCGGGAACCGGCTTGGGGCTTGGCATTAAGACCAGACTGGAGAAGGATATGTATTACATTTTTGCCAATATCGGCATCCTTTTAAATGTATTGATGCTTGGTTTTATGATTTATATTTTAGTACTCGGAATTATATAAAAGAGAATAAACTGTATAAAAGTAACCCGGACAGACTTGCGTTTGGCGGGTTGCTTTTATCAATATAGCGGAAAGGATTATTTATGCAGGAACGTTTTGAACTGGCATTATCAAGAATTGCACAAATGAAAGAAGAGAATGCGGTAAAAGAATATCAGCCGTTTTTTTCTGCTGTGGCTGCATTTATCTGCGAATGTGCAAAGCAATATCAATGGCTTGAAAAAGGTGGCTTGGCGCAGGCGGATTTGGAAGAACTTAGGGAAAAGAATGAAGCCTTGTACAGCGACATTTTAAAAGAAAATTACGAAACAAGTTATGCCAACCCTTCTTATGCGGTTCAAGCGTTGGGAGATGATTTGGGCGTTCTTTGCAGTGTTTTATATACCGAAGTGCGCAGTTTGATTCCTTTTGTGTATGAGAGAAATTTAGAGGAAATAACCATTCGCCTGGAGTTGTTTCTGGAAGTATATAATCTTTTTGATTGCAAAATCAACGAGGACAATACAGTTCCTACCGCAGAAGAGTTAAAGGAACTTTTATACTGGTATGTAAGCGACTATTCCGACATCGAAACCGAGCGTCGCGTCAAAGAGCAGGTGGACAGTAGTCTTACCTTTGCCACCGACATCATTATGCAGAACGATTACAGCGATGTAAAATATCTTTACGCCTATGGCGAGCGCGTGACAGAGAATGAAATTAAAACTGCGGAGTATATTCATTCCTTGCCGGATGAGACCATTGATAAAATGGCTTTTACGTTTACGGAAGGGTATCGTAAAGGATTTGAAGCGGCAGGGAAGGATTTGTCCAAGAAGGATACGGTTAACATAAGATACAGACTGGGATTTGAGCGAGTAATCAAAAAGGCTGTTGAGTATTTTGCGGGAATGGGTCTTAAGCCCGTGATTTATCGTACCGGTGCGGATATTTTTACAAGAAAAGCCGCAGGCAAAATCGGTTACTACGGCGCGGTGGCAAATCCCCAGTATGATTATGATCATCGCGAAGATATGGCATGCTTTTTTGACGGCCATATGGTGACAAGACGCTTGGAGTGCCTGACGGCGGCGTATGAGGTATACAAGGAAGCGGCGGCAAAACACGCCGGTCCCGCATGTATGGAAGTGTTCGGCGAGGAGATTTTTGAACCGGCACCGAAGAGTGCCAATCCCCACTACAGTGAGGAGCAGCAGAAACTTGTGGTGGACTATACTTCTCAGGCCGGTATGATTACCAACACTTATATTAAAAGAGAAGAACGCAGTTTTACGATTATCGCTTTTCCGGTAGCGGAAATCGGCGAAAATTTCCCTGCAATTTTTGAAGAAGTCATTGCATTAAATACGTTGGACTATACGTTGTATCAGAATATCCAGCAGACGATTATTGATACATTGGATAGGGCAGAGTATGTGCATATTAAGGGCTGTGGTGTTAACCGAACCAATTTAAATGTGCAACTGGTTAAATTACAGGATGCCGGAACACAGACTAAATTTGAGAATTGTGTGGCAGACGTAAATATCCCCGTGGGAGAGGTGTTTACTTCGCCTGTGTTAAAAGGGACAACGGGTGTTTTACATGTGTCGAGAGTATTCTTAAATGATTACGAATATCGTAATCTGGAATTGAAATTTGAGAATGGTGTGATCGTGGATTATCTTTGTGATAATTTTACGGAAGAAGAGAAGAATAAGAAGTTCATTGAGGAGAATCTTTTATTCCATCATCCTACGTTGCCCATCGGCGAATTTGCCATCGGAACCAATACCACGGCTTATGTGATGGCGCAGAAGTATGATATTGCGGATAAACTTCCGATTCTCATTGCGGAGAAGATGGGACCCCACTTTGCAGTAGGCGATACCTGTTATTCCCACGAAGAAGAGGTGCGGGTATACAATCCCGACGGAAAGGAAATCATTGCAAAAGAAAATGATTACTCCCTACTTCGTAAATCAGACCCGAAAAAGGCATATTTTAACTGTCATACGGACATTACGATTCCTTATGATGAAATCGGCCTTTTGGAAGCGGTGCTTCCGGACGGAACCGGCGTGGAAATCATTCGGGACGGACGGTTTGTATTAGCAGGATGTGAAGATTTGAACACTCCGTTTTTAAAATAAAAATAAGTTATTATTTAAACAGATATACCATTGTGATAAAATTGCATTCGATATACATTGTAAAAGGAGGAAATTTTATGAAAAGGAGAGTGCTTATCAGTATTGCGTTAGTTATCGTGCTTTTATTGAGCGGATGTAACTTACGGGAAATACAGGAATTAATTGGTTCGGGAAATGGTAACGGACAGCAGACTGTGGTTGAAAATAGTGATTCGGAAGAAGTGTCAGAGAGTGGCAGTATGGATGCGGAAACGGATTCACAGCCGGAAGACAGCGTGGCAGAACCGGAAGCTCCTGAAAGTTCGCTTCAATACTTGGATGTTACCACTTTTACGGAGTATGACGGATATTACGATCAGGTTTCACTGATGTACGGCCATTACGGTGTGCTTCAATTGAATTCCACGGAATATCCGGCGTTGACGGAAGCGGTTGAGGCATATAATGCGTATCATTCGGCAAGCGCGCAGCAATATCTGGATGATTTGGAAAATTGGGCGATACAGGACTATGCCGAGTATGGCGAAGAGATGTTTATGGGCGCTTATTCATACGAAGAAGATATGTATATTACAAGAGCGGATTCGCAGGTGCTTTCTATAGCAATGTTTTGTCAGGACTATGCAGGCGGAGCCCACGGAACGACTTATTACGGAGCGGAAAATTTTGATACGCAAACCGGAGAAGATATATTTTTGGAAGAGGTCATAACGGATTTTAGTAAATTGCCGGAAGTAATTACCGATGAATTATGTGTAAAATACCCCCATATGGAAGAAAATTACGGAAAGGAAATGATCCTGTCATATTTGATGGAGTATGTTGTGCCGAGTAATCCGGATTTTGCACCGCAGTTTACCTGGAGCCTCGGATATGAGGGTGTTACTTTTTATTTCAGCAGTTATGAGATTGCTGCATATGCGGATGGCGTTCAGGTGGTAACCGTAAACTACGATAAATATCCGCAGTTATTCAATGCATCTTACTTTAATCAGGTGGATGATCATTATGTCGTTAAGTTAATGAGCGATTGGGCGGGAACCAATGCAGATATTGATTTGGATAATGACGGTGTTACGGATTATATTTCAGTAACCAGAAATTATAATACGGAGTATGGCACGGATTTCAGTGAATCTTTTGATGTAAGCGTAAACGGTAATACATTTACGCATGAATTTTATTGCTATGATCTTGAAAACTATCTTATTAAATCAGGCAGTGATTATTATCTTTATGTGAAACGCAGAGTAGAAAATGATTACGAAAGTTTCTGTGTATTCAAAATTACAGGCAGTTCTGTTGAATATGTGGGAGAATGTGACGGCGGTTTTACATCGTTTACCAATTCTCTTGATTTTGGTATCGTAAAGCGTGTGGATTTGTTAAGTACATACAGTGCAGTGGCAAGATGTTATGTCGGTACGGACGGTATGCCGGTAGAAAAGGAAGGTGCTTATCAGGTAGAGAATGAAATGATTATCACATCTACCATAGATATTACAGCAGATTTGGTGGACGAAGAAGGACTTTTGACGGGAGAGCGTTATACGTTCCCGGCCGGAACCGAATTTATGTTTATGAGTACGGACGGAGAGACTTATGTAGATATGAAGACCGGTGAAGGCCCTTGGTGCAGATTATATACGGCACAGGAATGGCCGCCTACCGTAAACGGTATGGATGCCGAGAGTAGTTTTGTTATGCTCTGGTATGCGGGTTAAATGAATTTTTACGAACAGAGTGCGGATGAATTCTGCATTCTGTTCTTTTTTCATAATATTTCCGATGTAAAATGCTTGCGCGAATAACATCTTTTTAGTAGAATAAACTTGTATGCGTATGTGCAGACACAGATATGCAGATAAAAATAAATGAAACAAACGGAGGTTAGGACAGTGGCACAGGTTGGTATTGTAATGGGTAGTGACTCAGATATGCCCGTAATGGCGAAAGCCGCAGAAATGTTGGAGGAGTTTGGTATTTCTTATGAAATGACCATTATCTCGGCACACAGAGAACCGGACGTATTTTTTGAATATGCAAAGACCGCAGAAGAAAAAGGTTTTAAGGTAATTATTGCAGGCGCAGGTATGGCAGCACACTTACCCGGTATGTGCGCGGCAATTTTTCCGATGCCTGTAATCGGTATTCCCATGCATACAACATCTTTGGGCGGAAGAGATTCCCTGTACTCAATCGTACAGATGCCTTCCGGAATTCCCGTGGCAACCGTTGCAATCAACGGCGGAGCAAATGCAGGTATTCTTGCTGCAAAGATTCTTGCAACTTCAAACCCCGAATTATTGGATAAAGTAAAAACTTACGCACAGTCTTTGAAAGAAGGCGTACAGAAGAAAGATGCAAAGTTACAGGAAGTAGGATTCCGTAATTACGGTAAGTAAGACAAATTAAAATAAAACTGCCGGTCTGACCGGATTTTTAAAAGACGGAAACTAAACAAAATTAATAAAAAAAAAAATTTTAATTATAAAATAATTATGATTAGTTAAAATTTAAACTATACTCAAACGGAGGCAGATAAAATGGATTACAAGACAGCGGGCGTTGATATTGAAGCCGGTTACAAATCAGTAGAATTAATGAAAGCACATGTAAAAGAAACCATGAGACCTGAAGTATTGGGTGGTCTTGGAGGATTTTCCGGAGCATTCTCTCTTTCAAGCATTAAAGATATGGAAGAACCGGTTCTTTTATCCGGTACGGACGGATGCGGAACAAAGGTAAAATTAGCAATCATTATGGACAAGCATGATACCATCGGTATTGATGCGGTAGCAATGTGCGTAAATGACGTGGCATGTGCAGGCGGTGAGCCGTTATTTTTCTTAGATTATATTGCGTGCGGTAAGAACATTCCCGAGAAGATTGCAACCATCGTAAGCGGTGTAGCAGAAGGCTGTAAGCAGTCAGGCTGTGCATTAATCGGTGGTGAAACCGCAGAACACCCCGGAATGATGCCGGAAGAGGATTACGACTTGGCAGGTTTTGCGGTTGGTGTTGCCGATAAAAAGGAAATCATTACCGGTGAAGAAATCAAAGCAGGCGATGTTTTAATCGGTATTGCATCTACCGGTGTACATAGCAACGGCTTCTCCCTGGTAAGAAAGATTTTTGAAAAAGAACTGACCAAAGAAGGTCTTAGCACATATTATGATGAACTCGGAACTACCTTGGGTGAGGCACTTCTTGCTCCTACCAGAATCTATGTAAAGGCGTTGAAGGCCGTAAAAGAAGCAGGTGTCAGAATTCACGGATGTTCTCATATTACAGGCGGCGGTTTCCAGGAAAACATTCCCAGAATGCTTCCGGAAGGAATTCGTGCGGTTGTAGACAAGAACAGTTACGAAGTTCCTGCAATTTTTAAATTAATGCAGAAGAAAGGCAATGTTGCCGAAGATATGATGTACAATACCTACAATATGGGTCTTGGTATGGTTGTTGCGGTAGACCCCGCAGATGCGGACAAGGCTATGGCAGCAATTGCTACGGCAGGAGATACTGCTTACGTGGTAGGTAAAACAGAAGCCGGTGAAAAGGGAGTAACATTATGCTAAAAGTATTGGTGTGTGTGTCCGGTGGCGGAACCAACTTGCAGGCAATTTTAGATAAGGCAAAAGCAAAAGAATTGGGCGATGCGGAAATTGTTCGTGTAATCAGCAACAACGCCAATGCTTATGCTTTGACAAGAGCGGCAGAGGCCGGTGTTTCCGGTGTTTGTGTATCGCCCAAGGATTATGAAACCAGAGCAGAATTCCATAAGGCATTTTTGCAGGCAATTGATGAAGTAAGTCCTGATTTAATCGTTTTGGCAGGTTTCCTTGTAGTCATTCCCGAAGAGGTGATTTCAAAGTATCGTAACCGAATTATTAATATTCATCCGTCTTTGATTCCTTCCTTCTGCGGAACAGGATATTATGGACTTAAGGTGCATGAAGCGGCTTTGGAACGCGGCGTTAAGGTAACCGGAGCCACCGTGCATTTTGTAGACGAAGGAACCGATACGGGACCGATTATTTTACAGAAAGCGGTATATGTCAAAGAAGGCGATACGCCTAAGGATTTGCAACTTCGTGTTATGGAAGAAGCAGAATGGGAGATTTTACCCAAAGCAATCCGTATGATTGCGGACGGTGAGATAAAATTAGGATAAAAACGTTATCGTATCAGCAACTTTTCTGTTATAAACAGTATCAAATAATTGAAAAAGTGTCGCAAGAAGCGGCAATCGGAGGAGAATCATGAAAGTATTGATTGTAGGAAGCGGTGGCAGAGAACATGCAATTGCAACCTGTGTGGCAAAGAGTAAGAGAGTAAGCAAGATTTATTGTACGCCCGGGAATGCCGGCATTGCTGCGTTGGCGGAATGCGAGCCCATCGGTGTAATGGACTTTGATAAAATTGTGGCGTTTGCCAAAGAAAAAGAAATTGACCTTACCATTGTAGCACCGGATGATCCTTTGGTGGCCGGTTTGGTAGATGCTTTGGAAGAAGCAGGTTTGAAAGCATTCGGACCGAACAAGGCTGCGGCGATTCTGGAAGGCAGCAAGGCATTTTCCAAAGATTTAATGAAAAAGTATAATATTCCTACTGCAAAATACGAGAATTTTACGGATGCGGATGCTGCAATCGAATACTTAAAGAATTCTAAATTCCCCATCGTGTTGAAGGCGGATGGCCTGGCTTTGGGAAAAGGCGTATTAATTTGCAATTCTTATGAAGAAGCAGTGGACGGCGTAAAAGAAATTATGCTGGATAAAAAATTCGGTACCGCAGGTAATTGCATGGTAATCGAAGAATTTATGACCGGCCGTGAAGTTTCCGTTTTGACTTTTGTAGATGGTAAAACAATCCGTGTGATGACTTCTGCGCAGGATCATAAGAGAGCAAAAGACGGAGACCAGGGCTTGAATACAGGCGGTATGGGAACGTTTTCTCCCAGTCCATTTTATACGGAAGAAGTGGATGAATATTGCCGTAAATATATTTATCAGGCAACCGTGGATGCCATGCGTGCGGAAGGCAGAGAGTTTAAGGGAGTTATTTTCTTTGGACTTATGTTGACTCCTGACGGTCCCAGAGTATTGGAATACAATGCACGTTTCGGAGATCCGGAAGCACAGGTTGTTTTATCCAGAATGAAGAATGATATCATTGATGTTATGGAAGCATGTGTAGACCAGACATTAGATCAGATTGAACTGGAATTCGAAGATAATGCGGCAGTTTGTGTTATTCTGGCATCAGACGGATATCCTTTGAGTTATGAAAAGGGATTTGAAATCAAGGGCCTTGAGAACTTTGAAGGCAAAGAAGATTATTACTGTTACCACGCCGGAAGTAAATTTGCGGACGGTAAAGTAGTAACCAACGGAGGCCGTGTACTGGGTGTAACAGCCAAAGGTGCTACTTTAAAAGAAGCAAGACAGAAAGCATATGATGCTACGGAATGGATTGATTTTGATAACAAGTATATGAGACATGATATTGGTAAAGCAATTGATGAAGTATAAAATTATGTAAACCTAACGCAAGAGTTTCCGAAACCGGCGGAGCGTGTAAAAACCGTAAACATCGGTTACGGATATGAACAGGAGAAAAAAATGAAAAAACACATGATTTTTGTGGCTGAAAAAATATGGGCATTGAGAGGACTGTTAACCGTGTTCTGTGTGGCGGCAGTTTTGTTCGGTGTATCCTTTGTCAGTCATGCAGATACCGTAAAAGGAACCATTACCGGCACCAATGTAAATGTGCGTGAAACCGCAAGTACATCAGCGACGGCAGTGGCAACTTTAACCACAGATGATTTGGTGGATGTGATTGCGGAAACTACGGGTGCCGATAATATGAAGTGGTATAAAATAACCACTGCGTCCGGGGTGACAGGTTATGTTCGTTCCGACTTGATTAAGAAAGCGACGGTAACGGTGGATGTTACCGAGACAGACAGTAAAACTGCTTATATTGCAGGTTCCAATGCCAATATCCGTCAGGATGCAAGTACTTCCAGCGGACGTGTGGCAAATGCCATGGGTGGTTCCAAAGTTACGATTATCGGAGAGGCTACGGGAGCCGACGGATATAAGTGGTATCAGATTGAGTTTCAGGGAAACGGTACAACCATGAGCGGTTTTATCCGTTCGGATCTGGTTACTTTCGAAGCACCGGTTCAGGAACCGGAAGTAACGGAGATTGAAGGTGAAATGAGCGAAGACAGTGAACCGGAAAGTACCGAAGAACCTGCAAGCAGCGAGGAGCCTGCTTCGTCAGAAGAACCTTCAGAGGAAACTTCTGCAGAAGAAGGTAAAATCAGTATCCCTCTTTCCGGAAACGAAGGAACTTTCGTGATTATGGAGCCCGCTTCCATTGTAGAAAATTTGCCCGAAGGTTTTGAACAGACCGAGTTACAGTTAGGGGAAGAAGTTTTTACCGTATGGGGTAAAGGACAGTTTTATGTTATGTATGCGTCGGTAAATGATGAGGCTCCGCAGTATTATTTATACGATGCCATTAATAAAAGTTTTGTTGCTTACAACGGATTGTTATCTGCCGGAGACACAGCGGCGGAACAGAGCGAAGACGGACTTAATTTTAAGGTAATTTCCATTGTTTGCATTGCTATCATTGTGATTCTTGCAATTGTAATCTGTATTCTGGCTTACAAACTTTCCAATGCGGACGAACGTGATTATGATGACGACGATGACGATGATGATGACGATGATGTTTTTGTAGATGACGGCGAAGATGATTTTATGGATTTATCGGAAACTGCGAATCTGGCAGAAGTAAAGGAAGCAGTATCCGAATATATGCCTGCAGACGAAGGCGCATATGCATCTTACGGAACGGAAGAAATATTGTATGATACTTCAGTTGCGGAGAGTAATGCACAGTATATCGTTCCTGCAGAAGAGAGTATTTATGCATCGCAGGTACAGGAAGAAGCATATGGTGTAACGGGTAATACGATGGTGTATGAGCCTGTTGAGCAGCCTGTTTATGAAGAACCCGTTTACGAAGAACCGGTTGAAACCTATGGTGTTTATGAAGAAGAGAGTGAAGAAGCCGCACTCTTTGAAGAAGAGGAAGAAGAACCGAAAAAAGCACGTAAGAGTAAAAAGGCTAAAAAAGAGAAAAAATCATTTTCACAGCGTTTTCTCGATTATTTTACCGTAGAAGTTGATGACGATGACGACGATGATTACGATGATGATGACGACGATGATTACGAGGTTCGCCGTAAAAGCAAAAAGAAAGCATCTGCTAAGCCGTTTGCAGAGGATGACGACGATGATGATTTGAACTTTATTGATTTATAAGTTTTAATCCGAACAAAGCGAAGTTGACAAGTAAAGGCATCTGTTATATTATTTGTATAACAGATGCTTTTTGTTATGAAAAAGAGCATGGGATGAGAAACAGATATTTTTGCACAATGATAACGGTGTGGACAGGTTAAAAGAACCGGGGGAGTCAGGATGTTTTGGGAGATTGATTTTAACAGTGAAGAGGCCTTATATATGCAGTTGCATAACCAGATTATTATAGGCATTGCCACGGAGGTTTACCGCGAAGGGGATGCCTTGCCGTCCGTGCGACAATTGGCGGATGAAATCGGAATTAATATGCATACTGTAAATAAAGCATATAATGTATTAAGGCAGGAGGGCTTTGTTAAGGTTGACAGAAGAAAAGGAGCGGTCATTGCCGTGGATGTGGATAAATTACGGGCGTTGGAAGCGATGAAAAAAGATTTAAGAATCCTGCTTGCAATCGGAGCCTGTAAGAATATTTCCCGGGCGGAAGTGCATGCTTTAATTGATGAAATATATTTGGAGTATGGAAGCGAGTCCTGTGAATAATCAGAAAGGACGAAGGCTTTGGAATGGAGGAGAAAAAATGCAGGAGCAGTTTACAAAAAAGGCACAACAGGCCTTAAGATATGCGGAAGAAATTGCCAAAAGGCTGCATCAGAATCATATTGGTACGGAACATATTTTATACGGGTTAACGAAGGCAGCGGACAGTGTGGCAGGCGCGGCATTGAATGCAAACGGAGTATCCGTAAAAGAATTACAGGAATTGTTGAAGGCTTACGGCGTGCCGGGAGATAATCATTACAGTAAAGCCGGAAATAAATATACACCCCGTGCTTTGGGTGTTTTGAGTGACAGTCATAATCAGGCGGCCTTTTTTCACGGCGGTCAGACCGGTACGGAGCATATTTTAATTGCCTTACTTCGTGACGGAGACAATATGGCAGGCAAAATGCTGTCCATTTTAAAAGTAAATGTCAAAAAAGTATACATGGATGTTATTTTGGCCATGGGCGAGGATGCCAATGCCGTAAAAGAAAAGTTAGGTCAGCGTAATGTGAAGAAAAAGGGAACACCGGGCTTATTATCCCAGTATTCCAGAGATATGACAGAATTGGCAGGAAAAGGGAGGTTGGACCCTGTCATCGGGCGTGAGGATGAAATTCAGCGTCTGATTCAGATTGTGTCCAGACGTACGAAAAACAATCCCTGTTTAATCGGAGAACCCGGTGTGGGTAAAACTGCCATTGTGGAAGGATTTGCGGCTCGTATTGTCAGTGGTGACGTGCCGGAAAGTCTTAAGAAGAAGAGAATTTTATCTTTGGATTTGTCTGCCATGGTGGCAGGCAGTAAGTATCGCGGTGAATTTGAAGAACGTATTAAAACCGTGATGAAAGAAGTGGCGGAAGACGGTAACATTATTCTTTTTATGGACGAAATTCATACAATGATTGGTGCCGGCGGGGCAGAAGGTTCCATTGATGCCGCAAGCATTTTGAAACCTGCCTTGTCAAGAGGAGAAGTGCAGTTAATCGGAGCAACAACCATTACGGAATATCGTAAATACATTGAGAAGGATGCGGCTCTGGAGCGTCGTTTCCAGACGGTTGCGGTGGAGGAGCCTACCGTCGAAGAAGCCATTGAAATTCTGAACGGTATTGTTCACAAGTATGAACAGTTTCATAAAGTGAAGATTACACCGGAGGCCATTGAAGCCGCAGTCAGGTTGGCGGACCGTTATATTTCGGACCGTAATTTGCCGGATAAGGCCATTGATGTGATTGATGAAGCGGCGGCGAGTGTCCGTCTTTCGGAAAAGAACGTGTCGAAAACCTGCCTGAAATTGCAGGAAGAAATATCCGCTGCAGATAAGGCAATTGAAAAAGCAATACAGGAACTGAATTTTGAGGAAGCGGGCAAAGTGAAAGCCGAGCAGGATCTTTTGTTTAAAAAGTTACAGCGTGCGGAGGCTGCGCATGAAAAGAAACTTTTAAACGAAGGAATAAAAATCGGTGAAGAAGACGTGGAAAAAATTGTGTCAATCTGGACCAAGATTCCCGTGACCAAACTTGCCGAGAAGGAATCGGAACGATTGCTGAAACTGGAGAAGGTATTGCATAAAAGAGTCATCGGCCAGCAGGAAGCGGTTACGGCAGTTGCAAAGGCAATCCGAAGAGGTCGCGTAGGCTTACAGGACCCCAACAGACCCATCGGAAGTTTTCTGTTCCTGGGTCCTACCGGTGTCGGAAAAACAGAACTCAGTAAAGCACTGGCAGAGGCAATGTTCGGCTCGGAAGATTCTCTGATTCGCGTGGATATGTCGGAATATATGGAGCAGCATTCGGTATCCAAAATGATTGGTTCGCCGCCGGGATATGTGGGATTTGATGACGGCGGACAATTAAGTGAGAAGGTGCGTCGCAATCCGTATTCGGTTGTGCTGTTTGATGAAATCGAAAAGGCACATCCGGATGTGTTTAATGTGTTGTTACAGGTATTGGATGACGGGCATATCACCGATGCAAAGGGACGCAAGGTAAGTTTTAAAAACACCGTATTGATTATGACTTCCAATGCCGGAGCGCAGCGTATTGTGGAACCCAAGAACTTAGGTTTTGCAGGGGCGACGACGGAGAAGCAGAATTACGAGAAGATGAAGTCCGGCGTTATGGAAGAAGTAAAACGGATTTTTAAACCGGAGTTTATTAACCGTATTGATGACATTATTGTATTCCACCAGTTGACGGATACCAATATGAAGGAAATCATTCAGTTGCTTACCGGCAAATTAAGTGCAAGATGTAAGGAGCAGATGGATATTACACTTACGGTATCCAACGCTTTAAAAGAGTATCTGGTCAAAGAATACAGCAATGTAAAAATGGGTGCCAGACCGTTAAAACGTGCCGTGCAGTCTGTCATTGAGGATGCGCTGGCAGAAGAGTTGCTTGCCGGGACCATTCAGTCCGGAGACAAGGTGCTTGCCGGAATTAAGAATAAAAAAGTTACGTTTCAGAAGAAATGATAAAATTGGATAACAATTTTTGTAACTTCTGTTCAAATAAAAAAATATTTTATGAAACTTGTCTGAAACAGTAGAAAAGAGAAGAAAAATTTAGTATACTAAAAGAGTGGAAATAAGGAATTCATTTTATTTCCCAAACGGGCATTTATGATAAATTGGGAGGATACACAAATGGCTGTAGTGGAAGAATTGCTCCGCGAAGAAGCGGACGGAACAATCAGTTTTGGAAACCATACATTGGCGGAGAAAGCCAAGGTAGAGGATTTTCCTCATGACGGAGACCTTTATAAGGTAAAAACATTCCAGACAATGACGAAATTAGAGAAGAACGGTATGTTTTTATATGAGTCAGTTCCGGGAACCAGTGTTATTCATTTTGATGAGAAGGAAGACGGCGTGTCTTTTATTGTAGACGGTGACAATGATGCGCAACTTACTTTGGGTTTGGCAGAGAATACAGAGTATCAGGTGTGGATTGGCGATGATAGCATTGGAACCCTTAAAAGTAATTTGAGCGGTAAAATGAATATCAGTGTAGCGTTGGCAGATGCATCTGAATTGAAAGTGCAGATTAAGAAGTAATACAATGAACGAAAGAAAAACAGCATGCCGTATCGGCATGTTGTTTTTGCTTACACAGACGTAAAAGAAAGTGGTTGGATACCACATGATAAAAACTTGAGTTTTAACACACGGTGGTTTGGAGAGGTTTTCATGGCAAAAGGAAAAGAAAAATCAGTTTTTTATTGTAAAGAATGCGGATATGAGTCAGCCAAGTGGATGGGACAGTGTCCCGGTTGCAGACAGTGGAATACTATGTCTGAGGAGCGGATTACGGTAAGCAGTAAGGGCAGCGCGGTTCGGGCAGAACGGAAAGAGTCGGTTTTGAGTAAAATGTCCGAAATATCCACAGCCAAAGAAGAGCGTGTTGAAACGGGAATGAAGGAACTGGACCGTGTTATGGGCGGAGGAATTGTCCCCGGGTCTTTGACACTGGTAGGCGGTGATCCCGGTATCGGCAAATCCACCATTCTTTTACAGACCTGCAGATTTTTGGGAAATGCGGGACATTCCGTGTTGTATATTTCGGGAGAAGAGTCTTTAAAACAGATTAAACTGCGTGGGGAGCGCATCGGTGTTTTTACGGATGATGTGCAATTGTTGTGTGAAACCAATCTGGATGTGATAGAAGAAGTGATCAAAAAGGTTAAGCCGGAGATTGTAGTGATTGATTCCATACAGACCATGTATTCGGACAATGTAGGTTCGGCACCGGGAAGTGTTTCGCAGGTAAGAGAGGCTACGGCGGTTCTGATGCAGATTGCCAAAGGTCTGGAGATTTCCGTTTTTATTGTGGGTCATGTAACCAAGGAAGGTACGGTTGCAGGTCCCAGAGTGTTGGAACATATGGTGGATACCGTATTGTATTTTGAGGGAGACAGGCATGCGTCTTACCGCATTTTACGAGGTGTAAAAAACAGATTCGGTTCTACCAATGAAATCGGCGTTTTTGAAATGCGGGAGCAGGGATTGGTTGAGGTGGAGAATCCTTCCGAATTTATGTTGAGCGGCAGACCGGAAGGTGCCAACGGTTGTATCGTAACCTGTTCCGTGGAAGGCACAAGACCGATTTTGATTGAAATACAGGCATTGGTATGCCGTACCAATTTCGGAATTCCGCGCCGGCAGGCCAACGGAATGGATTTAAACCGATTGAACCTGTTGATGGCAGTATTGGAGAAGCGTCTCGGAATGTCGATGGGAGACTGCGATGCCTACGTGAATATTGCGGGCGGTATGCGAATTACGGAACCTGCCATTGATTTGGGCATTGTATTGGCGTTGGTGTCAAGTTTCCGTAACCGTGCCATTGCTGAGGATGTAATGGCATTCGGCGAAGTCGGACTTTCCGGTGAAGTAAGAGCGGTGAGCCAGATGCAGACCAGAGTCAGTGAGGCGAAGAAACTCGGATTTAAAACCTGTATCGTGCCGGCAAGTTGTAAAGACAGTTTGCAGAATGCGGAAGGAATGAAATTAATCTATGTATCTTCCGTGACAGACGCAATAGACAGTATATTATCATAAAAATATATATTTTGTGCCTGAAGTGGCAGGAATATACATAATTCTATATTTCTTAAAATAATACTTGCCATATTCGGAGTTCTTATGCTATAATAACCCTCGGTGGCAAAACACCGAGGAGATAGGGGAATCATACAATGGCAGTATGACGGTCTCCAAAACCGTTCATGGGGGTTCGAATCCCTCTTCCCCTGCTAAAGCCTGATGCATAATGCGTCGGGCTTTTTCTTTTATATTTTACAAAAGATAAAAAACAAAAAACCGGCTGGCTTTCACCATCCGGCTTTTTGTTTTGTGTAAAAGGGGAATTCTTTCGGAATTGTTAATCAATGCTTGTCGTTCACTGACTAACTTTAATGAAATTATATTACTTATAATGGCTAAAATCTATAAATATTTTGCGTAAAACTAACAATATATTAGCGCAAAGCACATTTTTTGACACTTTGGCATATTTTTCGTATAATGGGACAATAGGGGTGGTATATATGAATTATATTGAAATTGCACATATTGTTTGTATCGTTATTGTAGGACTTATAACCTTTCTTGTATATAATGAGAAATTCTCCGAAAACCAGAAATATCTCGGTCTTGTTTCCGTGTCAGCCTTTATTTGTATTATCGGATGTTTCCTGGGTGATTTGGCGGCTTCCGGCGGCGAATTGATTGTTGCCGCCAAAATACAATATTTCGGTGTGGCTTATCTGTATACGTTTCTTTTATTATTTGTCATGCGTTCCTGTAATATCAAAGTACATACCGTTGTGGCGGCAGCATTGATTTTTATTGATACAATTATGCTGACAGGTGTTCTGTTGATGGATTATCATGATTTGTTTTTCGAAGAGTATTATGCCAAAAAAGTAGGTGAATTCTATCAATTGGTATATACACCCGGTAAACTGATGATTATTTGGTATATATATCATTTTGTACTTTTGGCTAATTCGCTTTTTATCACCATCCGTAATCAAAAGACATTTAAAACAAAAACTTCAAAATTTATTTTCTTTTTCCCGATAGCATTCTTTACATTCTGGTTGTGTACGGTTATGGAGAACTTTCATATCCACCCTTATGCCAGATATTCCGAGTTTATATTGGTAGCGGCACTGATTATTATTGCAATTATTATTTTCCGGTTTCGTATTTTTGATACCATCCAGGTGGCAAAGGAAGATGTGGTTCAGAACATCGATGAAGGCTTTTTTGTTATTGATATTGGTAAAAACCTTCTGTATGCCAATGATGTGGCCCTGGAAATTCTGCCGGAGTTAAAATTACCCAATCAGCAGAGCCGCATTATTAATCAGATTTACAGAAGCAATAAAAAGATTATCCACCTCGGCAGAAGACAGTACAGTATCTCGGTTGTTCCTTTTTATGATAAAAACACTTTAAAAGGTTATAATCTCTGGCTTTTTGATAAAACCGAGGAGCAGGAGTATAATAAGCATCTTCTGGAATTAAAAGAACAGGCGGAAGAGGCGAACAAGGCAAAGACCATGTTCCTTGCCAATATGTCCCATGAAATACGAACCCCTATGAATGCGATTATGGGTACCACGGAGATGATTCTTCGCGAGAACACTTCGGAAGCAGTGGAGAATCATGCCAACAGTATTAAGAATGCCGGAAATATTTTGATTTCCATCATCAACGATATTCTTGACTTTTCAAAGATTGAATCCGGTAAGATGAACGTGAACGATGTTAATTACAAGCCGGGATTTTTAATTAAGGATATTACGGATTCCATTAAGACGAAGTTGGAAGAAAAAGGCATTATGTTTGAAATCCATGTAAAAGAAACCTTACCGAAGGTTTTGCATGGGGATGAGACTCATGTGCGCCAGGTATTTACCAATATTTTAACCAACGCCGTAAAATATACCCAGCGAGGGTATGTAGCAATGAACGTGGACTGGGAATTGCAGAACGGTATGGCATTGATTCGTGTGTCTGTGGAAGATACCGGTTGCGGCATCAGTGAAGAACATATGAAAACGCTTTTTAACAGTTTTGAACGTGCCGATATGATCAAAAACCGGACCATTGAAGGTACGGGGCTGGGTCTGGCTATTACCAAGCGACTGATTGAAAATATGGGCGGTTCCATTTCCGTAAAAAGTACTTATGGCGAGGGCAGTATATTCTCCTTTTACTTTTATCAGGGTATTGTGGATTATGCGCCCACGGGCGATTATAATGTATTGACCGAGAAGGAAGAGGAAGAGTTAAAGAGCAGTAATGAGTCCTTTATTGCGCCTATGGCAAAAGTCCTTGCGGTGGATGATAATGTAACCAACATTAAGGTAATTCAGGGAATTCTGTCTATGTATCAGATTCGTGTGGATACGGCAACCAGCGGACAGGAGTGTTTGGAGAAATTGCAAAGTAACCATTACCATTTGATTCTTATGGATCAGATGATGCCGATTATGGACGGTATTGAAACGACCCGTGCCATTCGTGAATTGCCGGATAAGGAAGTGCGTAACATTCCGGTTATCGCGTTGACGGCAAATGCAATCCGCGGTGCAAGGGAGATGTTTATGGAGAACGGATTCCAGGACTACATTTCCAAGCCGATGGATATCGGTATTTTGGAGAAAATTTTGCGTAAGTATCTGCCGAATGAGTTTATCCATCTGGTAGATAAAAAGAATCCGAAAATCAGTCTTGGAAAACCGATTCAGATTCCCCAAGTGGATGTAGATGCGGGTATTGCCAATTACGGTAACAGCCGGCAGAGATATATTCAAATTCTTCGCTATATTTACGACGACGGAGAAGAACAGATTGCGCGTATGCGTAAGCAGGTGCGTAACAAAAAATACGATGAGTTCCTGTTTGAGGCACATGCTTTGAAAGGTTTGGCCAAAGGCATCGGTGCCGCGGAATTGTCTGAACTGGCACGAGTGCAGGAAATGGCAGCCCGTGAAAAGCATTACAACGTGATAGACGAAGGAGCAGACCATTTATTTGAACAGTATCAGATGTTGCTTGCCAACATTAAGTATGTGTTCCAGGAAAACGGCATTGCTCTGACGGAAGAAGTAAAAGTGCAGGATGTGGAATTAACTGCCAGCGAATATACGGCGCAACTGCTTTCCATGATGGGAAGTCTTGATATGTTGGAACAGCAGGAGGCAGAAAAGAAGGTGAATGCGTTATTATCTTTCCGCATGGGAGATGAAAAGCGCAGGACTCTTGAGGATGTAAGAAGATGCATCAAAAATTTTGATTATGAGGAAGCCAAAAAACTGGTACAGAAGTTATTGCAAATGTAATAAAAATGCTAAAAATATAGTGGATTTTTTGACGGTCTGTGTTATGATATTTTTAGTAGGGCAATGCCCAAAGGAGGGTAAATCCAATGTTTGAAAATGAAAAATTAACAACGGAACAATTTGTGGCGGAATATAAAGACGAAGTTGCCAAATTGTTGAAATATCTTCCCTGGTTGGAAGCAAAACAGGGCTTAAATGTGGTATCCCAATATACACCGGAAGCGGCAACCGCAGGTACGATGCGTATCCCTACCTATGACGGTACGTTGCTTGCGTTTGTAAAAGTGGCAGACAAGACGAAGTTTATTAACAAGAATTACGATTATGTGTATCGCAAATATCGCATGAATAATTATCAGGACGAACTTCGTATGATTGCCCGCGCCCGTATTCAGGATATGGATTTGCTGGGGGCTATTTTATCCCGTTATATCATCAAAGGACGTACCAAAGGTATGATGTGGAAAGAAGGCGTGGAATACGGCGTCTTTTATGCGGTGATTTCCAAGATGAAGGAATTGATTGAATTCTGGGATGTTCCTTATGGAGAAGAAAGTGCGGGAGAATAGATATGGGAGCAAAGTCTGAACAGAAGAAATTGTATATTTTAGAGGTGTCAAAGCAGGTATTTGTTGAAAAAGGCTTTCGCACCGTTACCATGAAGGATATTGTTGAGGCTTGTGAAATCAGCCGTGGCGGTCTGTATTTGTATTACAACAATACCGCGGAGATTTTTCGCGATGTGCTGAAAATGGAAGCAAGACAGACGGATGCAGGTATGGCAGAACAGTTGTCGGAAGGTGCTTCTGCGGCAGAGATACTTATGGTATTCTTTAAGGCGCAGAAGGCTGAAATTCTTGCGAAAAAAGGCAGCCTGATTATGGCGATTTATGAGTATTATAACCAATACAAGGACAGCGGTTTCGAAAATGTTTTGGAAAAGCAGTTTGAGGTGGGAACGGAGATTATCCGTAACTTAATCGAACTGGGAATTGAAAACAATGAATTTGTGTGTGCATATCCGGAACTGGAAGCACGGAATATGATGTATGCCATGGAGGGATTAAAAATCATGGCCCAGACCACGGAGTTGGATGTGGCTGAGTTGGATCGGGAACTGGCATATCTGTTAAGCCGGATTGCGGTGGAAGAGTAAAAAGGTCCGACGTATTCAATCGAATAATGAGCAAAATAAAAGCACTTGAAGTATTTCAAGTGCTTTTTTGTATGTTTATAGTTTGAGATTTCTTAATTCTTTTTACCTCTCTGTGCGCTTCCTTTGATTTTGGGAGCAGATGCAGCTTTTTTTACCGCAGTTACCGGCGCGGGCGGAGCAATCAAGGTAACGGTCTTGTTAAAAGCACCGATTTTGACACTCTTAAACTCTGAAAGCATTTTGCTGAAACGTGAGTAGCCATAGTTATGAATATCAAAATTGGGATACTTCTTTAACAACATATTGCTTAACTGGCTCAAGTAAGCGGTTTTCTTGTCGCACTGCTCCAGGATGGCAACAATCTCTGCTTCTATGGCTTCCAAAGGTATATCCGATTCCGTCAGTTCTGCAGTTACCGTGGTTTCAGTGTAATTTAAGCGGATGGCAGAGAACTGCTCCAAGAACTTAGAGAACTTGGTGTAACCGTAGTTACGGATATCAAATGCGGAATAAAACTTGGTAATGCGGCTTCCCAGTTCACCAATATCCATAGAAGTTCCGTTGATACCGTTCTCCATAATAATCTTGATGATAATGGCTTCGATTGCCGGAAGGGGAGTGATTGCGATTTCATCATCCTTATTGTCCGCCTCAGCCCCTTCTTCCGAAACGGTGTCTGAGAGGACATCCAGGAATAAGAAACGTTCGCAGGAATCACGGAAAGCCTCCGGGGTCTTACGCTCTCCCATACCGATGACTGTCATACCGGATTCACGAAGTCTCATGGCAAGTCTTGTAAAATCGCTGTCACTGCTTGCAAGACAGAAGCCGTCTACATGCCCGGAGTAAAGAATGTCCATGGCATCGATAATCATGGCCGAGTCGGTGGAATTCTTACCTGTCGTATAATTAAACTGCTGCATAGGGATGATGGAGTGTGTCAAAAGGGCATCACGCCAACTCTTATTATTGGTTCTGGTCAAGTCACCATATAATCTTTTGTAAGTGACCAGACCGTATTTCGCAAGTTCGTCAAGAATGGTCTTGATGTACTTGGAAGATATATTATCTGCGTCGATTAAGAGGGCAAATTTCTTTTCGTCCATAAAAGTCTCCGTTCTGAAAAATAATTCCATGAGATGTCCTTCTATCATTGATAAAAGAAATCCATATCAATAATAAATATAACATAAAAGGGAAAAGTGGGAAAGAGGATTTTAAGGTTAAAAACGTAAAAAATGATACACTTATCGAAAATGGATATACACTTATCGAAATGCTATTTACTTATTTTTGAAATGGTATATGCTGACCTTATCCGGATAATACAATAGTATATACGGAAAGGATAAGTTAGTGGCTACAAAGATATATGATTTCTTCGCATATATATTTGGGGGGAAATAAGTAGACCAAGTTTCTCCTTTCCAAATACGCATATTTTTGCTATATTTTAATTTATAGTGAAGCGTTATTTGGGAGGGAGAAATGGGGCTTTTTCTTTGTGTTTTGACAGATATAATTCATCTGTTAACAATTTTATTGATGTGCCAAACTTTTTTTTCTTTTCGTAGAAGAGAATTTAAGCATAAACGGAAGATATTAATATTGCTTTGTTTTATATTAGTTGTTTTATCAATATTCATTTATTTTTATGATAATGACATCATTGAAATGATTACATATATAACAACTATGATATTGATGGTATTTATACTATACAAAGAAAGGGTGTATAGTATAGTTATTGTAACAATGTGGATGCTTTTTGCCATATCTGTGGTAAATTTGCTAACTACGATTTTGGTTGAAATATTTGTACAGTTTTATGATTTGAACGATGCTAGTGTGATCGATTTAGTAGCAACAAGTGTTAGTTGTATTTTAATTAATGCTTTAGGGATTGTATATAGAAAAAATACAACAACTACATTACAAACCATTGGTTTTGTTAATATGACCAGTTTTACCATTCTGTTGGTGATGGACGCATGCGTGGTTTCTGCTATTAGAGTTGGTGCTGATATGTACGAGGGTGGTAGAAGAACGTTATACTTAATTGCAGTCGTTTTTATAATAATTGGTACCTTTATTCAACTGTCAGCCGTTATAATTCTTTTCGCACAAAGAAATGTATATAAAGAAAAAGAACAAATCACAAGCAAATATTTAAACGAGCAGAAGAACCATTACGAATATTTAGAGAATCGAGAAAAAGAGACGAAGAAGTTTCGCCATGATTTAAGAAGTCATATGGATTTGATTTCAAATTTGGCGAAGCGTCATGACTACGATAAGATTGATGACTATCTTGAACAAATGAATACGAAAATTGATACTTTCGGAAATGTTGTAACGGTGCATAACGGAATTGTGGATGCAATTATCAACCAGTATTATATGAAAGCCCAAGAAAATGGCGTGCAGATGAAAGTGGAAGGTAAGTTTCCGGTGGATTGCTCCATTGAGACATATGATTTATGTACTATATTTTCCAATGTATTGAGCAATGCTTATGAGGCAGCAACGGAGGCGGAAGAAAAAAAGATTTCACTGGTATGCGGATATACGGAGAGAAACATTATTATTGTCGTAGAAAATTCCTGTTGCAAAGAAACGACGAGCGAGGGCGGACGGTGGAAGACTAAGAAGGAGAATGCAGACTATCACGGCTATGGTTTGGAGAATATTAAGGACAGTGTCCGAAAGTACGATGGTATCTTTGATATCGAGATAAAGGATAATATGTGTATGCTTAAAATATTATTCAGTCATAAGAAGGAATCATAGATTGGTGAATGGGAGAGAGTTATGAAAATAGCAATCGTTGATGACGAGAAAAGATGGAGAGAAAGTGTTCGGGAAGCGATTACCCGATGGGACTTCAACGAAGAAATAGAAATGGATTTGTTTGAAAGCGGTGAGAAATATTTAGAGAGCGAAAAGCAGTATGATATTTCTTTTATTGATATTGAAATGCCGGAGATGGATGGATTTGATACGATATCGAAAGCAAGAAAAAAACATCCGGACGGAGTTTATGCAATACTGACCTCCCATTTGGAGATGAGTCGAAAAGGATATATTGTGAATGCATTCCGTTACATTGATAAATCAAAGTTAGAAGAACTGGAAGAAGCCATTCAATCTGCAAGAATTCTTCTGCAGCGTAATCACATGATAACAGTGGATGTTGTAAATGAAGGGTCGCGACAAATCGTTCTAAAAAATATCATCTATATCGAGACAGAGAAACATTGTGTTTTAATACATGTACAGAACGGAATTATAAGGTGCAATGATAATATGAAAGATATCGAGAAGATGTTGCCGAAAGGATGGTTTATCAGATGTCATAATGCATATATTGTAAATTTGGATGAAATAAAGCGTTTGGATGACAGTGTTATATACTTAAATGGCGGTTACGATATTGATGTATCCAAAAGAAGGATGAGTGAATTTAGAAAAGTATACCTTAACAGACAATATGAATGTGCAAATAAATAGAGGATACCTGAATGTTTGAAAGACATTTGGGTGTCTTTTTTTATGCTCAAGTGCCCACTTATCGAAAATTGGCATACACTTATGCAAATCGTATTGAAGAAAGATAACGTAACAGATACTATATGTTATGCGATGTTAAGTAGGCATGCGTATGTAGATTATATTGTGAT
>X409_Impala__coassemble_380_pt1 | contig 30419 bp, 28 predicted proteins | sample X409_Impala__metabat2_low_PE_002 | metagenome-assembled genome bin X409_Impala
ATCGAAAAAAGTGGTGACAAGTTAATCGGCTTTTTGGATCAAAACAGGGATTTAGGCGAAATGATTTTGGGATATCCTGTCATAGGAAAAGAAAATGATGATTTGAAACAATATTTAAAAGATAATATTAGTTTTGTGATAGGTGTCGGAAGTAATAAGAAAAGAAAAGAAATAGCGAAGAAATTACTTGTGCCGTGGTATACAGCAATACATCCAAAATGTGTTTTGGGAAAAAATGTTGTAGTAGGCGAAGGAACGGTAATTATGGCCAATTCGGTAATCAATCCGAATACTGTGATTGGTAAACATTGTATAATAAATACAGCAGCAGTGATTGAACATGATAATATGATAGAAGATTATGTACATATTTCGCCGAATGTCGCATTGGCAGGAAAAGTATATGTCGGGGAAGGGACACATATCGGTATAGGTAGTTCTGTGATTGACGGAGTAAGTATACACAACCATGTCACATTAGGTGCAGGAGCCGTTGTTATCAACAATATAGAAAAAAGTGGAGTGTATGTGGGCGTTCCGGCCAGGTGGGTAAAAGATGGAAATGAATGAAAAAAAGAAAAGCAAGAAGTTATTTAAAATAATAGGCAATATTGCGACTATTGTAGCATTGGTTCTTGTTGTGTGGAAGGTTTTTAGTATGGATATGGATTTTTCTATGCTAACAAGCCTTGAAGCGTGGATTGCTATATTTTCTATATCAGTTTTATATGGACTTATAATTATTGTATATGGATGGCCTTGGAGTAATTATGTGAAAATGATTACTAAAGTAAAACTTAAATATAGTTCTGTTGCCTACGTCATGGCAAAATCAAACTTATTAAAGTATATTCCTGGTAATGTCTTCCAATATGTTGGACGCAATGAATTAGCGATTGAAAAAGATTTAAAACATAGTGAAGTTGGAATGGCTACAATGTTTGATGTAGTCACTAATTTGATGGCCGCAGCGATTTTAGGAAATATATTTTATTTAGAAGGTTTTTTAAAAGTAATTGAAGCATTAGGCAGTAAAATAGCGTTAGTTTTGTTGGTTGCCATTGTTGCTATTATATTGATTGTCTGTATAATTTATTTAAAAAAGAAGGATATTATTTTCAAATATTTAGGGTTGTTAAAGAGTAAAAGTAATATAAAAACATGTTTATTGAATTTTTTGTTTTATATGATTAATATGTTTATTAATGCGCTTTTATTTGTCATAACTTTAATTTTTATTTTAGATATAAATATGAGTTTTAGTGAAATGTATGTGCTAATGGGTGCTTTTATGTTATCATGGATCGTTGGATTCGTTGTGCCGGGAGCACCTGGAGGAATTGGTATTAGAGAGTTTGTAATTACATTATTGATTCCCAACGGGATTAATATAGAAATTATATTAGTTGGGATGGTGGTGTACAGATTTATTAATATTATTGGTGATGTTTTGGGGTTTTTATTTGCAGGAATTATTAAGCGAGTATGTGACTTTAAAGATAAAAAAGGTGAGATTGTGCGATGACAAATAGAGATTTGAAACGGATTGTAACAATAGGCCCTGTGTATCCTTTTCGTGGTGGTATTGCTCAATATGGAGGCTTGTTAATACAAGAATTAGAAAAACGTTATGAGGTATCGAGTATATCATATAGTTTGATGTATCCTAAATTACTTTATCCAGGAAAAACGCAAAAAGATTATTCAGCAACTAATGTCGTAAAAAATGATATTCAATATATTTTAAATACGATTAATCCGTTTACATATATAAAAACTGCGAGATATATAAACAAATATAATCCGGAACTGGTTATTATCCATTGGTGGCATCCATATTTCTCGATTGTTGATTGGATGACGATGAAGTTGATAAAAAGAGAAATAAAGGTTTGCATATGCTGTAATAATGTAATGCCGCATGATAAGATTCCCTTTTCAAAGTTTCTAACTAAAATGGTTTTAAAATGTGGAAAGATGTTTATTGTTCATTCGGAAGAGGAAGAAAAACAGTTGTTTAATTTGGTAGGAACTAATGTTGCTTACATTAAGATACTTTGCCCGAATGTATCTACTTTTGTTAACACTGGAATGACACAAAAAGTTGCCAGAGAAAGATTGAATTTGGAAAAGGAACAGAAGGTTCTGTTGTTCTTTGGATTTGTTCGAAAATATAAAGGATTATATCATATTATCAATATAATGCCGGAATTAAAAAAACGTTTAGATAATTTTAAACTTTTGATTGTGGGTGATTTTTATGATGATAAAGAAAAATATGACTTGCAGATTAAAGAGTTAAATTTGGAAGAGGACCTTAAAGTATATAGTGAATTCATTCCTGATGCAGAAGTTGAACCGTATTTTGCTGCGTCGGATGCCGTTATATTGCCCTATGATAGTGCTACTACAAGTGGAGTGATACAAGCAGCCTACTTTTTTAACAAACCTGTTATTGTAACCAATGTTGGCGGATTAAGTGAAGCTGTGGTACATGGTAAAACAGGGTATGTAGTAGAAGCCGATAATGAGCAGGCATTGTGTCAGCAAATAATAGATTTTTTTGAAAATGAGCGGTCTATTGATTATAAGAAGTATATTGATGAAGAAAGATATAAATACTCGTGGGAACGAGTAGTTGACATGATTCAGGAGATGTGGGATAGTTACGAGTCGAAATAAACACACTTAAGATATAAAAGGAGATTAGTGAAATATGAGAAAAATACCTGTTGCACAACCTAACTTTATTGGAAACGAGAGAGAATATGTAATTGACTGTATGGATACAACATGGATATCATCAGCGGGAAAATATGTAAATCAATTTGAAGAATCATTTGCAAAGTTTTGTGAGACAAAATATGCGGCCTCTTGTTGTAATGGAACTGTTGCACTTCATTTACCGTTGTTAGCATGGGACATCAAGGAGGGGGATGAAGTGATTATTCCTGCATTAACTTATATTGCAACATGTAATGCGGTAAAGTATGTCAATGCAACTCCCGTATTTGTGGATGTAGATCCTGAAACATGGAATATTGATCCAAAGAAAATTGAAGAAAAAATAACAGAAAAAACCAAGGCAATTATTGTGGTTCACTTATTTGGTAATCCCGTAGATATGGATCCTATTATGGATATTGCCCGAAAACATAATTTATATGTTATTGAAGATGCTGCAGAAGCACATGGTGCTATATATAAAGGTAAAAAAGTGGGTAGTATTGGCGATGTAGGTACGTTTAGTTTCTTTGGAAATAAAATAATTACTACTGGTGAAGGTGGTATGGTAGTTACAAACGATAATAAGTTAAATGAAAAAATGCGACTGCTGAAAGGACAAGGTGTTGATCCGCAAAAGAGATATTGGCATACCGTTGTGGGATATAATTATAGAATGACAAATATCGAGGCGGCAATTGGTTTGGCACAACTTGAAAAAATTGAAACGCATATTGGCCTGCGTAGAGAAATAATGAAAAAGTATGAACAATATTTGCAGCCGATTAAGGAGTATATTTCTTTTCAAAAAATTACAGAAGAAAGTGAGTCAATATATTGGATGGTTAGTATATCGTTCAATGATAATGTTGCCTTGGAAAGAGATCTTATAATGCAAAAAATGCAGGAGGCAGGAATAGAAACCAGACCGGTATTTTATGTAATAAATGAAATGCCGCCTTATAAAAGTGATGAAAAATTCGAGTGTGCATCCAAAATTGCAGAGAATAGTATAAATGTGCCTACATATGGAACATTATCAGACGAAGATATTAAATATGTATGCGACACTTTGATAGAAATTGTAAAGAATGCATAGTCAGAAGGTAATGCGATGAAATGGTTTTATTTACCTATATGGGTGTTTTTTTCGTTTTGTATATTCTATAAAATGACTATTGTAAGGTACAAAAAGGTACAATGCGATTATTTTAATAAATGTTATACTGGTAGAATCAAGGGTGTTCTTGCGCTGATTATTTTACTGGATCATATTGCTGCGTTAATCCCTGTGCAAGGCGATATAGTTTTTGATTTCTTTCATGCGATAGGTTTTTTGGCAGTTGCAATGTTCTTTTTTTTCTCGGGATATAGTGTTGAAAAACAGAAGATAGAGAGAGATGACTATTTAAATAAGAAATTTATTTTAAAAAAAATTGTTTCAATTATCATACCTTTATATCTTGTTAATATGTTATATGTTTTGGGCGAAATATTGGTAAAACCCTGGAATATAGATTTGTCAAATTGGCGTAAGGTTTTGGCGTATATATTTGATATTACAGGTCATTTTGTAATTAATGTACCAACTTGGTATGTGCGTTCGCTATTTCTTCTTTTGGTTGTATATTGGACTATTCATAAAATAATCAAAAAGCAAAATTATGTGAATGTTGCAATGTTTATAGTAATACTAATAATTACATTGTATAAAGCATTGAGTTGGGAAAATGGTACCGGGCAAGAATGGGGAATGCTTTTCTGTTTTTTAATCGGAAATATTTGGGCGCAAAATGAAGAACGAATTTTAAGTTTAATTAATAAAAAATATTTTATTACGTTGATAGTCAGTGGCATAAGTACAATCTGTTTTTGTGGGTTGTTTTTATTCAATTATGATAATTTATTTGGGAAACTTTTTATGAGGAACCTTGGTACCGGCAGTTTTGTAGTATTACTGACATTGTTGTTGATGACTATTAGAATAGAAAATAAGTTCTGTGATTTATTAGGAAAAATATCGTTGGAGATATACCTTATGCATTCTTTAGTTATTGGATTTGCTATAAAATTTTTAGAGGTGGAATGGATTAAAGTATATGGTGTTTTAATAGCAAGCATTTTAGTGGCGTATATTATTCATATAATATTATCTAGGCTAGTAAAATTTATATATAGTTATATTTAGAGTATTGAGATATTAAACTTGAGTTTTGTTTGTAAATACAGTATTATATTATTAATTCAGTGATAAGAAAGGACTATTATAATGAAAACAGCGTTAATTACAGGTATAAATGGACAGGATGGTTCATATTTAGCAGAATTTTTATTGGAGAAGGGATATGAAGTACATGGTATTGTGCGTCGTTCTTCTATTTCTAACACAGCAAAGATTGATCATTTGATTGCAAAGAATGCAATTACATTACATGAAGGTGATATGACAGATTCCTCATCTTTGGTTCGTATCATTAAGATGATTCAGCCGGATGAAATCTATAACTTGGCAGCACAGTCTCATGTTCAGGTATCTTTTGATGCACCTGAATATTCAGGTGACGTAGATGCGATTGGTGTACTTCGTGTATTGGAAGCAATCAGAATTCTCGGACTTGAAAAGAAGACGAAATTCTATCAGGCATCAACTTCAGAATTATATGGTAAGGTAGAAGAAGTTCCTCAGAGTGAAACAACTCCGTTTCACCCTTACAGTCCTTATGCTGTTGCAAAGCAGTACGGTTTCTGGATTACCAAAGAATATCGTGAAGCATATGGTATGTTTGCTGTAAATGGTATTCTTTTTAACCATGAATCTGAAAGACGTGGAGAAACATTCGTTACACGTAAGATTACTTTGGCAGCAGGTCGTATTGCAGAAGGTTTACAGGACCACTTGGAACTTGGTAATATGGATTCTCTCCGCGACTGGGGATATGCTAAGGATTACGTAGAATGTATGTGGATGATTCTTCAGCATGATACACCGGAAGATTTCGTTATTGCTACCGGCGAACAGCATACTGTTAGGGACTTCACAGAAAAAGCATTTAAGGCAAACGGTATTGATATCAGATGGGAAGGTACCGGCATTGATGAGAAGGGATATGACGCAGCAACAGGTAAAATGTTGGTGTGTGTAAATCCGAAATGGTATAGACCTACTGACGTAGACAATCTTTGGGGGGATCCGACTAAGGCGAAGACTGTTTTGGGTTGGAATCCACAGAAGACTTCTTATGAAGAGTTAGTTGAAATTATGGCAAAGCATGATAGGGCACTTGCTAAGAGAGAAGCGACTTTGAAAGAAGCGACAGAATAGTTTGGTAAACAAGGAGATAACGTCATGATGGAGAAAGACGCGAAGATATATGTAGCAGGACATAGAGGAATGGTTGGTTCTGCGATTGTGCGTGCTTTAGAGAAGGCAGGTTATCATAATATTATTACCAAAACACATAAAGAACTCGACTTATGTAGACAGGAAGCGGTAGAGAAATTTTTTGAAGAAGAACAACCGGTCTATGTTTTTCTTGCGGCTGCTAAAGTGGGTGGTATTATTGCTAATTCAGAGTCTTTGGCAGATTTCATGTATGAGAATATGATACTTGAGATGAATGTAATTCATTCGGCGTGGCAACATAAGTGCAAGAAACTTCTTTTTCTTGGATCATCTTGCATTTATCCGCGTATGGCACCTCAACCTATGCCGGAAAGTTGCCTGTTGACTTCTGAATTGGAGAAAACCAATGAGGCGTATGCGTTGGCAAAAATTTCTGGTTTGAAATATTGTGAATATTTAAATAAGCAATATGGAACGGATTATATTTCTGCTATGCCTACGAATCTCTATGGTCCCAATGATAATTATCATCCAACACATAGTCATGTACTGCCGGCGTTAATTCGTAGATTTCACGAGGCGAAAGAAAATGGATTAGATGAAGTAATATGTTGGGGAACAGGTACTCCATATCGAGAGTTTTTATTTGTGGATGACTTGGCTGATGCCTGTATTTTTTTAATGAATAACTATTCTGGAAACGAAACTGTTAATGTGGGTACAGGTAAAGAATTGACGATTAGAGAATTGACGGGAATTGTTGCTAAGGTAATTGGATATAATGGAAAGATAAAATGGGATACATCTAAACCGGATGGAACGCCACGTAAATTATTAGATGTTTCTAAATTGAATGGTTTGGGCTGGAAGTATAAGGTTGAGTTAGAGGATGGAATTCGCCTATCCTATGAGGACTTTTTAAATAATCCGATGCGAGCAGAAAGATAAACTATTGGAAAAGGAATTCTTAATAGAATTCCTTTTGTCATAAAGAGGTAAGGTATATAATGAAAAAGGGATTGATTATTGGCGCGGCAGGATTCGTTGGCAATTATTTGATTAATGAGATTTATGCAAATGGAATTGAAGCCTATGCAACTAAATTACCTCATGAAAAATTGGAAAATGATCATGCAATAATATATGATTTGGACATTATGGATAGGGATGCTGTTGCGGCATTGTTGTTTGAAGTACGTCCGGATTATATATTTCATTTAGCAGCCCAAAGTTCGGTTGGATATGCATGGAAGAATCCTTATTTAACTGTAGATGTAAATATTAAGGGTAGTTTAAATGTTTTGGATGCAATTAGGGAGTTGTTTTACAAACCCCGCGTATTATTGATTGGTTCGGGAGAGGAGTATGGACATATAAAAAGTGATGAGACTCCGATTACAGAGAATAATCATATAAGACCGGGCAACATTTATGCTGCCACTAAAGCGTGTCAAAATATGATTGGTAATATTTATGCTCAAGCATATGATATGGAATTAATGATGATAAGAGCATTTAATCATATCGGTCCGGGGCAAGCACCAACTTTTGTTGTATCTGATTTTTGTAAGCAAGTAGCAGAGATTGAGAAAGGATTGCGTGAACCTGTGATGATGGTTGGTAATCTTGACGCGCGTAGAGATTTTACAGATGTAAGAGATGTAGTAAAGGCATATGTGAAATTGATTGAGTTGGGCATTTCGGGAGAGACTTACAATGTTGGAAGTGGTAATGCGAAGGTGATTCGACAGATTCTGGATATTATTGTATCTATGTCGAAGTCAAATATTAAAGTCCAGATTGATTCAAATAAGATTCGACCGGTTGATGTTCCTATTATTGAAGCAGATATAACAAAAATTCATGAATTGACAGGGTGGAAACCAGAGATTTCCATTGAGCAAACAATTAAAGAAACTTTGGATTATTGGAGAGAACATATATAGGAGGCATGAGGATGATAAAAGAAGAGGGTTTATTTTTAGATAAAGAAACAACAAAATCGAACAGATGTATTCATACCCCGAGTAATTTTGCAAAGCAAAATCTTCTATATGTGCAAGAAGTAGGACATCTTCACAGTTTGAAACCGCATAAATGTATTCGCGAGAAATTAGATTCTTACTTGTTTATAGTTGTTTTAGAAGGAAAAGGAAGTTTAGATATTAAAGAAGTTCATTATGATTTGTCACAAGGAGATTGTGCGTTGATTAATTGTATGGAGCATTATGAGCATATTAGTGATGAGAAGAATGGATGGAAACTTGCGTGGGTACATTTTAACGGGAATATGGCTAAGGGATATTATGAGTTATTCAAGAAACACCATGCGAAAAATGTATTTCATGTTGAAGACGTTAGTTGTTGGCGTGATATATTAAATGAATTATTGGAAAAACAACAAGACAGAAATATATATGCCGAACTGGTTTCGGGAGAATTATTATTAAAACTTTTAAATTGTATTATTTTAAATGTTTTGGATACAAAAGCACTAGAGGTAGGTAAGACAAAAGATATTGCGAGTCAGATACGCGAATTTCTAAATAAAAAGTATGTTGATGAAAATATTTTGCAACAGTTAGAAACTGAGCAGAATATTGAAATTAATAATTTGAATGAATTATTCGTTTCGCAATATGGCATCTTAATAGAAGAGTATGTAGACAATAGACGATTTAATGCTGCAAAAGAATTGCTTCGTTTCAGTATTAAGCCTGTGGATGTCATTGCAACGGAATCCGGAATCGGGGATGTGATTACACTGCAGAAGATGTTCAATGAAAAAGAAGGAATGACTGCTGAAGAATACAGAGCAAAATGGGCAGCGTGGATTCGATAAGTATACATTTGGAGGAGAAAAATGAATATTATTTTACTTTCCGGCGGAAGCGGTAAACGCCTCTGGCCTTTGTCAAACGATATTAGAAGTAAACAGTTTATTAAATTGTTTAGGGATGAAAACGGCGAATATGAGTCAATGGTACAGAGAGTATATCGCCAGATTACTACCGTGGATGGCGATGCAACGGTAACCATAGCAACCAGTAAGTCACAGGTAAGTGCGATTCGCAACCAGCTTGGAGATAAGGTGTCCGTATGTATCGAACCTTGCAGAAGAGATACTTTCCCTGCAATTGCTTTGGCTGCAGCATTTCTTCATGATGAGAAGGGCGTGGATTCGGATGAAACGGTAGCGGTTTGTCCCGTAGATCCTTATGTCAGCAATGCATATTATGAGGCAGTTAAGAAACTTGGAGCCCTGGTGGATGAGAAGAAGGCAAATATTACGTTAATGGGTATTGAACCTACTTATCCCAGTGAAAAATATGGCTATATTATTCCGGAAGCAGCAGATAACGTAAGTGTTGTAAAGGAATTTAAAGAAAAACCGGATACAGAGACCGCGAAAAAATATATTGAGCAGGGCGCATTGTGGAATGCAGGCGTATTTGCTTTTAAATTAGGCTATCTTATGGATAAGGCTCATAGTATGATTGAGTTTACGGATTATCGTGATTTGTATGAAAAATATGATACCTTAGAGAAAATCAGTTTTGACTATGCAGTTGTGGAAAAGGAACCCAGCATCCAGGTAATGCGTTTTGCAGGTGATTGGAAAGACGTGGGAACATGGAATATGATGGCAGAGGTTATGGCTGATGTTGCCAAAGGTAATGTAACCATGGATGACACCTGCGTAAATACCAATGTGGTCAATGAATTGGATATTCCCATTCTTTGTATGGGTTGTAAGGATATGGTAATCGCGGCAAGTTGCGATGGTATTCTTGTTTCTGATAAGGAACAGAGTGGCTATATGAAGCCCTATGTTGAAAAAATCAGTGAAGATGTCAGATATGCTGAAAAGTCATGGGGAACGTACACGGTTATAGATGCTCAGCCGGAAGCGTTGACCATTAAGGTTACACTTCGTGCAGGGAACCGTATGAAATATCACAGCCATGAATATCGTGATGAAGTTTGGACAGTACTAAACGGTAGCGGCAGAACGGTTGTGGACGGTATGGAACAGGTGTTACGACCTGGAGATGTGGTAACGATTGCAGCCGGATGTAAGCACACTTTGATTGCAGATACTGATATGAGTGTCATTGAAGTCCAGGTTGGTAAAGATATCAATCAGGCCGATAAAACCGTACATACATTGAGTTAAAAATGACAGAGGTGCATAGCGGATGGAACCAATGCTGTTAAAGCCGGAAGGAAAAGACTACTTGTGGGGCGGTACACGTCTTAATACAGAGTATAATAAACAAATAAATATGGAACCTTTGGCAGAGACATGGGAGTGTTCGGTACATCCGGATGGACCGAGTCTTGTTATAAACGGTGAGTTTGCTGGAGAGACTTTGGATAACGTGCTGAGTAAACATCCGGAGTATATGGGGACGAAAGTAGATCCTGTGAATGGATTTCCGATATTAGTGAAGTTTATTGATGCTGAGAAGGATTTGTCTGTTCAAGTACATCCGGATGACGAATATGCACGTAAATATGAGAACCAGAATGGTAAGACAGAGATGTGGTACGTGATGGATGCCAAGCCGGGAGCGAGTCTTGTGTATGGATTTGCGCATAAGGTAACACCGGAGCAGTTGAATAAATCCATAGAAGAAGGAACTCTGTCAAAGCATCTGCAGAAAATTCCTGTTAATAAAGGTGATGTGTTTTTTATGCCTGCAGGGATAGTGCATGCCATCGGAGCAGGAGTGCTGATTGCAGAAATCCAGGAGAATTCCAACGTAACATACAGAGTATATGATTATAATCGCGTGGACAAGAACGGAAAGAAACGTGAGTTGCACTTTGAACAGGCTGTGCAGGTAATGAATATGAATGCACAGGATACAGTAAGACAGAATGCGAGAATGGTTCGTTATTATCCTGGGTGTTCCCGAGAGTTATTGTGCCGCTGTAAATATTTCGACACGGAGCGAATACAGGTGACAAAGGGATTTTCTTTTTCTGTGCTGGAATCTTCATTTCAGGTATTGTTATGCTTGGAGGGAAGTGGTAAAATTAGATATAATAGTAATATTGAGGATGATATTGTTATTTCGAGAGGAGATTGTATATTCTTTCCTGCGGGATTGGGGAGATGCCATATGGTAGGAGAAGCAATCTTGTTGAAGGTTAGATGTTAAAGAAAGATAAATAAATAATTATATTGTACGATTGGAGAAAGAAATGAAAATAGCAGTAGCAGGAACAGGGTACGTAGGATTATCTAATGCAATTTTATTGGCGCAAAATCACGAAGTTTATGCAGTGGATGTTGTTCGCGAAAAAGTTGATATGATCAATTGCAAGAAATCACCGATTATTGATAAAGAAATAGAAGATTATTTAGTTAATAAAGAACTGAATCTTACAGCAACCATTGATGGTGTGAGTGCTTACTCAAGAGCTGAATATGTGATTATTTCTACACCAACCAATTATGATGAGGAAATTGATTATTTTGATACATCTTCAGTAGAGAATGTAATTGAAACTGTACTCAGTTGTAATCCGAATGCGATTATGGTAATCAAATCTACTATACCGGTAGGATACACAGAGTCAGTGCGTAAGAAATATGATACGGATAATATTATTTTTAGTCCGGAATTTTTGCGCGAAGGCAGAGCATTGTATGATAATCTATATCCTTCACGAATTATTGTTGGGATTCCGGAAGGAAATGACGATATTGCTGAAAAAGCTAAAGTGTTTGCTAGACTATTGCAAGAGGGCGCAATTAAGAAAGATATTGATATTTTGTTTACCGGTCTAACAGAGGCAGAGGCGGTAAAGTTGTTTGCAAATAGTTATTTGGCAATGCGTGTTGCTTTTTTTAATGAATTGGATACTTATGCGGAGATTAAAGGGCTGAATACACATGATATTATTAAAGGAATAGGATTGGATCCTCGTATTGGCCTTCATTATAATAATCCATCTTTTGGATATGGCGGTTATTGCCTGCCGAAAGATACGAAACAGTTGAAAGCGAATTATAAAGATGTTCCGGAGAATATAGTGGATGCCATTATAGAATCTAACAGAACACGCAAGGATTATATAGCTAATAGGGTTATGGAGAAAGCACGCGAAATTAAAGGGTGCGATGAGTATGTGATTGGTGTATATCGATTGACTATGAAAGCTAATTCAGATAATTTCCGTAAAAGTGCTATTTTAGGTGTTATGAAGCGGTTTGAAGCACTTAATAAAGAAGTTATTATATATGAGCCCGAGTTAAAGGAAGATGTTTTATATGGTCATCAGGTAGTTCGGAATCTTGAGGAGTTTAAACAGAAAGCGACGGTTATTGTTGCTAATCGGTTAGAAGATGATTTGCAAGATGTCGCAGAAAAGATATATACGCGAGATATTTTTGTAAGGGACTAGTTGTGAGAAGAGATGGCGGTCAACCGATGGTTGGCCGCTTTTAAGTTTAATAGTCAACATTAATTAAAGATAAATTGTAAATAAGTTTCTGCAGAATAGAACTTATAGAATTTGTAAGTGTTTTGCTAATAATAAATGTGATAAGGAATTTATTATTTCTTCGGGTGATATAAATAAATTAGATTTGTCAGATTCAAAAGAATATATTATAATATTATAAGTTGAAGTATATTCAATAAATAAATGAAGGCAGAGCAGATATTATGCTAAAACAATTACTTTACTATATTGTCGAGTTGATTGCTCGCATACATACTAAGATTTTATCCGTCAATGACACGTTTGAATACAATTTTACGGATAAACAATTACATTTTATTGTAATCGGAATTTTGGGGATGGCTTTGATTTTTACAATATATCCGATTTTTAAATGGCTGGCAAAACAAGATCATGTGATGGTGATTGCCTGGTTCTATGTTTTTACGGTGATTATTGTCATTACTTTTGCAATTGAAATCGGGCAGAAGGTAACGGGAACCGGAGCGATGGAATTTGCTGATATTGTATTCGGTATCGTCGGTTTTATTGTAATGTTTTTGATTTTTGCGATGATACGTATGATATACAAAGGAATACGGCAAACGATACGTGACAGAAAGCAGGAAAAAGAATCGTTGGAAAAAGAGGAATAAATATTGAAATGTGCATCTTACAACGGTAGGATGCACATTTTTATTGCCATTCCGCATTAAATTGATTATAATAAACATAGTGTGTTTGGGATAAGCACCAAATGGAGGATGAAATGTTAAATAATAAATCAATTCTTATTACAGGCGGTACCGGAAGTTTTGGTAAGGCATTTACAAAATATGTTTTGACCAATTACAATCCGAAGAAGATTATTATATATTCACGTGATGAATTTAAGCAGTTTATGATGCAGAACGAATTCAAGGAGTATAAGGACAAGTTACGTTTCTTCATCGGAGATGTACGTGACAAAGAGCGTTTGATGCTGGCTTTTAAAGGCGTGGATTACGTGATTCATGCTGCAGCAATGAAGCAGGTTCCTGCTTGTGAATATAACCCTTCGGAAGCAATCAAGACCAATATTCACGGTGCCCAGAATATTATTGATGCGGCGTTGGAACGCGGCGTGAAGAAGGTAGTTGCATTATCTACGGATAAGGCGGTAAATCCCGTCAATCTTTACGGCGGCACCAAACTGGTTTCCGATAAACTTTTTATCGCAGCCAATGCATATGCCGGTTCCAAAGATATTAATTTCTCTGTTGTAAGATATGGTAATGTAGCAGGAAGCCGCGGTTCCGTAATCCCGTTCTTCCACAATATTATCAAAAACGGAGGAACCGAATTGCCGATTACCGATTACAGAATGACAAGATTCTGGATCAGCCTGCAGCAGGGTGTGGAATTGGTAATCAAAGCGTTGGAAGAAGCCAAGGGCGGAGAGACTTTTATCTCGAAGATTCCTTCTTTCAAAATTACCGATCTGGCACAGGCTATGTTGCCCGGATGTAATATGCCGGAAGTGGGAATCCGTGAAGGCGAGAAATTACATGAAATCATGGTAACGGTGGAAGATTCCATGAATACCTATGAGTACGACAAGCATTTCATTATTTATCCCCAGATGGTGTGGGATGAGCAGAAGCGTGCGGTGCCTACCGGCAAACGTGTAGCGGAAGGTTTTTCCTATAGTTCCGATAACAATACGGTATGGTTGACCGTAGAGGAAATTAAGGAATTGTTGAAAACGGTAGATTTGGAGAAATAAAGAGAAGTATATGGAAAGGGAGAACATGGAGTTCTCCCTTTTTTCGGCAGATTTACCAATTGCTTTTTATTCATCTTTTAGATACAATGCGTATACAAAGCATATTTTCTTTTTGGTGGAAGTGTTGCGTACAAGCGATGCGTTCATACAAATCATGGCAGTATTGCCGTCTGATCTTTGTTCATAAAGAGTTTTTGAAAATCCATGCTTTTAATTTCACAGTAACAATATAAGCAGGGATTGCGAAAAGACCCTGCGGAATAAGGAGGGTGTATGGAGTACACGAAGTATTTTAGCACTACACAAGAGGAAACGGTTGATATGCAAACAACAGTTGACGAAAGAATGGTATCGGTGCGGCGTAATTACAAGGACACGGTTTTTCGTATGCTGTTTCAAGAGAAAGCGGCGTTGTTAAGTTTGTATAACGCGGTAAACGGAACGTGTTTTACCAATGTGGATGATTTAGAAATTACAACGCTTGAAAACGCAGTTTATATGGGGATGAAAAATGATATTTCCTGCGTATTTGCCTTTGAACTAAGTATTTATGAACATCAGTCAACCGTGAATCCGAATATGCCGCTTCGGGATTTATTTTATGTGGCGCAGCAATTACAGAAACTTGTGACTGAGAAGAATTTGTACAGCAGTAGAAGAGTGCATATTCCGACGCCAAGATTTGTTGTGTTTTATAACGGAAGCAGGGCAATGCAGGAACGGCTGGAGTATCGGTTATCGGATTTGTTTCAGAAGCAGGTGGAAAAGCCGGAATTGGAACTGATTGTAACGGTTTATAATATTAATCCGGGAATGAATGAAGCATTGCTTGACGGATGCCGATTGTTGAAAGAATATATGCTGTTCGCCACAAGGATAAGGGAGAAACGGAAAACGATGGACTTGGAAAAGGCGATAAATGAAGTAGTGGATGAATGTATCAAAGAAGGAATTCTAGCGGATTTTTTAACAAAACACCGTGCGGAGGTCGTGGCGATGAGTATATTTGAATATGATGCGGAAAAACATATTAGAATGGAAAAGGAAGAAAGTTACGAAGACGGATTGGAAGTCGGACGTGAAGAAGGACGACGAGAAGGAAAAGCAGAAGGAAAAGCAGAGGGAAAAGCAGAAGCAATCCTATTCATACTAAGCCAAAAAAGTGGTTTGACAGAAGAAGTACGGGAAAAAATTCAAACTGAAAGGGATAATGCGATCTTGGACAGATGGCTGAATTTGGCAATTGCTGTGGAGAATGTTGCAACCTTTGAATCAGAAATGTAATTTGACAATATTTTTTCGTTTAAATATAGTTTGAAGAAAAATATTATTTATGGTAGTATAAAATCGACTCGTTATAGGGAATTTAGAGAATAATAGAGGATTCCGATATGAAAGTTTTAGTAACAGGTGTCAAAGGCCAGTTAGGATATGATGTAGTAAATGAATTAAAGAAACGCAATCACGAGCCTGTTGGTGTGGATATTGACGAAATGGATATTACAGACCAAACTGCGGTAGACCGCGTAATCAAGGAGATTGCGCCCGAAGCAGTGATTCACTGTGCGGCATGGACAGCAGTGGATGCGGCGGAGGATGAAGAGAAGCAGGAACTGGTTCGTAAGGTAAATGCACTGGGAACCGGCTACATTGCCACCGTATGTAAAGAACTGGATATTCCCATGATGTATATTTCTACGGACTATGTTTTTAACGGACAGGGCGAAGCACCTTGGAAACCGGATTGCAAGGACTATGCGCCTTTGAGTGTGTACGGACAGACCAAGTTAGATGGTGAATTGGCGGTATCCGACCTTTTGTCTAAGTTTTTTATCGTGCGCATTGCGTGGGTATTCGGTAAGAACGGCAAGAATTTTATCAGGACAATGTTAAATGTGGGTAAAACCAGGGATAAACTGACGGTGGTGTGTGACCAAATCGGTACACCGACCTATACCTATGATTTGGCACGTCTGCTTGTAGATATGATTGAGACGGACAAATACGGTTATTATCATGCCACCAATGAAGGCGGCTATATCAGTTGGTATGATTTTGCGGTGGAAATTTTTAAGCAGGCATATGAACTGGGCTACGAAGAATACAGCCCCGAGCGTCTGACGGTTGCGCCGGTTACAACGGCGGAATACGGTATTTCCAAAGCGGTAAGACCTTTTAACAGCCGTCTGGATAAGAGCAAACTTGCGGAGAACGGGTTTGAACCGCTTCCTACCTGGCAGGATGCGTTAGGCAGATATCTGAAAGAGATTGAAATTTAAAATATGGTTTTGAAGTGCACTTCGAATGACTGAATAGCAAACAGTTGTTTCGAGGTGCATTTTTGATTTCGAAGAATAGAAGACCATAGTTTTTGAAATACTAATAAAAAAGTACTCCGGGAGGAAAACTATGGAAACGAAATCAGGACAGCAGATCTATCAGGAATATGTGGAACAGGTAACGCCCAAAGCCAATTTGGGTGCGCGTATGCTTAAGGCCTTTCTGGTAGGCGGTTTGATTTGTACGATTGGTCAGGCGATTACGGAACTTTTGCAGAGTGTGGCAGCATTGGAGAAGGAAGATGCATCTGCATATTGTACCCTGATTCTGATATTAACCAGTGTGATACTGACCGGTTTCGGTATTTATCGTAAAATTGTTACATTTGCTGGAGCCGGTGCATTGGTGCCCATTACGGGATTTGCCAATTCCGTGGCATCTACGGCAATTGAATATAAATTCGAGGGACAGGTATTCGGTATCGGATGCAAGATTTTTACCATTGCGGGACCGGTAATTCTGTATGGGATACTGTCCAGTTGGATATTAGGATTCATTTACTGGCTTATGGGGTTAATTGGAATGTAGATGAACGTTGACAGGTTCTTTTTTTGAAATTACAATATTGTTGTAATGAGAGAAAAGAGGAGATGCAATTATGAGATACTTGATCGCGTCAGACATACATGGGTCTTTGAAACACGCTGAGAGCCTTTTTAAGGCCTTTGAACAGGAGAAGGCGAATAAAATACTGCTGTTGGGTGATTTGCTTTACCATGGCCCCAGAAACGATTTGCCGGAAGGGTATGAACCCAAGGCGGTGATTGAACTTTTAAACCGCTATAAAGAATTTATTCTTTGTGTGCGCGGAAACTGTGATACGGAAGTGGACCAGATGGTTCTTGATTTTCCGATTATGGCCGACTACGCTATTTTTACGCAAGACAAGGTGGTGGTATATGCGACCCACGGGCATGTCTTTGGTGAGAATCATCCGCCGAAACTTTGCGGAAGTGAAGTTTTATTATGCGGACATACCCATGTGCCGAAATGTGAGTCAAAAGATGGATTTGTTTATATGAATCCGGGTTCGGTATCCATTCCCAAGGAAAACAGTTGGCATGGTTATATGATATGGGAAGGTACTTCTTTTATCTGGAAAGACATGGCAGGAACCGTGCAAATGGAATATGAAACAGCGAAGTAATCTTGATAAGCGCAATTCTTTCGATGGAATTGCGCTTTTTTGATTGCAGAAACCTTATTGTGAAAAATACACGAAGGAATGCAAAAAATGATGTTAAAAATGCACAACGGATTTGGTTGTTTTTACTAAAATAATTGACATTACATTTGTATGCGAATATGCTGATACTATGAAAAAAACATTATTTTTTTATCCCGTAATTTTCATATGTGTCGCGTTGCTTTGCTTTCTTTTTTTGTTGGCAGCCGCGTTAGTACCGCAGGAGGCCGTTCGCGAGAATGCGATAAAAAGTGCAGAATATTTCTATGAGAATGCACTCTTTGAAAATGCAGTGGGTAATTTGGAAAATTTTAAAACAGATAATTATGCGGATTGTATTTCCACGGGGATAGCATGGCACCTCGGAGAAGGTGACAGAATTCCGGCCGTGATTTGGGCCGACTACAATCGCCGCTCGGATGAAAATGTGAATGCGTCCTTTTATCGGGAGATGCAGGGAGAGGAAATTGCCACGGAGAACTATTCCAGATATTGGCATGGGTCTGCCGGAGTCATTCGGCTCTTGCTTGTGTTTGCTGATATTGAGACGATTCGTTACGTGATTGCCACGGTAGGGGTGCTTTTGAATATGGCGTTTGTGATGACGCTGATGCGCAGAAAACAGTTTGCGTTGGGCGTTACCTACAGCATTGCATTTCTTTTGTGCAACGGATTCTTTGCGCTGATTTGTATGGAATATGTTTTTATCTTTCTGTTGGTTCCGCTGGCATCCATGTTTTTGCTTATGAATAAAAATATGGTAAAAGAATCAAATGCGCAGGCGGCGTTTCTTGTAATTGGTATGTTGACGGCCTTTTTTGATTTTTTAACCACGGAAACATTGACCTTTACGGTGCCGTTCGTAATTTATTTTATCGTTGTACGCGGGCAAACAAGACAAAATGCACAGAAGAAGTTACAACGCAGAAGCGATTGGTGCTTCCTGTTAAAAAGCGGGGGATGCTGGTGCGCGGGGTATGCGGGAATGTTTTTGACTCAATGGGGATTGTCAGCCCTGGTTCTCGGAAGGGATGCGTTTTGCGCTTCGGCGGATATGGCGTTGGAACGAATCAGCGGTGATGTAAGCCTTACTTTGGTTTCGACGGGCGAAAAAGCAGACTTGGGAGAACGTCTGCAGGGGATTTTTCAGAGAAATTTAGGATGCCTGTATTGGAGTCCGCAGGATGTAAAAGCGGGTACCGTAGCGCTGGTTACACTGGCTGTAATCGTGGTTGTATCTGCGTTTTGGTATATGGCACGAAAAGAGAAGTGTGCATATGATAAGGTTGTTCTTTTGGCGGTAGTGGCACTGGTTCCTTACGTAAGGTTTCTCGTGTTGTCCAACCACAGTTTTATCCATTATTTTTTTACATACAGGGCACAACTGGTAACGGTGATGGTGCTTTTATATCTGGTATACGAAACGACGATTTTATCAAAGAAAAAGGGAAAACGATAGGAGGAGAATATGAAAGAAAGGATTGATTATCGCAAAAGATTCAAAGGTTTGCTTGCTGCGGCAATTTGTTTTGCCATGCTGTTTGGTTCCATGTTCCGTCCGGTTGAGGTACAGGCGGCATCGATGGAAGAGACACCGATTACCGGCGAGAATATTACGATTCTGGCTGGTGAGGGCGATATTATTACGTTTGAAAACGGCATATACGGAACGATAATAGTAGGAAATACCACAGTATTTCCGGATGAGAATAGTTATGATGCAATTATTAATTCCGGAGGAATGAGTGGCACGCAGTTTGCCACAGACTGTGCATATCCCGTCGGAGAAATTGACGGTTTGTATGTTGAAGGGAGTACGGTTTTTTATACATACGAGGAAATAAGTGATTTGATGGGGGATGGTTATTTAAGCCCCGGTTCCGTGGATTACAGCGATGCACAGTTTGCTTTTGTAACTTTACAGTGGATTGAAGGTTGTAAAGTGGATTATATGGGGTATGGTTACGATTCTGCAGTTTTTGTTGATTATGTATTTGCAGACGGAAACGGTACGGCCACATCGGCGTGGGACGGCGGTGAAACGGATATTGCCGACGGATTAATTGGCTGGACTACGGTAATGAATTCGGATGTGGTGGAATTTGAAATAGGCGCAAGTTTATTGGATCAAAGGGGTTTGCTTACATTGTATCCCGTGCGAGAGGTGGAAGAGGAGCCCGAGCCGGAACCCGAGCCGGAGCCCGAGCCTGAACCGGAGCCCGAGCCTGAACCTGAACCGGAGCCCGAGCCTGAACCTGAACCCGAGCCGGAGCCCGAACCGGAGCCGGAGCCCGAACCTGAGCCTGAACCCGAGCCTGAACCCGAGCCTGAACCCGAGCCTGAACCGGAACCCGAGCCTGAACCGGAACCGGAGCCCGAACCGACACCGGCTCCTTCCAAAAGCGAGGGAAAAGTAAGTATCAGCATGAATAATTATATATATGGCGGTAGTGCGTCAACACCTCAGATTACATCATCCACGAATGATGTATCAACGGCAAAGGTATTATATAAGGCTGCAGGAGCAAGTGACGCTACCTACAGTACACAGCGCCCTGCGTTACCGGGAAATTATACGATTAAAGTAGTTTTATCAGAGAGTGATACACATACACGTGCTGAGACAACAGCAGATTTCAGAGTCGGTTATTTGGCAACACCGACCCCGGCATATCATATGGACGGTAAAGAAGGTGACAACGGCTGGTACAAATCAGCAGTAGAAATTACACCGCCTGACGGATATGAAATGTCTGTGGGAAATCGTGATCATTTCAGTACGGAAGGTTATACGGTTACGGAAGAAACAACCAATCTTCGTATTTATTTGAGAAAAATCGCTACCGGAGAAATGACGGATATGATTTCCATTGCTAATATCCGAGTAGATGCGAAAGCACCTGAATTGACGCAGTTACAGGATGGCGAAACCTATTATGAAGATGTCATTACGGTGGATATTGATGAAAAGCATCTCAAAACCGCTACCGTAAACGGAGAGAAGATGGAAGTGACTGCCGACGAATCGGGAATGCTCAGTTTTGCGGTAGAAACGGGAATGAGAAGATTGTCATACGTAATTGTATTAAAAGATGAAGCCGGTAATGAGACCCAAGTGTCTATGATTTTGGGACCGGCATGGTTAAAAGACGGTATCGTGGGAAAAGGTACTTATTATTTAGAGACCGGAGAGGAGTATCATTTCCCTTCAGGCTCCGATTGGAGTAAGTCGGGAGATAATATGGTATATATCGGCGGTTCGAGTTTTTATGCGAATACGGAAGGTGAAGTAACCTTTCGTGAGGAATAGGAGGGAATGACGGATGACCGGAAAGAAAAAAATAATCATCGGCGGAAGTGCTGCGGCAGTTGCGATTGCAGCCATTGTCATTGCCTTGGTTATGTTTTTTAACAAAGAAGAGGCCTACAGAGTGATTAAGGTACTCGAAATTAACGGAACTGCATCGGTGGAGCGTGAAAATGTGGGGGATGTTCAGGCATATGCCGGAATGACGCTGCAGAGCGGAGATAAAATCAGTGTGGCTTCCAACAGTACAATGGTGCTTCAGATGGACGAAGACAAGTATGCTTATGTAGAGCAGAATTCTGTTTTAACAATGGTGGCCGAAGGTACCTCGCGTGACAGTAAAACCATGATTCAACTGGATAGAGGTGCCATTACCTGCCAAATTGAAAATAAACTCAGTGAAAGTTCTTCTTATGAGGTGCAGACACAGAACTCTGTTATGGCGGTACGCGGAACCGTATTCCGCGTGGGTATTTATGAACCGGAAAAACCGGAAGTGGCAGGAGAATCAGCGGTAGAGCCTATTGTGCAGTTATCGGTTTTGGACGGAGATGTATTGGTAACTCTTTTACATCCTGACGGAACCCGCGGGGAGGAGAGAATGGTATCCGCAGGGGGCAACGCCGCAATCGGCAATGACAGTACCAACAGTTTCTTCTTAAGCAGTGCGGACCTTGAAGAATTACCGCTGAACACCAATAACAGACAATTCCTTGAAGCAATACAGGATATTCTGGACAGAGGTGATACTTTATCTGTTACACAGGAAGAATTGGAACGCTTCATGGAAGAGTTGGAGGCCAATGCAACATACAATGTTTATTTTTATGCAAACGGTAAGTTGTTTGGTATCCAGACCGTAAAGGCAGGCGATGCCGCACAAAAACCGGGGCTTTCGCCGACTGCATCCGGTGCATGGAATCTGGACTTTACCAAACCTGTCACAGGAGATGTTGAAGTATACTGGATGGCGGAATAAAGTATATATTATAATAATTAGGGTTGTGCCAATATAAATATTGGCACAACTTTTTTGTTAAAAACAGAACAAATGTTTGATAAAAGTATTGCAAAACAGAACAAATGTTCGTATAATATATTTGTGATAAAAAGGATACAAGCAAGGTAAGAAGAATCGTGAAAATTTTTATCATTAGAGTGAAATTACGGGAGCGATAGATGTATACAATACGGACAGGAATGACAACGGAAGAGAAATTGGAGATTTTGGCGGATGCGGCCAAATATGATGTAGCATGCACATCAAGCGGAGTGGACCGGAAAGGAAAGAAGGGGATGTTGGGCAATTGCTCGGCAGCAGGCATTTGTCATACCTTTGCTTCCGACGGGCGATGTATTTCATTGTTAAAAATTCTGATGACTAATCATTGCATATACGATTGTAAGTATTGTATTAACCGCTGTTCCAATGACGTACCGAGAGCGGCTTTTACACCGGAAGAAATATGTGATTTGACGATTGAATTTTATAAAAGAAATTATATTGAAGGCTTATTTTTGAGTTCCGGAATTGTAAAGAGTCCCGGGCATACCATGGAACTGATGTGTCAGGTTTTATACAAATTACGTACCGAGTACAAATTTAACGGCTATATACATATTAAGGCGATTCCGGGAGTGCCGGATGAACTGATCGCCAAGGCCGGCTACCTTGCAGATCGTGTCAGCATCAATATGGAGTTTGCCGGAGAAGACAGTCTGAAGAAGTTTGCGCCCAATAAGAATTTTAAGACGATTATGAATCCCATGGAAAAGATTTCAGACACCATAGCCCTGCATCGGCTTGCATCCGGGAAAGATGCAAGGATGGAAAGAAGCACCGGAAACCGTTATCTGGAAAACAGTATTTTTAACGTAAAAAAATTGGAGGAGCGGGGCGTTGGGCGGAAAGAACTGCCTGTAAGCCTTTCAAACGGCAATTTAAGGCGTTCATTTGCACCGGCCGGGCAAAGTACCCAGATGATTATCGGGGCCGGAAATGAGACGGATTACGAACTTTTACAGACAACCCAGAAATTGTATCAGAATTATGATTTAAAAAGAGTCTTTTATTCTGCGTATGTACCCTTGAATGAGGATGCGTTATTGCCAGCCATCGGTACGCCTGTCCCTCTGCTTCGGGAGCATCGATTGTATCAGGCGGATTGGCTGTTACGTTATTACGGATTTCAAGCGGATGAGTTGCTGACGGAAGAGAAGCCGGATTTTAATGAACAACTGGACCCGAAATGTGATTGGGCACTGCGTCATTTGAATCTGTTTCCGATAGAGATTATGACGGCATCCTTTGAAATGCTTTTACGGGTGCCGGGAATCGGACCTACAAGCGCCAAACGTATCGTGCAGTCAAGGCGGTACGGAACTTTAAATTATGAGCAGTTAAAGAAAATGGGCGTTGTGCTAAAACGTGCGCATTATTTTATTACCAGCGGAGGAAGGATGATGTACAAAGTACCTATTGAGGAACAATACATTACCAAAGAACTGACAGTGGTGAACCGTAAGGAGAACTGGGAAATTGTGCACAGAAACCAATATCATCAGATGTCATTGTTTGATGATTGGGGAATAGGAGTAACCGGACAAAAAACGTCCTAAAAGCATATCTGCAAATGAGGGAGCAGTGAATGACTGTGGAAAGAGAGAGGAAGCAAGATGTATATATATACCTGTAATCCGGATTATGAGTCAATGCTGACTTGTATTTATGAGGCATGGGCAAGCGGTATGGGACATAGTAATGTAAAATTATGTGTGGAACCGGTAGAACAGTTTTGTTTGTTTGACGAATATATCCATGTTGATGCGGAGGAAGATAAGGCAGAAAGTGTCAGTCGGTCAATATGGCATAAAATATCACCGCAGGTGTATTGGGAGATTTCCTATGCTTTGTTATCTTTTGAAGAGGATGCTTTGGATATGGCGTACCGCGTACTGATCCTGGGATTTCATTTTGGCGCCCGGGTTTTGGATATGGTACAGTACCGGGAAGTAATAAGGTTTCGGGAGATTCGCAAACTGGTAAGTAGGGAAGTACATTCTTTTCGTGAATTTTTACGCTTTTATTGTGTAAACGAAACGGTGTATGTAGCACATTTTGAACCCCGTAGCAGGGTTTTAATGCCGGTGGCAAGTTATTTTACGGAGCGTATGCCTTCGGAGCATTGGATGATTATTGATGATGTCCATAGGGAAGCAATTGTGCATCCGAAGGATGCGGAATGTTATTTGAGAATATTATCCGAAGAAGAAGTGTTGGCATTGGCTGATACGGAACAGGAGGATGCTTATACAAGGCTTTGGAGAAATTATTTTCATACCATGGGGATTGCACAGAGAAAAAATCCAAATTGCCAGATGAATCATTTTCCGTTGTGGATGCGTAAGCATGTAACGGAGTTTCGGAATACGGACGAATAATCGGTAAGATTGGAGTCCGACGGCTGTGTGACAAGAATTGCAAACAATTTCTGCGGCCCGTTGTGAGCCGCAGAGAAAATGTGTTTATTCGTTTTCGGGAATGGTGTGAATCACCCGGTTTCTGCCGTGAGATTTGGCGTAATACAGTTTTTCATCGGCAGATTGTACGTTTTCGGATGTGGTCAGTCCGGCATCCAGTTCGCTGACACCGAAACTCATGGTAACTTTAATATCAAGGTCTTCAAAATGACATACGGAAGCCTCTATAGATTGTCTGCATTTTTCGGCAAATTCCGAAGCCTGCATCATATCTTTGCCGGGAAGCAACATAATAAATTCTTCACCGCCCCAACGGAATACACCGTCATCAATTCCTACAAGACTTAAATAGGTATTGGCTACATGTTTTAAAACCGCATCGCCGGCATTATGCCCCCAGGTGTCGTTGACACGCTTGAAGTGATCAATGTCGCAGATGATAATGGACGCTTTTTTATTTGCAAGAATCGGTACAATAAATTTTTCGTAATGACTGTAAAGTCCGCGGCGATTTTTTAGTCCGGTCAACTGGTCTTCAGTGGCTTCGCTGTACAAAAGATGTGATTCCAAAGTCCTTCCGCAGAATGCGGTAGCCAGTTTGATACGTTTTATATCCGCGTCCGTAAAAGGAGCGTCATTGCCGTCGTCGTCCAATTTGTTGATTGCCTGGTATGCACCGATTACCTTACCTTCCGAATTGGTTACCGGAACCGTAAGAATGGACTTGGTAACATAGCCGGAATTTTTATCAACGTCGCTGTTAAAGCGGGGATCGTTGTAAGGGTCATTGATGACCAGTAATTCATTGTTCATAATAGCGGCTCCGACAAGACCGGTGTTTTCCGGAATGGTGATTTTACTGATATCAAGAGCGGCCAAAGTCCAAATCTCGTGTTTTTTGGTATCCCAAAACCAAAAACTTGCACGGTCGGAGTTCACTAATGTTTTACCCAAATCTGTTAAAAGATTCAAAGTCGCAGACAACTCTTTTTCTTCAAAAAGACGCTCCATGTAGTAAAATATTTTTTCCAATAATTCATCGGATGATAGTGTTTTCTTGTTTGTATCCATAGTTTTCCCCCTTTTAATATACATAAAAATTCCGCTTATAAAGTTTATGTATTTTACACAGGAAAATTATAACATAAACAACTACATATGAAAAGAAAAAAGAATGACAGCAAGTAGGTTTTATGCTATGATTTTTAAGGGAAAATTCGTTTTGAAAAAGGAATAAGTGTGACGTGGATGATAAAATGTGACGCGTTTTTTTGGATAAGACATTGCGGAATAAGGGGAGAGATAAGCGATGAAGAAGCATATTATTTTGTCAATTGAAATGTTACTGATCGGAATCCTGACATTTTTGTTTTGCTACGGAGATGTTTTTTATTCATTGGATTCACTGTATAAGGATAAATTATATCAGCAACCGCGGGTTGTGGATCCTGCCATCAAAATAATCTCCATTGATGAGAAAACATTGGAGAAACTGGGACCTTTCGGGACCTGGCCCAGAAGTACCTATGCGGAAGTCCTGGATATTTTAGGTGAATATCCTGCAGTCATCGGTTTTGATATTATGCTCTTAGGAGAGATGGATAAAGAGGATGATGCCGTCTTTGCAGAGAAGTTAAAAGAATATGATAATGTGGTGCTTGCTTCGCACCTGATGTATGATACGAAAGTCTCGTTTGGGAATAACGGAGAAGTTGAAATTGACCATATGTATGTTTCGCAAGTGGAAGTTCCTTATACGGGCGAACTGACACCGATCGGCTATGCCAATACGTCACCGGATTCGGATGGAACCATACGGTCTTTTTTGCCGGTAACACAGGTGACGGATGAGAACGGTGCAGTAACCGAATATACATCTTTGTCCTATCAGATGTATCTGGAATATTGTGAACATATGAATCTGGAACCTGTAGTACCGAAGACGGATGAAAACGGAGTGCAATGGATTTATTATGCCGGCAAACCGTTTGAGTATGAAAGTATCTCATTGATTGATTTGCTGGAAGGAAAAATCGATGCCAGAGTATTTCAGGATTGCATTGTTTTGGTCGGTGCTTATGCCACCGGCTTACAGGACCAGTTTATGGTGCCAAACAGCAGTAATCAGATGTTTGGAGTGGAAATCAATGCAAATATTATTCAAAGTTTTTTGGATGAACAGTATCCGTTACCGGCCAATCGTCTGAGTGTTGCCATCATTTTCTCATTGATTGCCATGGGAATGTTTTGGCTCTTTTCCAAACTTCATTTAAAGTGGGGAACCGCACTTTTTGTTGCGGCGGAGGCAGTTACGGTGGTTTCCGGAATTTTATTGTATACCAAGGCGGGACTCAGTATTCCCGGATTTTATCTTGTGTTTATGTTGGTGCTGGATTATGTAATTGCGTTGGCAGGCGGTTATCTTTATGAATGGGGAAAACGTCGTAAAATTGCTTCGGTATTCCGGAAATATGTGGCACCTCAGGTCGTGGACGATATTATGAAATCCGGCAAATATAAAATAGAACTGGGTGGCGAAAGCAGGGATATTGCAGTGTTGTTTGTGGATATTCGCGGATTTACACCTTTATCTGAGAGCATCAAACCCTCCCAGGTAGTAGAAATTCTTAATGAGTATCTGAATCTTACGACCCGCGCCGTATTCAAAAACAGCGGTACGTTGGACAAGTTTATCGGAGATGCAACCATGGCGGTGTTTAACGCACCATTTGATTTGGAAGACTACGAATATAAGGCTGTCTGTGCAGCCTGGGACATTGTGTCCGGAGCCAAGGAATTGGAGCAGAAATGTATGGAACGATTTGGAAAAAGTGTAGCCTTCGGTGTGGGCGTGAACTGTGGTGAAGCCGTTGTGGGAAATATCGGTTGTGACTTCCGTTTGGATTATACGGCCATTGGTGATACGGTAAATACGGCAGCGCGTTTGGAGTCTAACGCAAAACGCGGTCAGGTATTAATCAGTGAACATATTTATAAGCGTTTGAAAGGACGTATCCGTGTACAGGAAATCGGAGAAATACCCCTTAAGGGTAAGTCTCAGGGTGTGTGCGTATATGAACTCCTGGGCATTGATGGTGCAGATGCCAAGGAAGATAAGAAAGAATAAACAGAAGTGTAACGAAAATGAAGAATAAGAGGATGACAATATGTATGCTCTTTCAAAAGAAAAAATCATAGAGAAACTTTCACCGGGAAAACAAAAGATGGAAGTCTATGTATATGAAACCATAGATTCCACCAATGATGAAGCCAAAAGACATTGGAAAGAATCCAAAAAGGTTCCCTGTCTGTTTGTCAGTGATGAGCAGACCGGGGGAAGAGGCAGAAGAGGCAGAAGTTTTTATTCGCCTAAGGGGACGGGACTTTATATGTCCCTGCTTTTACAACCGGAGACCGGATTGGAAGACGCGGTGCATATTACCACGGCAACCGCAGTGATTGCAGCCAAAGCGTTGCAGGAGTTTACGGGAGAAAAAATCGGTATTAAGTGGGTCAATGATTTGTATCTTGGTGATAAAAAAATCTGCGGTATTTTAACGGAGGCGCTTATGGAGCCGGATATGGCGGAAGAGCCTGCTGTGGTGGTTGGAATCGGAATTAACTTAAGTACGGAGAATTTTCCGGAAGAATTAAGGGACATTGCAGGCGGCCTTGGGCATAAGGGGGCAGAAATCGACAGAAATGCCCTTGTGGCGCGGATTGTTACCGGATTGCTGGAGTTTGCCGAGGATATGACAGACTGTACTTTTGTGGATGATTATCGTAAAATGTCCGTTGTGCTTGGCAGGGAAATCCGCTATAATGAAGGCACTGCGTTTATATCTGCGAGAGCCTTGGACATTGATTCGGAAGGCGGCCTGATGGTGGAATTGAGTGACGGCAGTGTAAAAGTATTAAAGACCGGTGAAATTACGGTAAGATTGGGAGAATAGGATGAAAATTATTTTTATACGACATGCAGAGCCTGATTATTCGATAGATTCCCTTACGGAAAAAGGTTGGAGAGAAGCGGAAATTTTATCGGAACGGGTGAAGAACTGGAAGGTGGATCGTTTTTTTGTCTCGCCGATGGGAAGGGCGAAGGATACAGCATCCCTGTCTTTGAAAAAGTGCGGCAGAGAGGCAGAAGAATTGCCCTGGTTACAGGAATTTTATTATCGTGTAAAAAGCCCTTTTAACGGGGAAGATATTATTGCATGGGATTTTATGCCGGCATATTTTTCAAAGCAGGAAGAATTGCACGACAAAAATAAATGGCATGAAACGGAACTTATGAAGTCCGGAAATATGGGAGAACATTACAAGGAAGTGTGTGAAGGCTTTGATGCGATTCTGAAGGAATACGGATATGAAAGAGAAGAAGGCGGCATGTACCGCGTAAAAGAAAGCAGTGATGCGACGTTGGTATTCTTCTGTCATTTGGGTGTGAGTTTTGTTATAATGAGTCATTTGCTCGGAATCGCACCGCCGGTTTTATGGCAGGGATTTTTTGTGGCACCAACGGCTGTGACGGTACTTGGCTGTGAAGAACGTACGAAGGGAGAAGCAGCCTTCCGCGTACAGATTATGGGTGATGCCAGACACTTATCCGAGGCCGGCGAACCGATTTCGGCTTCCGGATATTTTACGGATGCATTTCAGTTGTAAATGTATGTTTCGCTGGAACGAAAAAGAATCCGCATTATGTTTGTTTCGGTTAAAAGCAAGTGAATAAATAAAATATGCAGGCGATACGGTTAAAGTCTGTATTAGGAAAAGAGGAAAAAGAGTATGATGAATCCGGCCAAATTATTGACGTTTAAAAAGGATTGGGAGGCATTTGCAGGCCGCCATCCCAGATTTGTACAGTTTTTGATGACAATTATGCAGAACGGTATGGGAGAAGGCAGTATTATTGATGTAACGGTAACCTTACCGGACGGAAGAACCTATCAGTCCAATATGAAGATTACGCAGGAAGATGTGGACTTTATTAAAGGAATCGGCGGTTCCATGTAAGGATGCATATTTTACGATAAGAATACGCATACTGACAGTATCTTGAATGTAGAAAGGTAAGTCGGTATGAGTAAGCAAATAGGAATGAGCAGTACACAGTTAGCGGCACCTGTTTATATCAGGGAATGGGCGTCGGCAGTAGGCAAAAAAGAAGGGGAAGGTCCGTTAGGGCAATTGTTTGATTTTGTAAGCGGCGATGACCTTCTTGGAAATAAAACCTGGGAAGAAGCGGAAAGTGCTTTTCAAAAGAAAGCAGTTTCCCTTTTGTTTGCAAAGGACACGGAAGCATATAACCGCGCGCGGTTTATTCTTGCGGGAGACTTGTTGGGGCAGGAAATTGCCTCTTCGTTTGGTATCAAGGATTTTAGAATTCCGATGTTTGGATTGTACGGTGCCTGCTCTACCTGCGGCGAATCCTTAAGTCTTGGTTCTATGCTGATAGACGGCGGTTTTGCGGAACAGTTGGTATGTGTGACATCCAGTCATTTTGCCAGTGCGGAAAAGGAGTTTCGTTATCCGCTTGACTATGGTAGTCAGCGTCCGCCCTGTTCTACCTGGACGGTGACGGGAAGCGGAGCCTATCTTCTTAGCAGGGAACCGGGAGGACATTTATCCGAAGGCGGGAAGACAACGAAATCGTGTGTTTCACCAACAGGTCACGAAGAAGAAAGAAATACCGGACATAAAGCGGCAGATCGTCAAATGTTTGATTTGCCGCAAAAATGTCTGATTGAGCGGAAACATGAGGTGGCAATTACTGCAGTTACCACCGGTAAAATTATGGATTACGGAATCAAAG